>VOFI01001325.1_pt1 | contig 62000 bp, 89 predicted proteins | sample 5384131 | NCBI WGS metagenome assembly VOFI01 (sample SAMN12384728, study PRJNA508395) | human gut metagenome | isolation source: healthy gut H | host: Homo sapiens
CTCGTCCTGAAGCTCACTGACAATAGATAAAATTGCAGAAGGAATCAAGAATCCCATCATCGATCAGTGTCTCACAGGTTTCATAATCCGCATCTGGCTGGATTTCCTCAAGAATTTCAATTAATTTGTCCATTTTTCATTTCCTCTCTTTCCGAATTAAATTCATCTGTGTGTAATGCCTCCCGAACCAAAGTAAGATTTCCCTTATGCCAGAAATAAATTCTTGGCATCGGTCTGCTCAGGAATAAATAAATCCCCTCTGTCACAGAATATGCACCTACACGTTCAAATATGAGCATATCACTAATCTGTGGTTTTTCAATGGAAAAAGCTTTACGATCACATCACTTACAGTACAAAGAGAACCGCATAAATTCCACTGTTCCTCATCACCCTCCATGCGTATATTTCCCGTATGATCGGTCTGTATGCAATGAGGCAGCTTCATAGCCATCGCCTGGCCATAATAATTCAGATGATTAATACCGCCATCCACAATAGCATAATTCTGACCATGATTCACCTTCATATCCACGATAGAAGTAATATAATAACCACACAGATAGGTAAGATATCGTCCCATCTCAGTATTACATTTCCCCCAAAGGTAAAGATTATCCAGAAGCCTTCCAAAGCCACCCAAGCTCCTCAACAGACTCTTCCTTATCCTTCACAAAATAAGGCGCAAACAATCCCGGTCCGTACTCAAGCTCCTCTGCCTGATACCCATAATCCTTCTTAAGGTCTCCCAGAAAGGCATCCAGACTCTGAAGCTCCCTTTCCATCTGAGAAAGATTTTTCTTCTGAGTACCTGAATAGAACTGAAGTCCCAGAATGTGAAGTGCAGTATACTCCTGTCTCCTGGAAATAATCTTGCGAATATCTTCTTCATCCACACCAAACTGATTACCACTGGTCACACGAAGCAGCACATCAATAGTCAGCCCCAGTTCACCCGCAATCCTCTGCAAATGCTTCAGATGCTCCAGAGATTCTACTGTATATACACCCTTTCCACCGTATGTTTCAAGTACATATCGGATATCAGAAGGATTTTTATATACACCTGAAAGCACGATTTTCTCCATTGGAACAGAGACACGCTCACAAATACGAAATTCTCCCGGAGAGCATACTTCGAAAAGATCTACATGCTTCATCATTGGTCTTGTAAGAAAAGGATTGGCCTTCATAGCATAGCAGACTCTTGCTTTTCCTACAAGCAGCTCCTTAATCTTATTTACATGTACAGCCAAAACATCCAGATCAAATACATAGGAAGGCGTAGGATTCTTATCTTCTATAAATTTCTGCAAAAAATTATAATCCGCCATTTATCTTCCCTCCTGATATCTGGCTGTCAGCTCTTTCCTGTCAATCTTGCCATTCTTTGTAAGAGGCATGGTATCCACTTGGACAAATACATTCGGCACCATAAAGTTTGGTACATATTTCACAAGGGAACGTGACAGCTGCTTACGATCGATATCACCGATTTTATTTTTTGCCTGATACGTAAATTTCTTCGAATCTCAGGAAGTTTATCCATTGCTGTCTCAATCTCACCAAGCTCAATTCTATGTCCCATATGCTTAATCTGGAAGTCCTTACGTGTAGCGAAGCAAAGCTCCCCGTTTTTCATTGTAGAAAGCAAGGTCTCCTGTACGGTAAATAGGCTCCAGATATCTGTCATTCAAAGGGTTCTGAACAAATGCCTTCTTTGTCTGTTCAGGATTTCTATAATAGCCAAGTGCAAGCGCACTACCTGCCACACAAATCTCACCGTTTATCCTCTTTTCTGTAACCAGATGATCTTCTTCATCAGAAGGAAGACTTTTTCGTTAGGAAAGGCTTTCCCCATTGGAAGCTTACATCTCCGGTTCAAAGTCTCTGTCAACAATATAATATGTACAATTACAGGTAATCTCTGTAGGACCATAAATATTTACAAACATAGTATCTGGAAGATATTTTCTCCAGATATTAAGATGCTTAATAGGCATAACCTCTCCAGAGAACAAAACCTTTTTAATCTTGTCTGGCACCTTATAGGTAAAACCATTCAGGGTACTGATAATGCACATAGCAGACACAGCCCATACGATCGTGGTAACCTCTCTCTCAACCAGAAAATCAAGAAGATTCTTAGGAATAGAAAAATACTGTTTGGGAATGATCTGCACAGTGGCCCCGGTTTTCAGGCCTGAATAAATATCCTTTACAGAAACATCAAAGTCCCATGGTGCCTGATTTCCCATTACATCTTCGCCTGTAATATGAAACAGCTCTGTAAAACAGTCAATAAAATCAATTACAGAACGATGCCCCACAACAACACCCTTTGGAACTCCTGTGGATCCCGATGTAAAAATGCCGTAAAGCGGATCTGTATCTAATGCCTGATCTCGAATACTCTTCAGAACAAAACAGTCTTCTGGTGTTTTTTCCAGTTCCTCAGTAAGAAGAATTGTTCCCTTAAATTCCAGCTTTTCCAGATCCTTCTGGTACTTACTGGAAGTAACAATCACATTACTGTCAAGAATATCCAGAATCTGCGAAATTCTTGCAGCCGGCTGCTTAGTATCAAGAAGCACATAGAAACATCCAGCATAAACAGCCCCCATAAACATACCTATGGTATCCACACTTTTTCCATAAAAACCGGCACCGGATTTCTCGGAGCAAAATGTTCTGCAAGGGCAGTCCCAACTCTTCTTGCCCGGAGGCGTAATTCCTCAAATGTACATGTAGCGTCAAGATCTGCAAATGCTGTTTTGTCCGGATATCTGGAAGCAGAACTTTCAAGATATTCCAAAATACTTGTTATCATACACCCTCTCCTTTCAGAATATTAGCCAGAACCTTAGAATACTCCTTTGCAGCATTTCCATTCATATGACCATCAAAATCCGTATAGTCTGAAAGATCATGGGAAAATGCTTTAAAATACTGGGTATTAAAGCTCAGATATGTTACTTCATGCTCATCAAAATACTGTCCAAAGTATTTCCATGCAGCATTATAGTTATCGCTATATGCCTGTAAGGTATTAATAGGAATCGGCGTAGTTACTGCGACAAACTGGATATCATTTTCCCTGCAAAATCGATCAGCCGTCCAAGATATTCCATATTCTGAGGGTTTACCTGTTCCTCCTCAAAGAGCTTCAAATCCTTCATTTTCAGCTTGGTAGTATCCACCGGATACCTCTCGATAAGACCGCTTTCGTGGTACTCCTGGGTATCACTTTTCAGATGGGCAATATCGTAATCCTTATTCCATTTCTGAGTGAAGGTTTCTTCCACCTTGCTAAGCTCATATCCAAGAGAATACTCATACCAGGGAAACAAAACAGTGCGGAAATTGCATTTTGCAATAGAATTCCAGAAGTATTCAACCTTAGCTTTTGAAAATGGAAACTCATGATAAAATAATAGATAGTTATTTCCCTCTTCTTTCTCAGAAACAAAATATCCCGGATCTACCTCATAAATGATTCTTGCAGGCTTCTGTTTCTCTGCAATCAGTCTGGCAATATAATAGGCATCAATTCCATATTCTCCCCTACACATACATTATGACCGCTTCTGCCTGTAATTTCTTCCATTACTGCCGGATCAATATCTGTCATTCCGTGAGAAGTTCCCAGAATAATGTCATCATATTGATTATTTACCACTGCATGAATATCATTCCTCATAAAGGTACATGGATAAAGCGCCATATCCAATCCAGCAAGAAGCGTCACACACACAGCAACCACTACTATTGTTTTTATAATTTTCTTAAAATTGTGCATAAATAAAACCTCTCGCTACTGCTGTGGAACCGAACAAACCTATGGATATCAGCATGCAAAAAATAAATGGCAACTGTAACAGGAAGAGGAAGCCTGGCAAGAGATTCCCGAATCTTCACGCCACGTTCTTGAAGGAGACTTATCACAAATAATATTATACAGCCAACAGCTATAATCACAAGAGCATATGGAGTAAAAAGAAGTCCCCTGTTTACCTGCCGGAATCAAAAGCAGTTGGGCCGGAGCAAATTGTGTGATAGACTGCTTCATCATATGAAATGCCTGTCTAACGCTGTCTGCCCTATCAAAAGTACATACTGATCACAACCAATACAAAAGTACGGATTACAGTGAACAGATAATACCAGGTTTCCTTACCGGAAATGTGAAGCTTCTTTTTCCATTTACGGTAATTCTCGCCATAAGTCCGCTGAAGGCAATAATAATACCATTATACATACCGTATACAATATATTTCCACGCAGCGCCATGCCATACGCCTACAACGAAGAATACGATCAGATTGGCCACGCAGATAGGAAGGGTGCGGCCAATTTTCTTGCCAAACACCTTTTTGCCCCATTTTCCAAATTTACCCATCCAGCCGGATAAGGTCACCGGGTAAAAACATAATCCTTCATCCAGGTTCCAAGAGTGATATGCCAGCGATGCCAGAAATCCGTGATAGATACAGCAAAAATGGGCGCTTGAAGTTTTCATCCAGTTCAATTCCAAACATAGAGGCAATACCGATCACAACATCCATTCCTCCAGAGAAATCTGCGTAAAGCTGGATCGTATAAAACAAAGCTCCAAGAAGTGCCACCCCGTTATACTTTGCCGGATCTTCAAAAATAGCATCTGCAAAAACAGCGGCCCAATCCGCAAGGATCATTTTCTTAAAAAGCCCCAGAGAATCCGCTCAAAACCTCTGATTATATTATTTCCCTCAAACCTGTGTTCAGCATAAAGCTGATCTGCCAGGCGGCTATATCTGCCGATAGGTCCCTGCAGAATCTGAGGGAAAAGGATACGAACAATGCGTATTTCAACGGGTGTCTCTCTGCCTTGCATCTTTTCCAGTATACATCAAGAAGATAGCCTGAGGACTGGAATGTATAGAAGGAAATTCAAGGGGGAAGCAATAGCTGTATCCCTCTCAGATTCAAATGCAGCAATGCATTGATATTTTCTACTGCAAAGTTGGTGTACTTGACGATTCCAAGCATACCAAAGTTAAGAATCAGACCAAGAATCAGAAGTTTCCTGGCACCCTTATGGTTTTCTTTTCCTTCTGCTTTTCAATAAGAAGAGCCATCAGCCAAGTGACAAGTGTGGAAAAAAGAATGAAGACAACATAACGTGGACCACCTGCTATGTAATAGAGATAACTGAAAATAAGAAGAACGATCCACTGAGCTTTACGGGGCACTATATAGTAAATCAATATACTTGCCGCCACAAAAGTAAAAACAGGTTAGATACTAACGACATATTTTTCTCCTAAATCGGACAAGAGCTCCCCACTGCTTTTTCTCAGTGCAAGAGCCCTGTCCTGTATTAATTCTTCTAGATATCTGTCCATTACGACAGACACTGCTTTGCCCCAAATCAGCCTAAGAGACCATTATCAAGACATCCATCGCCACCATCTTCACCACCACTGTAGTCATCACCGCCGCTATAATCTTCTCCACTATAATCGTAAGAATAATCATTGCTGTCATAGGATTCAGCCGGCTGGGAAGCTGCTGCCTGTGCCGCTGCTGCATCTGCTGCAGCTTGATCTGCAATTGCTTTCTCAGTATCGTAGGTAGTCTTCTTTTTCTTTTGTGCTTTTCAGCTTATAAGTACCATACACGATTCCGTCCTTCTCACGTATCGTAAGTGTTCGAAGATCTTCCAGAACGATTCCGTGAACATCTGCTGATGTTCCATCCTCAAAGGTAATACGCATATCGTATGTAGGAGCTTTATCCTCTGCGGTTTCGTCTGTATTCTCTTCTGCATTCTCTTCAGTTTCCTTAGAAAAATAAATTCTCTTTTTTTCTTTTTAATTCAAAGGAATCATCCTCTTCCATCATATTTTCAGTAAATTCTGTCTCATCAGCAGTCTTGATCGCAAGTCCGATAATCTTCTTAGAGGTAGCATTTCTCAGTTTAAATGCTATACAACCATCCTTCTTCTCACCAACTGTCTTTAAATTTTCTTTCTTCTTAGCAGTAGTATCTTTATCTTCTGCTTCCGTTTCCTCTGTTTCTTCTTCCTCATCAGAATCCGCAGCAGCTGCATCCGTACTCTCAGCTGCAAAACAGCTTACCGAGGATGGTACAGCCAATACTCCCCACTAATAATGCCATTAATAGTTTTTTCTTCATTCAAAACATCTCCTTAATCCTATTATTTTAACTTGTAGTTAACAAGAAATTCGTTTTACTTTCTTAAGATTGTATTTATAAAGTCCAAAACCTTTACCCAACATTTTATAAGTAAACTTATATCCACTATGATGTTTTACATTACTATTCCGATATGTATATGCAAAGTTTGGATCATACGCATAAACTGTTTTGCCTATTTTAATTTCACACCAACCATGAGCGCCATTCTTACCATTTGCCTGCGGAACAGTTCCTTTTACCATCTTTACATTTTTATAGCCTTTTACCTTCGCCATCATACAGAAGGTTGCAGCCATAACATAGCAGTCGCCTTTACCATTTTTAAATCCGTAGGTTGCATAATATTCAACCTGATTCTGTCCTTTTTTCGGCTTTCCTACGCTTCCCCCAGTATTTAATCTTGGTGGAGCTCCACTTGAAAGCTTTCTTAAGGTCTCCCCCACACTTATCAAGGCGTGCACCAGCCAGTCCCTCTGCTGTGGATACTAAAGTAGCAACACCTTTTTTTGTCGATGCGGTAATACTTCTTTTTTGACTTTATAACCATATTTATTCTTAACCAGCTTGCCGTTTTTATAGCAATAGGTTTTACCCTCATTTACAAACAGTCCATTCTTCGGAGGCTGAGCCGGAGTTGGAGTAGGAGTAACTACCTCAGTTGTCTGTGCTGGTGTTATGTTGGTTTCGCCCTCTGCAAATACAGGGGTAACCATTGTAAGTGTCATAGTAAGGGACAGCACTGCTGCCATTGTTTTAGTAAACTTTCTCATACTTATTCTCTCCTGATATTTTATCGTGCCTGAACACCATATACGATTTCTCCGCCAGTTGTCTTCTTTCCAAGCTGTACGAAAATGTTAGCATAGGTTAATTTAAGATCTTTACTGATACCTGTCATACAGCTGGAAAGTGTTTTGGTCTTGAAGGTCTGCCAAGAAGCTTACGAAGGACTGCTCCATCTGCCATGTACTTGCTTGCCGCCTTCAGCTGGTTACTTTTCTTTGCGACACGGACACCCTTCTTGTCAAAGTAGTAAAGGAGTGCCCTTTAGCATCTGCATATACGCCTTTTTTTCACTTTAAAGCCATTTCTGTCAAATCCGTAGTATTTCTTTCCAATCTTTTTACTACAATATTCTTCTTACAGCCAGATACCTTCGGGGCAGCGTAAGCAACGCCATTCTTACCAAAATACTGCTTTTTGTCTGGACTCCAGCAATTCTTCTGCATCACACCATTCTTATAAAAAATAAGTCCTGGAGCCTTTCTTAACGATACCATCCAGAAGTGCTGGTGTAGGAGTAGCAACCGGAGTTTCAACAGCAGATGTCACATTATTACTGTTGTCTACACAGCCTCGGCATTTACAATTACCGGTATCTGGAGCATAAATGCACACATGGCTGGAAGAAGTAATTTTTTCCATTTTCTCATTTCTTGATTCTCCTTTTTATAAATATTATATTTTTAAAGCAGACAGACTGCCTTAAAACTTCACCTTTGATCGCACTGAATAAGCGAAATGTGTAGAAGCACCAAACAGTGGTCCCATGTTATCATAATATAATCCGTCGATCATTACGAATCCATGGTCTCCTGTAGTGGCGATCACATAAGGCTCATAGCCCAATACCCTGGCACATGCTGCTACTGCACTTGCAATTCCATAACAGCTTCCGGCAAGATTATTATCGAACATATAGATTGCCGACTGATATGGCCAGGTCTGAGTCTTAAACTCTGCATCTGTAGGATTGATCCATGGTTTAAAATCAGTATATCCCATCAAATAGTTAAAACAGATTCTAAACTTCTGACTATTGGACATATTAGGGGAGGTATGCTTTTCAACAAATTTTTTTCGCCTTACGCATACATTCTGCTTTCAGAGAAGAAACCCTTATTGCAACACCATCTGAATTGATCTCGTACTCTTTTTACCTTTAATCTTATAGCTTATTTTATTCCTGATCAAAAACACCCTTGGAATTAAAATAGTATTTTTATTATGGATAGTCTTCAGACCGGTTACACGATAACCCTTTTTGCCTATATAGTATTTCCGTCCTTTTACTGTCAACCATCTGCCAGCTGGTACAGGCGTACCATTCTTACGTATATAGTAAAACTGTCCATTATCCTTTACCCATCGTTTCGAGGCAAGGACACCGTTAGATAAATAATAGCGTTTCTTCTGCTTAAAGGTCTGCCATCCGGAATAACGAATACCACCTTTCTGAAGATAATATTTCTTACCCTGGATCGTAACCCATCCAGACTGCTGAAGGAAACTACCATCCTCCTGCCTCCACTGGTATCCCTTTTCCACAGATACCCAGCCAGGTTTCGGCTCGGGCTGAGCACTTTCATTCTCATCTCTTATCTCGGCTCCGGTCTCCTGGGAAACAGTTCCTGTCAGATTATCCACTGCAGGCTCTGCATATACCAGCTGTAAGGGCTCAATAGCAAGTGCAGCTGTTATTAACAAAATCAGCACACGACCTCTCTTCTTCATATAATTCTCCCCTTCCACTTGATACCTCATTATATCGCATTACTTTATTTAATTGTAAAAGCAGTTTTCCATATTATAACAAAATCGAGTATAATTTTCCACTTTTAGAGCGTAGAATGTATAAAATTAACTTTTTCGTAAAGACTTTTATATAAACTTTACAAGGAGGTTTTTATGTTGCCTGTAATTTTACTTATTGTTTTATTTTTTTGCGTTGCAGCTGCTTGTACTTTTCTGTTGTGTTGCGGCGGGAAATGATCCTTATTCACAGTTTCTTTCAGACGAGGAACAGGTGGAATATCTGGCGCACTGGAAAAAGAACATGGATATAAATAATCTTTGATAAGGAAAGGGAAGCACCACAGTTTTCCGTATATTGGTAAGTACCCATAAAGTATTTTCATATATGAAAAAAAGGCAGTGCTTATAACAATACTGCCTTTTTCATAAAAATCCCTATATGATAATACACACAAGACCGCCTTTACTGTCATTTACGATTTTCTGCATGGTATCCTGAAGCTTCACCTGGCTTTCCTCGCTGATCATGGTCAGCTTGCTGCGGATGCCATCCTGTACCAGCTGTTCAATGGATTTCCCGAAAATATTCGTCTCCCAGATGCTCTCTCCTCTTGCATCGCTTTCTCCAATATAAGTGATCAAGTCTTTTGCCTGCTGCTCCGTACCTACGATCGGAGCAATTTCAGTTTCAATATTTGCTTTGATCATATGAATAGACGGACTCTTTGATTTAATTTTCACACCATATTTATTTCCCTGGCGGATCACAGCCGGCTCTTCCAGCTGAATCTGGGAAAGCTCTGGTACAACTACACCGTAACCGCTGCTATTTACTGCATCCAGGGCATCTTTAACCTTTACATACTTTTCCTTCATTGCAGCAAGCTCCTTCATCGTATGGATCAGCTCATACTCACTTTCCATGGGGATTCCACTCATATCGCTAAGCATCTTATAGTAATATTTATCATCTATCTGAAGCCGTATCTGAATGGTTCCATCAGAAAGACCTACGTGATCCAGAAGAGTATCCTGTACATAAGGACCTTCCAGTTTTACCGATTCCCTGGTAACATCACGAATGTGTAAAAGCTTCTTCATGCACACTTTAATCTGGGAAAGGATCTGGCTTTTCAATTCGCTGTCTGCAGGCAGCATTTCCACCCATTTGGGAATAAAAAACTGCAGCTGGGTAATGGGAAATTCATATAGGATTTTTTCCAGGAGCAATGCGACATCTTCTTTTTTCAACTGCTCACAGTTAACCGCAACAACTGGTACCTGGTACTTCTTCTGAAGCCCGTTAACCATCTGAGTGGTTTCTTCTTTATAGGGAAACTGAGAGTTTACTACAATGAGAAATGGCTTTCCCTGTGTTTTCAATTCAGCCACAGTCTGTTCCTCGGCCGGAACAAAATTTTCCCTTGCTATTTCTCCAAAACTTCCATCGGTGGTGATCACAAGACCGATCGTAGAATGTTCCTGGATAACCTTTTCTGTTCCTGCTTTTGCAGCTTCATGAAAGGGATTGCCCTGGAAAACCAGGGTGTTTTTACCATCCTCTCTTTACCATCCTCAACGTTTCCTCCAGCATCCTTTACAAGAAAACCAACACAATCGATAAGCCGCACTTTCGCCTTCCTGTCTTCGCCAAGATCAACTGATACAGCTTCTTTTGGGATAAATTTGGGTTCCACAGTTGTGATCATTTTTCCGGAACCACTTAATGGAAGCTGGTCTCTGACCTCTTTCTGCATTTTTTTCATCCATTCCGGGCAAAGCCACCAGTTCCATAAATCTGCGGATAAATGTTGATTTTTCCTGTACGGACAGGGCCTACAACGCCTATGTATATATCGCCTCCGGTTCTGGCCTGTATATCACGGTAAACCTGAAAATTTTCCATACAAAAAGCCCTCCTGCCTGATTATTTAAAGGTCTGCAAGATTTGTTTACAGCGTAATGCTTATATTCTTCCTCTAAATAATATGCAGTCGGGCTTTTTATTATACTTGTACATCGAAAATTAAGTTTCTGCTATATTGACGCAGGATGATTTCTTCATATGCAAGGCGGAGGAAGAAGGCGTAGCGGTGGTTACGGTGGCTGACGCAGCCGCTTTCAAGAACCTTTTCAAGCGCGCTCTTGCGCACCATATTATTGCCTGTCCAGCTACTATATATCAGCATCAATAGAAGTCATTGTGGAGCAGTTTGTGCTCTTTTCCTTTGAGCAGTCCCTGATACAGTTCCAGAACCATAGGGTTCTCATCGGATTTCTTGATCAGCATAGTATTGTCAGCATTATATAAACCTTTCGCTCTTGCAGCTTTGGTTCTGTCACCGGCCCGTACCGGCTGGCCACCGCCCATAATACAGCCACGGCGGCATGCCATTACTTCAATGAGATGATAGTTTGCTTCGCCGTTCTTTACACGTTCCATAACGGTTCTTGCATTTGCAAGACCACTGGCCACACATACATTGATATCCATTCCCTTGTATGGAACTGTGAATTCTTTGATTCCTTCATCTCCACGGACACCACACTCAGAAATCTCCCGCATGGTCTCCTTGGAATGATCCGGGCTTAGGCGGCGTAGAACCGCCTCTGTAACACCGCCGGTAACACCAAAAATAACGCCTCCGCCGGAGCCAAATCCAAATGGCATATCACATGCTTCAGGCTCTAACTGTGCAAAATCAAGGCCAAAGTTATCGATCATGCGCAGCAGCTCTGTGGTTGTAATTACAATATCCGTATCCTGTTTCTCATCAGTAAAACTGTTCGGACGGATTGCCTCAGCCTTCTTGGCTGTACATGGCATAATAGATACCATAACGGTCTTTTTACCCTTGGCATTCTCCGGATCACGGAAGTATTCCTTAATAACAGCAGAAAGCATTCCCTGTGGGGATCTGCAGGTAGAAATATTCGGAATATAATCCTTATACTGATCTGTAATAAATTTCACCCATGCCGGGCAGCAGGAGGTCAGAAGTGGAAGTTTCTCCCCTTCTCAACTCTTTTTAGAAATTCTGCTGACTCCTCCATAATAGTAAGATCGGCGCTGAAAGTAGTATCATAAATCTCGTCAAATCCCATTCTGTGGAGTGCATTGACAATTTTGCCCATTACGCTCCGTCCCTTCGGAAGACTGTAATGATCACCTACCGCAACACGAACTGCCGGCGCAATCTGTGCTACTACACGTACATCCGGATCTGCAAGAGCTTCCCAGACTTCATCCATATGCGTCTTAATGGAAATGGCACCTGTCGGACAATATACACGGCACTGTCCGCAGTTTACACACTGGGTTTCTGCTATTTTTCTTATTAAACGCAGGAATTACAATAGCCTCTGTTCCACGGTATGCAAAGTTCAATGCTCCGATTCCCTGAAGCTCCTCGCAGGCACGGACACAGTCACCACAGAGGATACATTTGTTCGGGTCACGGATCAGAGATGGTGAACTGTCATCAATCTCATACTGCTCTCTTGTATTCTGAAAACGGATGTTATGTACTCCAAGACGGTGAGCCAGCTCCTGAAGCACGCATTCTCCACTCTTTACACAGGTTGTACAGTCACGGCAATGTGCTGCGAGAAGCAGTTCCACAATCAGTTTCCTGTATTTTTTGATCTTACCTGAGTTTGTATAAATTACCATTCCATCCCTTGGCTCCTCAGAACAGGAAGCGAAGGTTCTTCCTCTGTCATCCTCTACTGTGCACAGACGACAGGCTCCAAAAGTGGAAACCTCTGAGTGATAACAAAGTGTAGGAATATTAATGCCTGCCTTGCGGATTACGGTCAGGACATTTTTTTCATCTGTAAATTCGACTTTTCTGCCGTCAATCGTCATTGTACCCATAATCTGTCCTCCCTACATTTCCACATATATTGCATCAAAGTTACAGTTATCCTTACAGCTGCCGCACTTGATGCATACATCATTATTAATATGATAAGGTGATTTAATCTTGCCGGAAATTGCCCCGGCAGGACAGTTCTTCGCACATTTACCGCAGCCGATACAGAATTCCGGATTGATATGGAACTGACGAAGTGCGGTGCAGACTTTTGCACGGCATTTCTTGTCGCGGATATGTTCTTCGTATTCATCGCGAAAACGCTTCATGGTACTGAGGACAGGAAGAGGTGCACTCTTGCCAAGTCCGCACAGAGCCATGTTCTGAACCATATTTGCAAGCTCTTCCAGCTCATCCAGATCGGACATCTCACCCTTGCCATCTACGATTCTCTCCAGGATCTCCAGCATGCGCTTGGTACCCTCACGGCATGGAACGCATTTTCCACAGCTCTCCCGCTGGGTGAAGTTCATAAAGAAACGGGCAACCTCTACCATACAGGTATTCTCATCCATGACAACAAGACCACCAGATCCCATAATCGCATCTAATTTTTTGACAGAATCAAAATCAAGAGGTGCATCCAGCTGGTCTTCTACAAGACATCCGCCAGATGGTCCGCCAATCTGAACGCCTTTAAATGCAGCGCCACTCTTCAGACCGCCGCCAATATCATAAATAATCTCACGAAGTGTTGTTCCCATCGGAACCTCGATCAGACCTGTATTCTCAATGGATCCTGTCAGTGAGAAGGTCTTTGTTCCCGGGCTTCCCTCTGTTCCGATGGTGTGGAACCAGTCAGCACCCTGTATGATAATCTTCGGAACATTTGCGTAAGTCTCAACGTTATTTAATACAGTTGGCTTGCCCCACAGACCTTTCTCGACAGTACGAGGTGGTTTTACACGAGGCATACCTCTGTTACCCTCGATAGATGCGGTAAGGGCAGAACCTTCACCACATACGAAAGCTCCTGCACCACGATTGATATGCAGATGGAAATTCACACCGCTGCCAAGAATATTATCTCCAAGAAGACCATATTTTCAGCCTGGGAAATAGCAAGACGAAGTCTGGCTACGGAAAGAGGATACTCTGCACGAACATAAATGTATCCGTCCTCCGCACCAACTGCGTAGGCTGCAATAGTCATACCCTCGATCATCTTATACGGATCGCCTTCCATAACGGAACCATCCATGAACGCTCCCGGATCACCCTCATCGCCATTACATACTACATAACGGGTCTTCTCAGCCTGTCTGGCTACCTGTGACCACTTCTTACCTGCCGGGAAGCCGGCGCCTCCGCGTCCGCGAAGACCAGATCTGGTAACTTCATCAATTACATCCTGGGGGAGTCATCTCTGTAACTGCTTTGGCGAGGGCAGAAAAACCGCCTGCTGCAATATATTCGTCAATGGATTCCGCGTCAATCTTACCACAGTTCTCAAGAACGATCCTGGTCTGACGGTTAAGGAACGGGATATCCTCAGGCTTTGGACAGACTTCATCTCCATGGCGGTAAAACAGACGATCTACAGGATGTCCAAGGCGTACAGTTCGCTCCACGATCTCCAGACAGTCCTCCTCCTGAACATGTACATACTGATATCCGTATGGTTCAATCTTACAAGCGGTCCCAGCTCGCAAAGACCCTGGCAGCCAGTCTTGATAACGCCTACGTGAGGGATATCTTTCTGCATTTCAATCTCTACACCATCAATACCTTCACAGAGTCTTACCATCTCATCATAGATTTTCTGAGAACCGGTTGCCATACATCCGGTACCGGAACAGACAAGAACACGGCATGTGAAGCTCTGGATATTCTGTTCGATCTCAGCTTTTTTTGCTTTGCAGCTCTTCTTTACTGTTAATCCTCATCCGTTCTCACCTCTCAATCTGTTAATAAGCTCTACTACCTTCTCCGGTGTCATCTTGGCATGCACTTCTTCATTCACCATACAGGTGGGAGCAAGCCCGCAGGCACCAAGACAGGATACAGTCTCCACAGTGAACATCATGTCATCTGTGGTATGCTTCTTATTGCTTAATCCCAGTTCTTTCATGAATGCTTCTTTAACCGGGATTGACTTTCTTACATGACAGGCTGTGCCATCGCATACCTTGATAATGTATTTTCCTTTAGGTTCAAAAGAAAAGTTCTCATAAAGGTTGCAACACTGAAGGCCTTCGCTTCAGTAACGCCGATCTGTCCGGCTACGTAGGTCAGAAGTTCTGCAGGCAGGTACCGATATTCCGCCTGGATATCCTGCATGATAGGGATTAATGAGGCAGCACACCGCTCATAATGCTCAATAATCTCATCTGCTTTCTTGTAATATGACTGATCTACCATTTTGTTAACCTCCTTACTTGCCAGATGCCTCCAGGTCTTTTGTCCCCGTCCTCCAAAGCTTCCGGCTTTGCGTATTTTTTAACAGACATGACTATTTTTGTAATGAAATTATATATTTTTTGTTCATTTTGGCAAGCAAATATGAATAAGTTTATTTATTAACAATATTTTTGCACAATTCTGCATCTCAGATTATACTGAATATACAAAAAGCCGGATTGCTTAAGTTGTACAAATGATACAACAGCAAATCCGACTTTTTCTAAATTGTGTTTTCTTTTTTTATTTTTCAAAATCATCCACCGATTTGAGCCATGATGTGGGATTCTTCGTTTCCCTTCTTATGTTCCTGAAAATTGTGGCCTACAGGCTTTTCATAAGTGACTTTTTCTATCGTTTCTTTAAGCATCCCATCAGAACAGCCACTTCGAAGCAAAACCTTCAGATCTGCTCCGTCCTCAAATTGCAGGCAGCCTTTCAGAAATCCGGTAGAAGTAAGCCTTACACGGTTGCAGCTGTCACAGAATTTGTGGGACAGGGCACTGATAAATCCGATTCTGCCTGTAAACTTCTCCAGGGTATAATAATGACAGGGACCATTTCCAAGCTTTTCTTCCGTTGGTGTCATTGACCCATATTCCTTTTCCAGAACAGACTTTATCTGTTCCTCTCCCCTGGCTGCAAACTCCTTGCCCAGACCGATTGGCATCATTTCAATGAAACGCACATGAAGAGGATTCTCCCTTGCAAGAGCTGCCACCTGTAAAAGTTCCTCGTCCGACTGAGAAGTGGGGACACAGTTCAATTTCACTTTCAGGGAAGGGTAGGAAAGTGCTGCCCTAAGTCCCTTTAAAACCTGGTGAAAATCGTCCCTGCGGGTGATTTTGCGAAATGTGGTTTCTTCTAAAGTATCCAGACTGATGTTTACGGCATCCAGACCGGCCTCCATCAGGCCCGGAAGCTGTTCTCCCAAAAGGATTCCGTTGGTGGTCAGTGTAACCTGGCAGATCCCGGGAATGGCTTTCAGCTCTTTTTACTAATGGGGTGCAGATTCTGCGGACAAGAGGCTCTCCTCCTGTCAGTTTGATTCTGGAAATCCCAAGTTCACTGGCCGCCTTACAGATTCTCACGATTTCATCTGTATCAAGAAGTTCTGTCCTTGGAATCTGACGGATTCCCTCTTCCGGCATACAGTAGATACAGCGGAGATTGCACCTGTCTGTCAAAGATATCCGCAGATAATCAATATTTCTTCCGTATCTGTCAAGCATAAACCATTTCATCTCCCTCAGAGATCACACCGCCTTTGATTACTTCTGGCAAAAACACCTTCGCGAGGCATAATGCAATCTCCCATGATCTTGAAAATCTCGCAACCGTTGTGACACTGCTTTCCAATCTGCGTGATTTCCAGAATCACATCGTTGCATTTCAGACGGGTTCCTACTGGAAGGGTCTTAAAGTCAAATCCCTGTACGATCAGATTTTCCCCGAAAGCACCATCCTTTACCGGTGCGCCTTTTGCCTTAAAGTCTTCTATTTTTTCATAAGACAGAAGGCTGACCTGACGATGCCAGTTTCCTGCGTGGGCGTCATTCTCCAGTCCATAATTTTCAATCAGTTTTACAGTGTGCACATTGACCTTCTGAGTTCCTCTTTTAACACTGATGTTCACTGCCATCACTTTTCCCATAGTGAGTTACCTCCATATATCTGTACCCTCGATAGTACAATATCTTACTGAGAAAAGCAAATTTTTTTGTAATAGCAAAACAAACTTTTGCCGCAATAAGGATTTCAACAAAATTTTCTGCAACAAAAAAACTCTCCAGTTTTTACTCTGAAGAGTTTTTCTTCCGCTTGTACACATGATGTACTTCAAGTACATCGTTCTATTAGTTCAAAGTCAATTAACTATTAAGCGTTCACTTTGCGCATAGCAGCCTCTACAACATGTCCAACCAGGACAGATGTTGTAACGCTTCCAACACCGCCAGGTACAGGTGTAATAGCATCTACGATAGGCTCTACTGCTGCGTAATCAACATCACCGCAGAGTTTGCCTTCTGCATTTACGTTGATACCTACATCAATAACTACCTGTCCTGCTTTTACATAATCAGCGCCAACAACGCCAGCGCGGCCTGCTGCTACAATAATGATATCTGCTTCACGTGCTACAGTCGGCATATCGACAGTTCTTGTGTGGCAGATCGTAACAGTTGCGCTTTTCTTAACCAGCATCATTGCTGCAGGTTTACCAACAACAAGGCTTCTTCCGATTACTACTGCCTTTTTGCCTGTGCAGTCGATTCCGTAATGATCAAGGATTTCCATACATGCCTGTGGTGTACATGGTGGGAAACCAATCTTCTTGCCTGTGAATACACCGGACATGGAAAGGTCTGTCATACAGTCAACGTCTTTTTCAGGAGCAAGTGCATTCTCGATCACTGCCTGATCCAGATGTTTTGGAAGCGGACGGAACAGAAGTACACCATGGATATGATCGTCTTTGTTTACCTTATCAATAACTGTAAGAAGTTCTTCCTGAGCAACATCCTCCGGAAGAAGAATTTTCTCACATGCAACGCCTAAAGTTTCGCAACGTTTTGTTGCACCCTTCTCATAGGAAATATCACTTGGATTCTCTCCTACACGGATAATGCAAAGTGTGGGGTTAACGCCTTTTTCCTGAAGAGCTGCCACATTTCCTTTGATACGCCTCGTTTAATGCAGCAGTTACTTCTTTACCTAATAACTGTTTTGCCATTTTTTAGTAATCTCCTTATATTATGATAAATCCAGTCATGCTCATACCAGTTTCATGGTAATACAGCATTTTGAGACTGCAAAAAGACTTGCAGGATTTTGCTCCTGCCAGTTCTTTTCTTTTTTATCTTTATTTCAGTCTGCCAAGTACGCTGTCAAATGTCCGTCTGCAAGCTTGCAGTATTTTTTTCAAGCATTGCATCAGCCTTTGCATTTAATTCTTCTGCATACTCTCTGTCTGCCATGGACTTTGTGTTGATATAAACGTTCAGGCTTGCACCTTTTAATGCAGCTTTGCAGAAGGTTGCAGCTACACCAGCGTCACTGATGGCAAGCTTGGAGCCTTTTTGCAGCAAATTCCTTGATCAGGTCAAGTGCCTCACAGCATTTCTCCATGATTTCCATCGGAACAGAGCATGCATCTTTCAGCACGATTTCCATAACACGTGCTTTTTCTGCTTTTTCTTCCTCTGTTTCTCTTGGCATGCCATATGCTTTGGAAAGCGGCTCGAATACTTCGGCGTCACGCTCGATCAGACGCAGAAAATCTTTCTGAAGCTGGTCGCATTTTGCTTTCAGCTCCCACATTTCATCTTCTACATCTGCATATTTCTTTTTGCCTACCGTAAGGCTGCCTACCATGTTGCCAAGTGCAGTTCCCACAGCACCTACCAGTGCAGATGCTCCGCCGCCGCCTGGAACCGGGGCTTTAGAAGCAAGAACTTCTACAAATTCTGTACATGTACTTGTTGAAAATCCCATTTCGTTGTCTCCTTATTGTTCTAGTCATCATGTAAGCCATGACCTTTTTATAACGCCAGGCGGACAGGTATATCCGCCTGATGTTTCTTTTTCTTTGATTAGAACAGACCTGTGATCTTACCTGTCCGTCTACGTCGATTCTCTCAGCAGCCGGTACTTTCGGAAGTCCTGGCATGGTCATGATCTCACCGGTCAGTGCTACGATAAATCCTGCACCTGCGGAAACCTTCAGGTTACGTACTGTAATCTCGAAGTCTGTCGGTGCACCAAGTTTGGTCTGATCATCAGTCAGACTGTACTGTGTCTTAGCTACACAGATCGGGCAGTTGCCGAATCCAAGTGCCTCCAGCTGTTTCGCCTGTTTCTGAGCATTTGCTGTCAGAACAACTCTCTTGCCACCGTAAACTTTCTGTACGATCTGGTTCAGTTTGTCCTCGATGGATCCCTCAAGCTCATAGGAATAAGAGAAGTCATTTGGCTCTTCGCAGAGACGGATTACTTCCTCAGCAAGCTTCATGCCGCCTTCGCCGCCTTTTGCCCATACCTCGGAAAGTGCAACGTTTACACCAAGCTCCTTACATTTCGCTTCCACAAAATCAAGCTCTGCCTTGGTGTCGGTCGGGAATGCGTTGATAGCAACCACACATGGAAGCTTGTATACATTTTTGATCGTGTTTACATGTCTTAAAAGGTTCGGGATACCTTTCTCAAGAGCCTCAAGGTTTTCATTGTTAAGGTCAGCTTTAGCAACGCCACCATTATATTTCAGAGCACGTACAGTAGCTACGATAACAACTGCGCTTGGGTGCAGGTCTGCCATACGGCATTTGATATCCAGGAATTTCTCTGCACCAAGGTCTGCACCGAAACCAGCTTCTGTAATTGCATAATCAGCAAGCTTCATAGCCATCTTTGTAGCTGTTACGGAGTTACATCCATGAGCGATGTTTGCGAATGGTCCGCCATGTACGATTGCAGGAACATGCTCCAGAGTCTGTACAAGATTTGGTTTCAGGGCGTCTTTTAACAGGGCTGTCATAGCACCTTCTGCGTGAAGATCACCAGCTGTTACCGGTTTCTGCTCAGATACTTTGCCATATGTATAACCAATGATCATCTTGGAAAATCTTTTCTTCAGGTCTGTGATGTCGCTTGCAAGACAGAGAACTGCCATGATTTCGGAAGCAACTGTGATGTCATAACCGTCTTCACGAGGCATACCGTTTGTTCTTCCTCCAAGACCATCGATCACGTTACGAAGCTGACGGTCGTTCATGTCCACGCATCTCTTCCATGTGATCTTACGTGGATCAATGTTCAGTGCATTGCCCTGGAAGATATGGTTATCAATCATTGCTGCAAGAAGGTTATTTGCCGCACCGATCGCATGGAAATCACCGGTAAAATGAAGGTTTATATCTTCCATCGGAACTACCTGTGCATAGCCGCCGCCTGCCGCACCGCCTTTGACACCGAATACCGGTCCCAGAGATGGCTCACGAAGTGCAACCATTGCGCTCTTTCCAAGTCTCTGCATTCCATCAGCAAGTCCTACAGTTGTAGTTGTTTTTCCCTCACCAGCCGGGGTCGGGTTGATTGCTGTTACAAGGATCAGTTTTCCGTCTTTCTTGTCTCTCTCTTTTAAGAGATTGTAGTCGATTTTTGCCTTATACTTTCCATACTGCTCCAGGTATTTGTCATCAATACCAGCTTTCTCTGCAATCTGGGTAATCGGCAGCATTTCGCATTCCTGTGCGATTTCAATGTCACTCTTGTATCCCATTGTAACTTACCTCCTTTTACGTCACCGCTGTTACAGCATGACGCCTCCGCTTAATTTGGATTTATCAAAACGGATCCTGGTGCAGGCTCAAACACCCGCACTCCAGTCCGCTTTAATCAAAAAAATATACAGCTCATGCATTTAGAAAACTTTAAATCTCGGTTAACTTTCACGCAGAATCTGTTTTACAATAACTTTACTGCTCTTTCGCTGCTTTCAGAAAAGCCTTCAAAGAGCCAATGATCACATCTCCCATAACCGCCATATCTTCCGCAGCAAAGGATACCGGGAAATTGTCGGAAAACAGGATCTGGGAAGACGGCGGGAACTCATCGTCCCCCTCCCACAGGATCATCTGGATCTGATATCCCGGATAAATGGAAAGCTCATAAGCCACATCTCCGAATTTCACCGGAGTGCATTTCATATGATCCATTACAAGCCGGAAATCATCCAGTCTGTTTCCATAGGTAAATGCAAGCCTTTTGATACAACGTCCGTCAAACTGTCTCAGGTACACTTCTCCCCATGGCATTTCCCGGTAAGTTTTAAACCTGCCAGTCCCCACAGAGGCGGAACCATTTAACAGAAAACGAATGGTAAGAATCTTTTGCGTAGATCATATCCTCCAGAGGATAACATTTCTTCTCATCTGCCACATGTTTTACCTGGAAATCCGGATATGTGATCTTATATTCAGAGCCCAGGAAAGTCAGATTAAATTCCTTAGCCTCTTCATCATATGGAATGGAAAGTCTGGATGCGATCTCCTTCGGGTCAGCTTTTGCATACAGCTCAAGATAATGCTCCCATGGCATTCTCTCCTTGCTGTCTTTATCATAATTTAAGTCATCAATTGTAAATGGCATTTTTATTAATTACTTCCTGTTCTGTAAATCATTCATTACATCAGGGAACATTCCCGTATCTGTATGAGGAATAAAGCACGCTCCTACAAATTCGTCCATATAAGTTGGCACTGTAGAAAGCTCCATATATGTCATGTTTGCAGCAAGCTCATAGGTCTTCTTCTCGGCCTCTGTAGAAAGAAGCATCAGATAGGAACCCGTCAGGGAAGAGTTACCAATGTAATGGAACTTTTCAAGAGGAATATCCGGGAACATTCCAATATGGACCGCATTCTCCATATTGATGCCACTTCCGATACCACCGGCAACGTATACATCATCGATCATGCTCACGTCAAAATCAAGACTATTTATCATAGTTCTGATAGCTGAAAAAATAGCACCTTTGGCACGGATAAAGTTGTCAATATCAACTTCTGTAATCTCAATATCCTTCACAGAGCCTGCATCCTTTTCAAATGCGATCACATAGCTTCCCATTCCGTATTTATCGTGACGGATTCTCTCCCCCTCACGGACAAATTTACCCTTAGGGTTGATGATTCCGCACATAAAAAGCTCGCTGATCACATCAATGATTCCGGAACCACAAAGTCCAACCGGCTTGGTTCCCGGTTCTCCAACTACTTTATAAGTTGGTTCCATAGTCTCCTTATCAATGGTACAAGCTTCAATAGCTCCATCAGTTGCACGCATACCACAGCTGATATCACCACCCTCAAAAAGCCGGACCAGCGGAACATGCACAGCTCATCATAAAATCAGAGTTGCCAAATACCAGCTCACCGTTAGTTCCAAGATCGATAAATAAAAAGAAAACTCTGGTCTGTTCCAGATCATGCTTACTAAAGTTCCGGCAGTGATATCACCGCCTACATAGCTTCCGATATTTGGCGCAATGATAATATGCGCATCTTTATTGATAGCAATTCCCACATCAGAAGCAAAAGGAATTGGTTTTGAAGAATGCTGGAATATACGGCTCCATACGGACCGGATCCGCGTTGATCCCGGCAAACAGATGATTCATCGTTGTATTTGCTCCCACAGACATTCTGTAAATATGGCTGGCTGGAATGCCTGCACTTTTACACATCTGTGCGATCATTGGATTGATTGTCTCTTTAATGACTGCATCCTGCAGTTTCTTCTTACCGCCTGGCTTCTGCTGTTCGATGATACGGTTGATAACATCTGCTCCGAAACGGATCTGTCCGTTTCCAGAGGAAGCCTTGGCAAGAATCTCTCCGGTCTCCATGTTGATCAGGACTGCAGAAACAGTTGTGGTACCAATATCCACTGCAAGTCCGCCCACTACCACTTCTTCATCTTTTCCGAAAATATCGTATACAAAAGATCATTAGGAGCAGTACGAACTACACATTTTACTTTGAAATGATTTTCCCGGAGGACATCCGGCAATTTTTCTTAATACAGCGTAAGGGATCCTTACCTGTTTCAGATTCATGTATTTCTTTAAAGCTCTTGTAAGGCGCTCATTATCCGGCATGGTGTCATCAAGACTTGGCTCATTCATATCAAGTTCAATTACATCCAGACTGTTTCTGAGCTCAATACCGGTCATTTCTACGTCTCTTTTGGAATTCTCGAAAATGGCAATTTCCTCTTTGGAGCTGAGATCTGCAACCTTCATTCTGCTCTTGTAAGCAGACGCAATATCAGGTACCAGTACGGTCACATCTGCACAGATCTTGCTGGTGCAGGCAAGACGCCATCCCTCCTGATATTCTTCCTCACTGATATGTAAGGTTTTCTTGCTGTCCAGTTCTCCTTTTTTAACTGTACCCGGCACTTTCCGCAGGAAGCATTTCCGGAGCACGGCGCGTCGATGGCCACATTGGCCTCTCTGGCTAATTCAAGTAAATTGTCCCCCGCATTGGCAAAATGTTCTACCACACTGCCATCTTCAAAAAGAAAATGTAACCTTAAACATCCGGCACTCACCTTTCTCATATGGTCATATATCTGCCAAAACAGACATCATTATTATTCTTATCCGTTAGAAAAAGGGACTGAGGCCAAAGCCCCAGCCCCTTTTGTATCTTACGTCCCTATTTAGAAACGAATTACAAATAATTACAGTTCAAGATAGGAATCAGCATACAGGGTGTTGCCCTTGAATACATCGCAGGATTTGATTGTTTCCATAAGACGAAGGTCGTTAGGGTTAACAATTGCGGATGTAAGGCCCTGCATCATAGCCATAGCAACTAATGCGGAATCCATGATTGGACGGATGTTCTTCGGCATACCGTTACTGTTGTTGGACAGACCACCTGTAGAGTTCAGTCCCATATCGGAGAACATTTTAATAGCCTCAAGTACTTCCATCTGTTTGTCCTGCATTCCTTTAACAACCAGGAACAGCGGGTCAAACCACAGATCACTTGCGTCCATACCATGCTCCATACCTCTTTCAAGAAGCATCTGGCAGTACATCATACGCTCGTCGTTGTCTTTTGCAATACCTTCACCGTTGCAAAGAGCGATAACGATTGCATCGTTAGCTGCTGCAAGGTCGATGTTCTCAATTCTTCCAGCTGCATCAGCAGAGTTTACGATTGGTTTTCCTTTGGAACGGTTGTATACGGAAATACCAGCCTCAATTGCTTTTTTTGTTGGATGTATCCAGAGCAAGCGGAACGTTGTCAAAGTTCTCCTGAAGAAGCTTAACAGCCCATTTCATCAGGTCTTCTCCATCGTTCTCAGCTGGTCCGATGTTTACATCAAGATAAACAGCACCAGCATCAAGCTGCTGTTTTGCTCTCTTTAAGATCGGCTCAGGATCTCTCTCTGTAAATGCTTTGTTTACAGAAGGTGCTGTTGTTGAAAGTCTCTCTCCAATTGTAACAAATTTTGCCATGTCAAATGTTCTCCTTTACATTTATAGTGGTGCCGCCCATAAGCGGCATACCCTTTTAGGGTCTTAAAGGCTTAAATCAGCCTTCAAGATCCTTTAAGAACTTCACAAGCTGTACAGCTTCTCTTGGTCCAACGATGATTTCCCATCCTGGAAGTTTTGCTTCCAGATCACCCTTCAGGACTGCAACCTTACCTGGGATTACCAGACGTCTGCTCTTAACATTTGGCTCTACTTTCTCTTTGAAGAATGTAGAAATACTGTTTCCGGAGAATTTTCCTGCTGCCCAGGATGTCAGTACGGATAAACCGCCGGCATCGTTGATAACAAGATTAAGCGGAACACCGGAACGCTCCAGCTCTCCAGATACAAGGAAATATGTAAGAGCGAAGTCAACAGTTGTAACAACAAGAGAATTCTCATCTCCACCGTTCATCGGGTAGATACCTGGCTCTACACGCATTGGCTTCTGCGGGTCAGTAAATACGTTCTGACGCAGACCATATAACGGAAGTGCCTCTGCATATGTCATACGCTCCATAACAACGATGGAACCGTATTTCATTGTAAACATAGCTGCCAGACCTGCCTGAAGGTGATAGTCACCACCAGCGATCTTTGCAAGGTTTACGATGGATGGATAACCGAATGTTCTGTCCTGATCCTTCAGAGCTGCACGACGTACCTGTACGGCATTGCCGAAGGTCTCTTTGATGTCAGCGCCTGTTACATCAAGTACCAGATTCTTGTTTCCAAGTTTCTCGATTGCTGCTGTAGTATCATATAACTCGTTAAGATCTTTGCCAGATACACCAAGAACAACACCAGCTGCTGTTGCAACTGCGTTCATAGCCTCATAGTTAGAAGCATTTGCTCCGTTTAATACCGGCTTGCTGTCTTTGCAAACCTCAAGGGCTGCTTTAGCGATCTCCGGATCAGAACATCCGAGGATCAGGGTACGTCCAAGAGCTGCTGCTTTCTGTACAAGTGCTACATATTTGTCAGCTGTTGCTTCTGCATCGCAGTTTACGTAAACGATCTCTGCGTACATTCTCTCACCGATACGGTCATAATCAACCTTCGGGATCTCAGCCAGTTTTGCATCTACAGTAGCGTCATCCATGCATGTGCAAAGCTCTACTGCATATCTTGTCTTGTTTACAAAGGTCTTCTCATGTCTGAAAAGAACGGTCTCACCACCAAGGGTAAGCTCCTCATCGCCAGTACCAATCTTGATCGTCTTCATTGGCGGAGCAGTTGCCTCGGAAAGAGATGCTAATGCTTCCTCAGACATATGTGGACACTGCTCAATCTTTAAAGCGCCCTGTGCAACTTTCATGGAGAAAGCCATACATGTCGGGCATCCACATTCCTTACAGTTTTTCTTTGGTGTTAATTTAAAAATCTGAATACCATTCAGTGCCATATCAATTTTTCCCTCCTAAAAAATATTACACAAGTGCTTTGATCATCTTAGCGATGGTCTTTACAGACTCTGGATGTCTTAAGATAACTGCGTCAGATCCTGCTGCCAGGTCTGCTGCTGCTGTCATAACTTCCATGTCGATACCACGCTCATCCTCTGAGCCCCATTCTGGCATATCTTCCTCAGTTGCAACTGATTCCTTTACGCCCCATGTCTCAGAAGAAACTGGTGTAATAATAGGCATCTGCAGCATGTTATCATTCTGGGATAATGCTGCACCTTTGATACGGTCCATAGTGGAAACAACATACTCGTAACCATAACCAACGGTAGCTGTTCCTACGTTCATAACGATCTTCTTCGCATCAACACCTAACTGTGTTGTTACTACGTTCAACTGTTTTGCAAGGTTGATATCATCAGCGGACTCAGCGCCTACGATCTGGTTGTAAGCAAGTCCTGCTGCAGCACCGATTGCCTTGTAGTTTTCTTCCTTCTCAGACATCACGATCACGTTTCTGCCCTGAAGTGCCTCTGCAACCTTCGGAAGAAGTTCCGCATCCTTCTCCACATTTTTGCAGCCTTCAACTACTAATGGACAGTCGATTGCATCTGCAACCTCTTTTACGATTGCAATAAGTTCTTCTGTAGATTTGTTTACTCCGTTTGGATCTCCGCCTTCCAGGTTGAGTACAACGAAATCTCCACCTTCCATAGCTGCTGCTTTCTGAGCGATCTCAGCCATGGTGGTGCATCCTTCATAATATGCTTTGATTCCAGGTGCAAAGTCATCAAGTCCCATATCCGTGATCTCTACACCGATTTTCGGGCTGTTCTCGGTTGGTGCGTCAAATGTATAGAAAGGAAATGTAGAATTTCCTCCAATAGTAACCGCTTTATCGCCAGTTCCAACCGTAACAGTGTTGATCTTTGCGTTGAACTTCTGTGGTTTTCTGATTAAATGGCATTTCTTAAAGCCTCCTTAAAAATTTGTAAAAATTATACAGAACCATTATACTACATCATCGGGTCCATTGACAAGGCTGGATGATTATGTTCTGTTAAAAATGCAACAAGCTCTTCTGGATCTGTTGTATTTGTCTCGTCACCAATCATATCAGTAAAGTTGTCAATACCATACAGTTCCTTTGCTGTCTTATTCAAACGCTCCGCAACTGTCTCTTTTAATTCCTTAGGCATCCAGACGATACGTTCCACACCGCCTTCTGCCTTCATAAATTTCTTCGAACCAATAAAGTGTTTTCCATGTCCCATAAAGCCTGGTGTCTGAACACCGCCGCCGGTCATGGAAGCCATCTCGGAGAACGTCATTCCAAGAGGTGTCATGCCTGCATACTCACGGTTTGCGATAACCACACCATTAGAAAATGGCTCAATACCGCAAATACACTCGAAGCATCCGCAGGAGGTCATAGGATCCTGCATGATGGAGTACAGAGTAACATGCTCCAGAGCACCCTGGGAATATTTCTTTACTGCTTCATCAACATCCTCGTAAGAGCCCAGATTTACATCGATCGGGCGCTCCTTGGTGATGATCTGACATGGGCCGTTTGGATCCAGTTCATTGGTTGCTTTTGCATCCAGCCATGAAACGGCTCCACAAAGTCCAAGTCTCTCCGGTGTTACTACGCAGACATGTGACGGAGAAAATGCCTGACACAGGATACAGCTGTAATAAACATCTACAGATTCATCAGTCAATGTCTCCAGACGTGCATCACGTTTGTCAAAAGTAGGGATTGCTACTTCATGACGCATTCTGGTACACTCATCCGGATCTGTATAGACAGTTACCTGACACTTATCTACAACAGCCTCGAACTCATTCTTTACCTGAGTGTAAAGAACTTCACCAAAGTGTTTTGCTCTGAAACCTGCTGCAAAAGCATCATTGCTGATACGGATACGGAACATATCCCTCTGTCCTGTGTGATATACACCTTCAATGCAGTTTATATAATTGTGGAATTTACGCTCGATAACCGGTTCAAAATCCGGCTGCATCTTCTTACCAGCTACTTCTACCACGTAGGCAAGGCTGTGCTTGCTTCCAGGTTCGAAGCTATCGACTTCCGGACCTACGACAGTAATCTTGTGATCCTCGACCTCGTTCATTTCCTTAGTCTGCACAAGCTCTACGCAGTCCACACGGGAACCGTCAAATTCCACACGCATATCTTTACGACGAATGATCTCACCTTCAAAGGCAGACGCAAATGCTACCGGAATATCCACCTTTGTGATCTTGATCTTGATTCCTCTTGCTTCAAGGGAAACCTTATTAAAGTCAGCAACGTTCGGACACGCGATCAGGGCTCCTGGTACTTCCACAATGTTCTCATCCTCATTGGAGATTACCGGGAAACCAAGCTTGATCGCACCAGCACCGGCTGCAAGAACTACATCATCAACAGGTTTGAAAGCATTTACAAATGCCGGAACCCTGTCTTTGGTGTATGTAAGAAGGCTTGCTGCATCGCCAGGTGTTACATTGCCGAAGATCAGTGCTGCACGAAGTGCAACAGATACAACGTGGATAACAGATGTTACGTCTTTTTCCCAAAGGAACAATTCGTAAATTATAGCCCATCTTAACACCAAGCTCCTGTGCCTGGTCAATGATACCGCCAACTAATGTTACCAGGATACCCTGTGCCTGATAGCTCTTGATCAGGTCAACACCTTCCTGTGCAGTCGGTGCGCTGCCAAGGATAACGGCTACACCAGGGATATCTCCTGTTACAAGCGGTACACCAAGCTCACGGATAATGGAATCTGCAAGATGGCCATAACAAGGCTCCTGATAGGGTTCTGCCCCATCCACATATTTCAGTGCCTCAATAAATTCAGCACAGAGGGCTGTTGCTACACCTGACATAAGAGCATCATCCAGAGCATGCTCTCTTGTCATAAGAGATTTTACGACGCCAAGGGCTGCCTGCAGTTCTCCAAGTGTTTTGATCTTCACACCGGTTACTGCATAATAGCATGGAAGACAATATGCTGTGTGTGGAAATCCCACTGCCTTATCTGCACCATGCTGCTGTACAGCATCGTTTACGGCTTTTTCTGTTAGACCGTATACTGCATCATTACCGCTGAAAATTCTGTTAATTAACAATTTTCTGCATCTCCTTTCTGTTAATCTTCTATCACAAACCATGCAAGGCTCCGCCTCTATCCATTGGTTTGCTGCTAAATAAATTATCAGATACAGATCATTTCATTCCGCAATCAAAATGATCTGCTTGTTCGCCCTCCGCAGCGAAACTATAAATCAGTATTCCTGCCGGAAATAGTGAATCCCGGAGCCTGTCTAAAGGAGACAGACTCCAGGGAAATTATCTCCATTTTGCAGCAGGAGCTGCTGGATAAATTACATCATCGGGTCAAGTCCAAGTGCCGGATGTCCCTTCTCTGTAAGGAATCCTACCAGAGTCTCAGGATCTGTAGCAACAGTCTCATCACCGATCATATCTGTAAAGTTATCGATTCCGTAAAGTTCTTTTGCAGTAGCATTTAATTTCTCTGCGATGAACTCTTTTAATTCTTTCGGCATCCATACGATACGCTCGATACCGCCCTCAGCCTTCATGAATTTCTTGGAAGCGATGAAGTGTTTACCATGTCCCATGAATCCAGGAGTCTGAACACCACCACCTGTCATGGAAGCCATCTCTGGGAATGTCATACCAAGAGGAGTCATACCTGCATATTCACGGTTGGCGATTACAACACCATTTGAGAATGGCTCGATACCACAGATACACTCGAAGCATCCGCAGGAAGTCATAGGATCCTGCATGATAGAGTACAGTGTAACGTGCTCTAATGCACCCTGGGATAATTTCTTAACAGCTTCATCTACATCTTCATAAGAACCAAGCTCTTCATTGATCGGACGCTCTTTGGTGATCACCTGGCAAGGTCCGTTCGGATCAAGCTCGTTGGTAGCTTTTGCATCCAGCCATGAAACGGCACCGCAAAGTCCAAGTCTCTCAGGTGTAACAACACATACATGAGACGGGGAGAATGCCTGGCAAAGGATACAGCTGTAATATACATCTACAGACTCGTCAGTGAGGTTTGCAAGACGGTCATCACGTTTGTCAAAGATCGGAATTGCAACCTCATGACGGATTCTTGTACACTCAGCAGGATCTGTATAGATAACAACCTCACATTTATCAACAACTGCGTCAAATTCATTCTTAACCTGTGTATAGAGAACTTCACCGATATGTTTGATCTTGAAGCCTGCAGCAAATGCATCTTTGCTGATACGGATTCTCTGCATATCTCTCTGACCGGTGTGATATACACCCTCAATACAGTTGATGTAGTTGTGGAATTTACGCTCGATAACAGGCTCAAAGTCAGGCTGCATGTTTTTACCTGCAACTTTAACAACATATGCAATGCTGTTCTTGCTTCCCAGTTCCATTTCGTCAACTTCCGGTCCTACAACTGTAATCTTGTGATCCTCGATCTCAGAAGCGTCACAGGTATGTACAAGCTCAGCACAGTCTACACGGGAACCATCGAACTCAACCTGCATATCTTTACGACGGATGATCTCACCCTCGAATGCAGATGCGAAAGCAACCGGAATATCGATATTTGTAATTTTAATCTTAATGTCACGTGCCTCAAGGGAGGTAGCGTTAAACTTGCATACATCCTTCTGTACGATCAGGCTCTTCGGTACACGGAAGATAGTCTCGGTCTCATTTGTAATAACCGGGAAACCAAGTGCAATAGCGCCTGCACCGCATGCTACGATCACATCATCCAGAGGTTTGAATGCGTTTACGAATGCCGGTACACGCTCGAAGGTGTATTTCATCAGTGAGCCTGCATCACCAGGTGTTACATTACCGAAGATCAGTGCTGCACGGATCGCAACGGAAACTACATGAACAACAGATGTAACATCTTTTCCAAGAGGAATAACACGAACGTTGGCACCTGTCTTCATTCCGGCTTCTGCAACCTGATCAATGATTCCGCCAACAAGTGTTACAAGAATACCCTGTGCCTGATAGCTCTTTACAAGTGCAACACCCTCTTCTACAGATGGAGCTGTTCCAAGGATAACGGCTACACCAGGGATATCGCCTGTTACAAGCGGTACACCAAGCTGACGGATCACAGCATCTGCAAGGTGGCCATAGCATGGCTCCTCATATGGTGTTGCTCCGTCGATATATTTCAGAACTTCGATGAACTCTGCGCAAAGTGCGGTAGCAATACCGGACATGAATGCGTCGTTCAGTCTTTTGTCTCTTGTCATAAGAGTTTTTACAACGCCAAGAGCCTCTTTTAACTCTTTTAAGGTTGTAACTTTTGTTCCTGTTACAGCATAGTAGCAAGGAAGGCTGTAAGCGGTATTCGGGAAGCTGACAGCTTTGTCTTCGCCATACTGAGCGATCGCGCCGTCAATAGCACCCTCTGTTAAACCATATACAGCATCGTTTCCGCCGAATACTCTATCAAATAAAGTCACTGTAATACCTCCTATTATTTACAGACTTGATTCGTTGTCTATCTTTTCTTTAATCTTTCTGATCTCAGATGTTACTGTCTCACTGAAATCATAGGGTGATTTACCCTGGCGGTCTGCGTCCATAACTTCTACATTGTAATGGATCATTCCAAGAAGATCTTCTGCCGGAATCTTGTTGCGGATAAATTCTTCATCCTCTTCGTTCCGTACTTTGTTGGCCACGACCTTAACCTGAGAAACTCCCAGATCCTTTGCAAGACGTTTGACATTCTTATATGTCTGTACACTTCTTGCCCCTGGTTCGATCACCACAATAAATTCGTCCATGCTCTCCGTGGTTCCCCGGCCCAGATGTTCCAGACCGGCCTCCATATCCATGATCACCACATCATCTCTGTGGATCACAAGGTTATTGATCACTCTTTTAAGCATCACATGTTCAGGACAGACGCATCCGCCTCCGCCTGTTTCCACGGTTCCAAGGACAAGCAGCTTTACACCATTACAAACCTTTCCGTAGGTGTCCGGAATGTCGTCTACCTTTGGATTCAGTGTATAAAACTGATTCTGGCTGTTGGCTCCGGTACGCTCCTCTACCAGCTTACGCATCTTGGAAATGGGAACGATGGAATCTAAAGTCTCCTCATCAAATCCAAGAGCCAGTCCCAGGTTTGCGTCCGGGTCAACATCAGCTGCAAGGACCTTTTTCCCTTCATCTGCATATAGTCTGGCAAGTGTTGCCGCAAAAGTTGTCTTTCCTACTCCGCCTTTACCGGTTACTGCTATTTTCATAAGTTAATCGCGCCTTTCCTTCGATCAGATTCCGAGAGCGTCACGTTTTTCTTCGATTCTCGCAATCATAAGATCGCCTAATTTATCAATATCTTTCTCAACTGTATATGCTGCCTCTACCCAGTCACGTACCCCTTCTGTAAGGAGGCTTGCAACCTCTGTAGAACCGGAAACATATGGGTCTACACCAAGATATGTATCAAGACCAGTTGCTACTACATAGTTTCCAATGGAAACTGCCTTCTCAGACATCCACTCAGGAGCACATCCTACTACTGGAAGCTGGGAAATGTTCAGTCCGGAATCCTTGGCAAGCTCAGAAGCAAGGATCAGCATACGGCTGATATCAACACAGGATCCCATATGTAATACTGGCGGGATATCTGCAAGCTCGCAAACACGTTTCAGACCAGCACCGCAAAGGTCTTTTGCAGCTTTGTCCATAAGTCCTGCACGAGCAGCTGCCTGAGCGGAACATCCGGAAGCGATGATCACGATATCGTTTGCGATCAGTTTCTTCATCAGTTCGATGTGAGCTGTGTCAGGTCTGACCTTCGGGTTGTTACATCCAACCATAGCAACAGCACCACGGATAACACCAGATGTAATACACTCAAGAAGAGGTTTGGTGGTACCAGTCTCGTCTACCTGAGAGTTTGTTACGCCGTCAAGTGTCTTAACGATTGCTTCTACAGAGTAACCAACAGTAGCTTTATGTTTCAGATCCGGGATATGTACAAGCTCTGGTTTTCTGTTCTTGAAGTTCTCACATGCAAGTTTTACGATCTGTTTTGCTTTCTCTCCTGCTGTACCTGCATCAAATTCAATGAAATCGGAATCTGGCATCTGGCAGATTGGAGAAGTTGTGATGAATTTTGTATGGAAGCATTTGGAAAGAGGTCCAAGTGCCGGGAAAATACACTGAACGTCAACTACGATTGCCTCACAGGCACCTGTCAGTACAACGTTCTCCTGCTGTAAGAAGTTACCTGCCATCGGAATACCGCGACGCATTGCAACCTCATTAGATGTACAACATACACCGGAAACAGTGATTCCCTTTAGCACCCATGGATTTCGCATAGTCGATCATCTCTTTGCTGTCTGCATACTCACAGATCATCTCAGAAAGACTCGGGTCATGTCCATGAACAACGATGTTTACATTCTCTGCATTCATAACACCAAGGTTAGCCTCGGTATCGATTGGCTTTGGAGTTCCGAAAAAGGACATCAGAGAACTCAGTTCCGCACATGGAACCGCCCCATCCATCGGAAAGACCGTTACGAAGCGCCTGACGGATCAGAGCCTCCGGTTTACTTGTGTTACCCATATGAGTCATATGAAGTGCACAGGAAACCTCACGGTCAATTGCTCTTGGCTCAATTCCAGCTGCATGCCACAGATCCTGTGTATGCTGAGGTGCTCTCTTAAGCCATCTGGAATATCCTCTGATCTTTCCGTATTCTTCCTGAGCAAGATCAGACATTTCATGAGCCAGATCATAGATGTCTTTACCCTCTGTCTCAACGCCCCACTCTTTTTTGCAATACGGATCAGCTTCTCAGGATCTTTCACCTGATAGTCGCCGCCCTCTTTTGCATGTCCAAGTGTGATACAGATCTCACGTCCGTGATCAGAGTGTGTAGCTGCGCCGCCTGCTGTGAAACGAAGGAAGTTTCTTCCTACGATACCATGTACATCGCATCCGCAGATACCTCTCGGTGCCTTAGGTGTAATACGGCACGGACCCATTAAACAGATTCGGCAACATACGCCCTGCTCACCGAATTTACAGTGCGGAGTCTGGTTCTTTGCACGGATCTGCCATGCATCTGCTCCTACCTTTGCACCTGTCTCGAGAAGACGGGCTGTAGCGGCTTCAAATTCCTCCACTGTAGTTAATTTGAATTCACTCATTATTGACCTCCTCTAAGTATGTGTTACTTTTGATAAATTTATTTATATTCCGTTTTCGGAACCCATCCCCTCCCATGGGATAAATACCTGACAAAAATTCCCAGCAGCGTTCTTGCCTGCTGCGAATTATATGCCATTTCTATCCTCTTATCACATAAACATGTGGGGTAAGGGGGACTTCCGTTATAAAACAAGCTTATCTACGATCTCACGAAGAGCCATCTTTACCGGATTATCTTCCGGAAGCCCTGCAGTCGGTTTACCCTCGCAGTCATACTCGTAAACAGTCTCATCCTGCGGCACTACGCCAAGAAGATGAGACCCTGCTTCTCAATCTCTTCTTTGATTCCGTCATTCAGCTTTCCTTTTGGCACGGTTAATGATAAGGCCTACTGTATCCGGGTGCATATCACATTCTTTAATAAGCTCTGCAATACGACCTACAGCCTGTACACCTCTTCTGGAACAGTCACTGACCAGAATCGCTGTCTGCATGGACGGAAGTACTCCCCCTGCTGATGTGCTCCATTCCAGCTTCGTTATCCACAACAATATACGGATAATTTTTCTGGTATTTGGCAAGCTGTGCCTGAAGCAGACCATTTACAAAGCAATAGCAGCCTTTTCCCTGGGTTCTTCCCATAACCAGAAGATCAAAATCATCATCTTCTACCAGAGCATCCTCAAAACGTCTTTCAGCGTAATCCGCCTTGGACATTCCGCCGGGATCGGATTCTCGCTTGCAAGCTCTGCGCGAGCAATTTCTTCCCTTACATCACCAAGTGTAGTCTCCACTTCTACACCAAGAACCTCGTTCAGATTTGAATTGCATCTGCATCTACCGCAAGTACAGGTCCTTTGCCTTTCTCGCAGAGATACTGGATCAGCATTCCGCATAATGTAGTTTTTCCAACGCCGCCTTTTCCTGCGACAGCAATTACATGTGCCATAATACTATCAATTGCCTCCTGAAAAATTTAAGTCAAAATCGATTAGATTAAAGTACAAAGTCCGGATCTGTCAATGATCTCGGATACATCTTTCCATTTATTCAAAGCATACAGATGGATGCCATCTACGCCGAGAGCGCGGTACTCGTCGATCTGTCTGATCGTGTACTCGATTCCCTCTTCTTTGAATCTCTTGATCTTATCATCATAGAACATATCAAACGGCTTGCCATCAGCATCTTTAGCTTTAAACGGATTCGGGAACAGCCAGTTTCTGGAGATCAGCCTGCAAAGCTCACTGTCCATTACACAGCCATTACGTGAAAGAGCCATATTAATGGTAGCAGCCTGGTCAAGAATTGGCATAACTCCTACGTCTACAGGCATTGTAACACCAGCCTCACGGATTGAATCCAGCCAGTATTTAAACTGCTCCATATCCCAGCAAAGCTGAGTCATGATATAATCGGCACCATTGTCCTGTTTCTGTCTCAGAACTGCAATATCAGCATCAAGGCTGCGGCATGCAATGTGTCCCTCCGGAGATCCTGCAACTGCGATTTCGAATTTGTCACCAAATTCGTCACGGACAAATTTAACAAGGTCTGTCGCATAATTGAAGTCTCCGCAGGTTGTTGTCTCACCAAGTGGAATATCTCCGCGAAGTGCCAGCATATGATCTACACCCTCTGCAAGGTACTGATCCAGCTGCTCTTTGATTCCCTCTTTTTGTGTTCTTGATCACTGTGAAATGGGTAACCGGTGTTGTTCCGGCCTTCCTGATCATCTGGCATACTTCTCTGTTAGCACCAACGTTTCCGCCGCCTGCACCGTATGTACAGGAAATGTACGCAGGTTTGTATTTCATCAGATGATCGATCGTCCCAGGAAGGTTATCCATCCCCTTTTCTGTCTTCGGCGGAAATAGCTCGAAAGACAGAAGCATTCTTTCTCTCATTGCTTCTGACAATTTCATAATTACATACCTCCACGTATTAAGTAATTTTTATTCTAAAGGCATAATGCCTCAAGATCTGATAAAGCATCACGGATTACTGAAGCAATCCGCTTTTGTTCTTCTGTATCAGCAGAAAACGTTACTGTACACTTTGTTTGCAAATGCACCTTATGAAACATTTCCACTGAACAGTAATCAGAAAATTCATGTCAGTCACATTTTACTTTAACGATACTGTTCGCAAGGTCTACCATAAGGATGGTTCCCTCTACCACTCTTTCATCACCCATAATATCGCGGAGAACAAGTTTGTTTCCATCTACATTAATACGGCTGACGTTCTTGAAGATTACAGAATCGTCATTTTCTTTATATACAGTTGCCAAACACATAATAATGCCTCCTTATTTCATTTCCTCTTTTACAAGGGTCAGGGCAAGGCCAAGGCGCATGTTGCCTTTCTGGAAATCGGATACGCTTTCCTTAATGGTCTTCGCAGCGGCATCCATTCCCATCTTGGCAAGGTTATCAGCCATCTGATCAAGTTCTGCTGCATGGTGCTCATTGTGCTGAAGCATATATGTCAGAAGAGCCAGTGTCTCATTCCTGCAGTCCCCTCCCTGACAGCCGCCGCAGTCTGTACTGCAGTTCTGTCCCTCATTATGTGTATGGTCATGACTTTCTGATCCGTCATGGGTATGCGCATGTGTATGGCTCACTCCGTCTGCATGGGTATGCTGGTGGGTATGCTCATGACCATGCTGGACAAGATTCCCATTTTCATCTTTGATTAAATGCATAGTAACTACTCCTTTCCGCCTTGAATGCGGCAGACAAATCATAACATTGTTTCTCTTCCAGGCACGAAAAAAACTCACGCCGGCAACGTGAGAAAACATGTAAGAATGGATATAAAGATATTCTATTCCCTTTTAATATAATGAGATTCCGCATACCTCTTACCTTCATGCATAACACATTTTCTTTCTTCTACCTAAAAAATCGCAGAGTTATGACATAAATTTATCAAATTTTTCTTTTTTATTATACAACCTTTCTCATTATTACGCAAGGAGATAATTATAAAATTTTACCAAATTTCAACGCTTTACCACACAAATATATGTTTTAATTTCTGTACAATTTTACCAGTTATTTCTAAAGTTTGTCTAAAGATTAACGAATGCGTATTTAAGCAAAAAACAGGTGAATGTTTTGTAATTATATGCTATAATGAATGAAATTTATTGGTTGCTGATTACTTCATGAGCAGCAGCATTTATTGTTTAATGAGGAGGAATTAGCTTTGAGAGAAACCGTATTCCTGAATACCGACAGAGAAATGCCCCTTTTAGGGCTTGGTGTATATAAAACAGCAGATAACGAAGCAGAGACAGCCATTACAGCTGCAGTGAACGCGGGCTACCGTCTTATTGACACTGCTTCCGCTTACAAAAAACGAAGAAAGTGTAGGCAAGGCAATTGCCAAATGTGGTGTCCCACGCAAGGAACTTTTTATCACCAGCAAGATCTGGAATAACGCGCAGCGCCTTGGAGATGTAGATGGGGCTTTTATAGAAGCATGGAGCGGTTGAAGCTGGATTACCTGGATCTTTATCTGATTCACTGGCCGGTGCCTGGCTGCTATACCGGAACCTGGCTGGAGATGGCCAAACTTCTTGAAACCGGCCGTGTACTTTCCATCGGCGTCAGCAATTTCCAGATTCATCATCTGGAAGAGCTTAAGAAAATTTCCGGTATTGTACCTGCTGTCAACCAGATCGAATGTCATCCGCTTTGCTATCCGAAAGAACTGATTGAATATTGCCAGTCGGAAGGAATTCAGGTTCAGGCTTATGCACATACTCCTGCTCAGGTCGGTCTTCGCTGGGCAATCAGAAGGGTATTTCTGTAATTCCGAAATCCGTCAATCCAGACCGCATTGCTTCCAACGCCAATATTTTGATTTCAACATTGAGGATGAAGATATGGCGATCATGGATACTTTAAATGAAGATCTCCATACATCCCATGTGCCGGATGATCTGAAGGATGTTATTTTTTTAATCTTTTCACTCTTTGTAAATTATTAACTGCCAGAACATTGAGCATACTCTTTCGTTTTTTGCTCACTGCTCTGGCAGTTTTTTTGCGGTTCTATTCTTTCAGTTATATTTTCTGTATTTTATATTTTGCAACAGCTTATTTGCTGAATATAGCATTCACAGTTCCCAGGAAATTTCTCCCTGTTTCTCTCTCTGCATCAGGTCTTTCACAGCTTCAGATGCAGGCTTGTTTTCAAACAGAAGCTTATTTACTTCCATAATGATCGGCATTTCCACATTATATTTCTCAGCCAGCGCTTTGGCTGCCTTTGCGGAATAAACGCCCTCCACAACCATCTGCACTTCATCCATAGCCTGCTTCATGGTGTAACCCTGTCCCATCAGATAGCCGGCGCGTCTGTTTCTGGCTGTGCACACTGGCACAGGTAACAATCAGATCACCAATTCCGGAAAGGCCGGCAAAAGTCTCCAATTTAGCGCCCATCTTGACACCAAGCCGCGCCATCTCTGCTATTCCTCTTGTGATCAAAGCAGCCTTTGTATTATCTCCATACCCTAAGCCATCAGCAGTCCCTGCTGCCAGGGCGATTACATTCTTAAGGGCACCGCCAAGCTCTACCCCAGCATATCCGGTGTCGTATACACCCGGAAAACAGGGCTCATAAAAGGCCCTGGAGATATTCAGCGGTCTCTTTTTGCGGGCACTGACTACACACGTAGTAGGGAGTCCGCGGCTTACTTCTTCCGCATGGCTTGGTCCTGAAAGCACACAAACATCTGCCTGAGGAATCTCTTCTTTAATAATATCACACACAGGCATAAGCGTATTTTCTTCTACACCTTTCGCCACATTTACAATAATCTGTCCCCTGTCGAATCAATGGGGAAAGTCGTTTGCTGATAGCACGCATATAAGCAGATGGTGAGGCAAATACAACTATATCTGGTGAATCCAAAGCTGTCTTTTTCATCACCGGTTATCACAATTCCATCCGGAATTTTAATTCCGGGAAGCTTTTTCGATCCTCCCGGGTCTGATTCAGACTGGCTGCCTTTTTCCGGATGTGCAGACCACAACATAACCTGATGACCATTGTTGTGAAGCAGTATTGCAAGTGCTGTTCCCCAGCTTCCGGTTCCCATTACGCTGATTTTTGCCATTTTATCACCTCATCTTATTTGGCTGCAGTTTTCGCTGCACCAAGCTTATTCTCAGTTCCATTTAAAAAGGCGGTAAATATTCGCCCTGTGTCTGTAAATTGCAAGTGCTGTCATAAGTCCCATGATCACATCCATCTCAAATGTATGAGGGAAATCCATGCCATAACTTCCCGCAGCGCCAAACCCAATGAAACAAATCAGCGCACCTACATATGCTGCCATTGACCCCAATGACACATAGCGGGTAATAGCTACCAGCCCAATAAAGATCACCGCGCAGATCAGAAATACTCTCCAGTCCATTGCCAGCAGCATTCCCGCAGAAGCTGCAATTCCCTTGCCGCCCCTGAATCCAAGATAAAACGGAAAATTATGTCCAAGCACGCAGCCTGCTGCCGTGTACATGCCAAGCAATGGAAGAATTTCCTGATACCGATTCTTAAATACTGCATCCACGATCAGAATGGCAATCACACATTTAAGCATATCGCCAATAAGAGTCATTGCCCCCGCTTTTCTTCCAAGAGTACGAAGGGCATTGGTAGTTCCTGCATTGCCGCTTCCATATTGACGGATATCCATGTGATGGATTTTTCCGATAATGTATGACGTCTGAAACATTCCAAACAAATATCCAATAGCCAGACAAATAATACGTTCCATCTTTATTCCTTTCTCTCCGCGCTCTCTTACAATAAATTTCAGCGGTGTGCCCCCAAAGTCAAAGGCATCCCGGATTTTATTTTCCAGATATCTGGTGTAGGAAAAATGCATAAGTTCTTTGTCATTGACAAAGATTACGAATGTAGGCGGTTTTACCGCAACCTGTGTCATGTAGAAAATTTTCAGACGGCGGCCCCTGTCAGACGGCGGCTGCTGCATGGCAACTGCTTCTGCAAGGATCTCATTAAGCACACCAGTCTGGATACGCATAGTTTGATTCTCAATTACCGCATCCAGTGTCTCAAACATTCTGGAAATCCGAAGTCCTGTTCGGGCAGAAATAAACACGATTTCTGCATAAGGCATAAAGGAAAGGACCTCCCGAATACGGTTAGTATGCTTGTAGATGGTCTGGTCATTTTTCTCAATAGCATCCCATTTATTCACTGCAATGATCACGCCCTTGCCTTTTCATGGGCAATTCCGGCAATTTTTGCATCCTGCTCTGTAACGCCTTCTGATGCATCGATCATTACAACTACAACATCTGCACGCTCTACAGCTGTCACAGTACGGATAACACTATAGCGCTCGATCTCTTCTTTTACTTTTGCTTTTACGGCGGAGTCCGGCTGTATCGATAAAAATATAATCTTTTCCCGTTCCAGGTAACCTTCGTATCAACTGCATCACGAGTGGTTCCAGCAATATCTGAAACGATTACACGGTCTTCCCCCAGCAGCTTATTGATCAGAGAGGACTTACCAACATTAGGTTTACCTACAATAGCAATCTTCGGAATATCAGAATCCTCTTCCTCTCCCTGTATCCTCCGGGAAATGTTTTACGACCTCATCAAGCATATCTCCAAGTCCCTGACGGTTAGCTGCAGAAATGGCAAATGGCTCGCCGATTCCCAGATTATAAAATTCATAAACATCCATCATATATTTCTGAATGCTGTCCACCTTATTCACTGCAAGTACCACTGGTTTTGCCGCTGCGGCGAAGCATATCTGCAACTTTCGCATCAGAATCCACAAGTCCCTGATGTACATCTGTAATAAAAATAATGACATCCGCAGTATCAATAGCGATCTGAGCCTGCTCCCTCATCTGAGAAAGAATCACATCGCCGCTATCCGGTTCAATACCACCTGTGTCAATAATAGTAAAATCATTATCCAGCCATGATACATCTGCATAAATTCTGTCTCTGGTTACACCTGGCGTATCTTTAACAATGGAAATCTTCTCACCTGCCAGCGCATTAAACAATGTGGATTTACCTACATTAGGCCTGCCCACAATTGCTACTACCGGTTTGCTCATATATCTGTCTCCTTTTTCTGTTTCTTATGTTCAATCGGATCAAGGACTGCAGACACAAGGTCTGAACCACCTTCATCCACAATTACAATTTCTACATTCAGTTTCCTGGAAAGCTCTTCCACAGAAATATCATCCAGAAAAACATCTTCTTCATTTTTCAGCATGTTGCAGGGAAGCAAAAGCTTCTCTCCAAGGTCTCTGCCGCTTAATTGTCTGATCAGATCCTGTCCCGTGATCAAACCAGACACCGTAATCGTTTCTCCGAAAAATTCGTTTCTTATGGAGATCACATCCACTTCTACATTTGGAAATTTCTCATGGATCATCTCCATATATTTCTTAATAAATGGTGCCGCCAAAGCACCTGTAGCACTGACAGCCTTTATCCTTCGGTCATCTCCTGTCCTGCCTGCAACAGCTTCTTTCACTTCTTCGCCAAGGAGCCGAAGCATTCCCACACCGTTTTCCAGCTGAAGATAGCCATCATAGGACTCTTCCAGCGGCAGATCCTTCCCTGCCAGAATGTACCATTCATCTGAAGCATGGATAAAATGAATGCCATACTGGTCCATCATTTTCTTCTGCCAGGAATGAATAATATCCAGAACTTCTAATGCATCTTCCTTCTGAAACTGTTCCATCGGATACAGCCCCCTCACGAAACTTAGTCAGACCAACCGGAACTACTGAAACGCTCTGAAGTACTGGTGCATAGGCAGACATCTTGCGAATACTGTCATCCAGTTCCTTACCGTCATTAACTCCTTTGCACAAAACAATCTGCCCATTCATAGTGATTCCTGCATCATACAGTTTCTGAAGCTTCTTCAATGCATCCCCGGCGAAGCGGTTATGGAGCATTTTACATCTCAGTTCCGGATTCATGGTCTGGATGGAAATATTAATGGGCTCCAGATGGTACCGGATGATCCGGTCTATATCATGATCACTCATATTGGTCAGGGTCACATAATTTCCCTGTATGAAGGACAATCTGGAATCATCATCTTTAAAATAAAGAGTATCTCTCATTCCAGGCGGCATCTGGTCAATAAAACAGAAAATGCAGTGATTGGAACAGGAACGATAATCATCCATCAGATCCTTCTCAAAGGTAATCCCAAGGTCTTCTTCATATTCCTTCTCCACCTCCAGCTCCCAGATCTCTCCGTTTGCCTTTTCCACTTCCAGAACAACGAATTCTTCATTCATCAGATATCGGTAGTCAAATATATCTTCCACAGGCTGACCGTTTACAGTGAGCAGTATATCTCCCGGCACAAGCTCCAGTTCCTGTGCGATACTTCCATCCTGCACAATTGCAATCACGTGTTTATTTTGTTTCTTCACATTTATCTCCATTATAAGTCAAATGCGATCTGTCGCGTCAGCTCTGTTCCAGAATCTGTTTGAAAAATCATTTTTCAAATACATTTTAAGATTCAGAGACCCGAATACAACATCACAGATCGTCCATCTCTGGCTCAGCATAATAAAGCCATTATTTTTAATATAACAAGTTTTCCCGAAAAACACAACAAAAACTTTCATTTCCTGCTCACGTCCGGGTAATTTTTCAAGTAAAATCAATAAATTCCTTGACGACATTTAGGGCAAATGTTATAAATATAAAGAAGGATCTGCAAAGGTAAAGGACATGTGTCCCATTTTTTTGCAGATAATCGAATCGATAATTAGCATACTACTTAGGAGGAATATCATGCCGAACATAGAATTGCTTGAGAAATCTATGCCTGTCGCACCTATTCGTATCGCTGCGCTGGAGGGCTGCCGCGAACTTGCAGAGGAGGTAGACAGAAACCTGGTAAAATTCCGTAAGGAACTTGTAGAAAAGAAGGGCCTTGACAATGTTCCACAGGGATACAGCGAAGACTCTTTTATCGTGGAGTGCGAATGTCCGCGTTTCGGTACCGGTGAAGGTAAGGGAATCATTAAGGAATCTGTCCGAGGAACCGACCTTTACATTATGGTAGACGTTACCAACTACAGTTCCACATACACTGTCTGCGGTCACGAGAACCACATGTCTCCGGATAACCATTTTCAGGATCTGAAGAGAATTATTTCCGCAGCTACAGGTAAGGCACATCGTATCAATGTAATCATGCCATTCCTTTACGAGGGACGTCAGCACAGACGCACCAAGAGAGAATCTCTTGACTGTGCACTTGCACTTCGCGAGTTAAGTGCCATGGGTGTTTCCAACATCATTACTTTTGATGCTCATGACCCGCGTGTGCAGAACTCCATTCCGTTAAATGGTTTTGACAACTTTTTCCCAACCTATCAGTTCCTGAAAGCTCTGATAAAGAACGTTGACAATTTCCAGGTTGACAATGATCATCTCATGATCATCAGTCCGGATGAGGGTGCTATGTCCAGAGCCGTATATTTTTCCAATATTCTGGGCGTTGATATGGGCATGTTCTATAAGAGACGTGATTATTCCACAGTGGTAAATGGCAAGAACCCCATCGTAGCTCATGAGTTCCTTGGCGACTCTGTAGAAGGTAAAGACGTTGTTATCATCGACGACATGATTTCTTCTGGAGAAAGTATGCTTGGACGTTGCCAAACAGATCAAAGAACGTCACGCCAACCGTGTATTCATCTGCACTACTTACGGTCTGTTTACAGAAGGTATGGATAAATTTGACGCTTACTATGAGAAAGGCTGGATTGACAAGGTTATCACAACCAACCTTAATTATCGTATTCCTGAGCTTCTTGACCGTCCATACTATATCGAAGCAAATATGAGCAAATATCTTGCAAGTATCATCGATATCATCAATCATGATGTATCTGTTGAGAAGGTTCGTTCCAGCAATGAGAAGATCATGGATCTGATGAAGCGTGTAAATCAGTAATAGACAATAAACAAACAAAGCCCTGTTCCACATTATCTCGTTTGTGGTACAGGGCTTCTTTATATTTACTTATTTACATGGGCAGTAAAACGCATCTGCACTTGTCTGTAACATTATTTTTCCCGACGAATGCCCAGAAAAGCTGCCAGATTTCCTCTCCTTCCATGGGATGCCCTGTGGGAAAAGAGGAATTCCGGATTGCAGCAGGTACAAATTCCAGGCACGGAAATATGATCTTCTTTATTCCTGCCTCCAGAAAAATAATGTGGTTTGCTTCCCAAAGATTCAGCTGGTACTTACCATTCTTCTTTTTATAAAAAAGCCTTTCCCAGTACTTCTCTTCAAAAAGCTTTCTGAAATTCCAGAATCACATCTTCACTGACTTCATAGCAATCTTGACAGATAGAAGGACCAATTGCCGTAAAAATCTCCTCCGGATCTGAGCCAAACTGCTCTGCCATTTTCTCTATAGTCACCTTACCGATTTTCCCAACTGTCCCGCGCCATCCGGAATGAGACAAGCCCACGGCTTTGTGAACCGGATCTACGAAATACAGCGGCACACAATCTGCATAAAAAGGTGCATAAAAAACAACACCTGGAACATTGGTGATCATTCCATCCACATCTTTATATGTTCTTGGACGCGTTACACCTTTCCCCTGTCTTCTGCCCCCACCAGCTGCACGTTTGTAGTGTGTGTCTGATCAGATGTGACAATATCTTCCAAAGAAAAGCCTACCGCTGCACTAAGTCTGCGATAATTGTCTTTTACCGCGTTTTCCTCATCACGTCTTGTAAAGCTAAGATTCATAGAGGAGAAAAATCCCCTGGCTTACACCGCCAAGTCTTGTACTGAAACAATGCACAATATCCGGGAACTGTTCAAAAGAGGGATAAGTAAGATAGGTGACTCCATTATTTTCTTTTACTTGCATATGAAGTTTATTTTCGTTATGCCATTTAATCTTCATCTGATTCTCCTCTTCTTCTGATCTCACAGTTCTTCTCGAACCTGTTAAGAATTCATTCTCTAGAGCGTGTTTGAAAAAGGCTTTCTGCAAGATGTGCGTCACAATTTGTGGGAGATTTTGTCCGGATAAGAGCGCCGCAGCGGGCTACGTCAACAGAATTCTGGCATAGTATACCGCAAAGTGGGGCATACAGATTGCAGGAATATTTTTTCAAACAGGCTCTGGCTCACTGACAGAAATCAAAGGCATTTTTTATCCAACAGATCTTATCGCCGTTGATTCCCACCACATCAAACCTGCATCTCACATCCATGCTTCTGTAATGATTCTTCAAATATTCCACTGCCACCTTGGAAATCACCAGCTGCTTTCTGCCGTTCACTGCTGCCAGCGGACTTCCTGAGCGTTCCGAACTTCTGTACTTAACCTCCACAAAAATCAACCATCCATCAGCAGTCATTCCGATCAGGTCGATTTCCCCAGCCAGTTCCTGTAATTTCGCTCCAGAATCATCACGCCCTGGGAAACCAGATAATCTGCAGCGATTTCTTCATAAAAAGCACCTACTTTTCGCTTGTTTTTCTGCATAAAAACTCCCATATATACTTCTGTGTAGGTATCTTTTGTATTCATAACCGCAAAACATATTCATATCCGGACCATCAGCCTTTTCAAAATTTCACATTATCCTATAAAATTCTTTATAAAAGTTGCCCTGTGAATCGGACTTGGACCATATTTTTTCAAGGCTTCAATATGTGCTGCAGCTCCATACCCCTTATTTGAGGCAAAGCCATATTCCGGCATCACTTTATCGTACTCTACCATCATCCGGTCTCTTGTGACCTTAGCTACAATGCTGGCAGCTGCAATGGAAATACTCTTGGCATCCCCTTTTTATGATCGGCACCTGAGGTATAGTCACGTCGGGAATGGTTACTGCGTCATTGAGAAGAATCTGCGGCACCGGCTCCAGCTTGCTGACAGCCTCACGCATTGCCTCATAGGTAGCCTGAAGAATATTGATCTCATCAATTCTCCGGGGACTTGCCATTCCGATTCCAACAGCTACCGCATTCTCCATGATCACATCATACAATTCATCCCTTTTTTTAGCGCTCAACTGTTTGGAATCATTCAGATACAGGATTTTGCAGTCTCTTGGCAAAATAACAGCCCCCGCTACAACAGGACCTGCCAGCGGGCCTCTTCCAACTTCATCAATTCCGCACACATAGCCCAAATCTTCGTATTTGCGCTCAAATTCCTTCATCTTTTCTGTGCGCAGAAGTTCTTTCTGGTAAGCCTCTTCTTTCTTATGAAGCTGCTCCAGAAGCTTCCTGACTCCACTTCTTGTATCCTCTTTGTATTTTTCAAAAGAGTGGCATATTCTCCCGGTTCAGCAGCCTGGATTTCACTCTTTATTTCTCCGATTTTCTGCATATTATTTACCTTCTTCTGGCACCCACTCCAAAGTGATTCTTCCAATCTTTCCAGAGCGGAAGTCATCGAACAGAATCAGAGAGGCCTTGGCATAGTCCAGCTCCTCCCCCTTCTTCAGACATCCTCTGGAACGCGCGATTGCTTCTAATATCTGCACAGCTGTGCCTTCCTCCTGGATCTGATAGCGTTTCTCCAATGCACCAGAATATTTTTCCCGAAGGAAATCAATAAGCGTAAGGGAAAGCTCCTCCATATTCAGTATATCGTCCTTGATAGAACCAATATAGGCAAGGCGCATTCCCACTGCCTCATCTTCAAACTTGGGCCAGAGAATCCCAGGAGTATCCAGAAGCTCCACATTCTTATTTAGGCGGATCCACTGTTTGCCCTTGGTTACACCTGGCTTGTTTCCTGTCTTGGCGCATGCTCTTCCAGCAAAAGTATTAATAAAAGTAGACTTACCAACGTTAGGAATTCCTACTACCATAGCACGGATCGGGCGGTTTTGATTCCTCTTCTTCTGTCCCTCTCAGTCTTCTCCCTGCAGGCTTCCTGAATAGCCGCCTGAATCGCTTTCATACCAGAGCCGCTACGGGAATCTACTTTTACCACATAGAACCCATTCCCCTGAAAATAAGCTTTCCATGCTTCATTCTGGCGTTCATCTCCAAGGTCTGATTTATTCAAAAGAATCAGCCTTGCTTTATTTTTTCCCAAGCTCGTCAATATCCGGATTCCGGCTTGCAAGGGGGGAACCCTGGAGTCCACAAGCTCAATGATCAGGTCGATCAGCTTAATGTCCTCCTGCATCTGTCTTTTTTCGCCTTGGTCATATGACCAGGATACCACTGTACGTTCATATTTACCTCATTCTTACAGCTGTTCAGCAGATACCGTTCCACAAAGCGTGTAACCGCGAACGTGCTGAACAATCACTTATTTTTTATAAAAGTCTCACAGTTTAATTATTCAACGGCCCTATGTCTTTCTTCGGGGATATCTGGAACCAGAGCTTACCAGTTATATATTTCTTATTCACTCGTCCGATATCGCCATAACGGCTGTCTTCGCTGTTATTACGGTTATCGCCCAGGACAAAGTACTCTCCCGCTTCCAGTGTAATGGCATTGGCTGCCATTCCCGGATTGTTGATCGCGGGAAAATCTTTGCCTTCTTTATATGTCTCTCCATTGATCAGAATTCTTCCATTCACGATCTGAATCGTCTCACCTGGAAGTCCGATCACACGGCGGATATGAAGAGCCGCATCATCACTTGCATTTGTGCGGAATACAATAAGGTCGCCGCGTTTCGGCGAGGACGCTTTATAAGCAAGCTTGTTTACAAAATACCGGCTTCCAACTGCCAGAGTAGGCTCCATGGAGCTCTCCTGCATCGTCACAGACTGAAACAGCATCATAGAAGTCAGCACTGCAAAGATCAGTGTAACTGTGATCTCGAATACCCAGATCAAAACTTTTTTCAGTTTACTGTCTTCTAATTTCTCTATGGCACCAGAAAAATTTTTTTCTCCAGTTTTGCAATTTCCGGCATGTTGAACAACTGCTCTTTTTTCTCTTTTATTTCTTCTGTCGCTCATATCTACTCCATTCGTGTCATAATTGCATGTCCTGCGTCTGGTTCCAAAACGCTTTTTTTCATCTCAGGCCAGATACTTTATTATCTTATCACATATCCCGAAAAAGAAAAAGAAAAAATAATCAAAAAAATGCTGCCCAGACAGTCATCACGGCCATCTGCGCAGCAAAAGTCACTGTTCGTATTCACTTCGTTCCCGAAAGCACTTCACGGAACATTACCAGTGAACAGCAACCAGCAATTTTCAATTGAAATTATTTAACAAGCTCTTTAACCTTAGCAGCTTTACCTACACGGTCTCTTAAGTAGTTCAGTTTCGCACGGCGAACTTTACCACGACGGATAACTTCTACTTCTTACTACATGTGGGGAATGAAGCGGCCATGTTTTTCTCAACGCCTACTCCGTTAGAAGCTTTTCTTACAGTAAATGTAGCTCTGTTGCTTCCGCCCTGTTTCTTGAGAACTGTTCCTTCAAAAACCTGAACACGTTCACGGTTTCCTTCTTTGATCAGTGCGTGTACTCTTACAGTATCACCTACGTTAAACTGTGGAACGTCTTTTTTTCAGCTGTTCTGCTTCGATGTTTTTAATAATTTCGTTCATTTTATTCTCTCCTTATTCTCTGGATGTTCTTAATACCCATCACGGTAACAGCGGACCATCTTTTTTCACAACATAAGTGATTATACTATAATTATTTTCTGTTTGCAACCATTATTTTATAAAAAGTGCATAAAACAAGTCGAAAAAGAATTTTTCAAAGACAACCTTTTTAACAATTACCAACAGATAACCTCGCAGCCATCCTCTGTTACCAGCACGGTTACTTCCCACTGGGCAGAAGGCATACCATCCTCAGTGCGTACTGTCCAGTCATCTTCCTCATCTGTATATACTTCATCGCTTCCCATATTTACCATAGGCTCAATGGTAAACATCATTCCCGGCTCCATAATCACGCCGCTGTTCTCTTCGGAAGTATAGCTTACCCAGGGATCCTCATGGAATTCCAGGCCAACACCATGTCCGCCGATTTCTTTTTTACAATTGTGTAGCCATTTTTTCAAGTGCATGCATATGAACAGCGTGACCCATATTTCCAATAGGTTCCCATGGTTTTACCTTGGAAATACCGATTTCCACGCATTCTTTGGTTACGCGGACCAGTTTTTCTTTCTCAGGACTTACATTTCCAATACAAAACATACGGGATGAGTCAGAAAAATAGCCATTGTAAATTGTAGAAACATCTACGTTCACTATATCACCGTCCTTCAGGATCTCATCCTCAGATGGAATTCCGTGGCATACCACCTCATTCACAGAAGTACACACGCTCTTTTGGAAACCCTTCATAATTCAACGGTGCCGGGATTCCTCCATGACGCACAGTTTCCTCATGTACCCAATGATCGATTTCTTCTGTTGATACACCAGCTTTAATATGCTCTGCCACATAATCAAGTACTGCAACATTGATTCGACAGCTCTCTTTAATCTTCTCAATCTGCTCTGGAGTCTTGATCAGTTTATGATCCAGAACCGGATATCCTTTCTGACGCAGGATTTCTACTTTCGCATCAAAAGCCTCATGGCATTTTTTTTATATTTCTTTCCACTGCCGCACCAGCATGGATCATTACGTCCGATTTTTGTTGACATTTCACTCTCTCCTTTTATCTGTGGCTGCTGCGAATGCTACAGCAGTACTTTTTTTTGTAAAACATGATATAAACTCACTCTGTTTCTCATTTTATACTTGAAACAGATAAATTGCAACTAATTTTCTATAGAAGGCTCTCCCTCCTGCAATTCATGTGTTACTGTTCACCCGTGACCAGTAACGCGCTTCGCGATGCACAGAAATCATGCATTCGCATGATTTCGCGCCGCAATTCTCGGGTTTTCTGTGAACTTTGTTCACAAAAAACACCTCGCGGAACGTTACCAGCGAACAGTAATTGTTCATATTTTTTTCAACTGTTTTCATTTTCCCCCAAACGTTAAAAAAAAGTTTCAAACGCAAAAAAGAGTATTTCATTTTCTCTGATCTAAGAATTTGAAATACTCTTTTTGCTTTTGAAAATTATATATGTAACTAATTAGCTGCTGCATCTGCGCCTGCCTCTGTGGCAGTATCTGCTGCACTCTCTTCACTTCCCGCCATGATCTTACTCAGTTCTTCGATCATCTCGTCATCCTTCAGTCTGAATTTGACCTCAACACGACGGGAAGCCTCTTTATCTACATTTCCATCTGCATCCAGAATCGGATTCGCCATGGAATGTCCGTTTACAGTCAGGTAATCCTGCAGATTCAGGCTCTGGTCCTCAGTCAGAAACTCCCCCTGAATATCAAGAAGATACTGCGCCACTGCAAGTGAACGCTGCTGGGAAAGCTCCAGGTTATACGCATAATCACCATCTGTATCTGTATAACCGTCAATAATGATCTCAGCAAGATAATTCTTATAAGTATCCTCCATCAACACCTTACAGTAAATCGGAAGTACGTTTCGGAGTGCTTCCTTACCAGCATCTGTAAGCTCCGACTCATCAACATCAAACAATACACTGGCATCCAGTGTCAATGCACCAGTCTGGGAATCCAGATTTACATTGATATTATTTTTCTGGAATTCTTTTGAAGTGCTTCCACAACTTCAGCCTTGACACCAATAATATTATCGATCTTTGTCTGCTGCTCACTAAGCTGCGTGGTCTTCTCATCCAGATCCATCTGCTGCTGATTCAGAAGAGCCTGCTGCTCTTTTAACTTGGCTTCCTGCTCTGCCAGAGTCTGTGCCAGTGCCGTCAGCTTCTCATCTTTGGTCTTAATAGTTCCTTCCTGTTCTTCAATGGTATTCTGCTTGGCAAGAAGATCAGCCGTATACTCTGCCTGCAGAGCCAGCTTCTCATCTCTCCTGAATACTCTCGTCGTAGCTCTTCTGAGCCTGGAAAAGCGTCAATGACATGATCAGTATGAAAAGAAGCAGAACGCCGGCCATAACATCGGAATAAGAGCGCCATATATTAAAGCCTCCATCCCCTGATTTTCTTTTTTTTGCGCATGTCTATCTCCTCTTATCTGAATAAGCCAAATTTTCCTTTCTGTGCCGCCTTGGAAAGCTCTTTCATGTTCTTGTTGATTTCCTCAAGAAGAGCCTGCTGTCCCTCATTCTGCTGAGCAATCAGATTGCCCAGCTTCTCTACAGAATCATTTCTTCCGCTTGCGATCAGAGATACATCTCTGGTATTCGCTGCAGTCACCTCACTGAGGAGCTTGCGGACCTGTTCCATTGTTTTATAGGAAAGTCTCTGATACTGGGCAAAATCCTCCATCTGGGCCGTAAACTGCTCTGCCATCTTGCTGTTTGCCTGGATCAGATCTGCACTTGCCTGACCTGTAGCCCCTACCCTCTCAATAGAAGAAGCTGCTGTTTCAACATATTTCTGCATTGCCTGGTTGCAGGCAACCCAGAACTTAGCTGCAGATTTCTCGGCATCCTTCAGATAATCCACAATATGCTGATAATCCTGCTGCTGCATCTTCTGGATCTCCTGATTCTCAGAAAGGATACGATTGGCAGTAGACATGTAGCGGGTCTGCATACCTCCCATCTCCCTTACCATATCTGTAATGGCTTTGTCCTGCTTGTCATAGGTCTCAGAAAGCTTCTGGCTCATAGTCTGGTACATGGCAGAAGTATAAGCTGTATTCTCTTTCTGTGCCTTTTCAGCTGATCCAGTGCCACGTTGAAATCACGGAACTGCATATGGAAAGAATTGTTCATCTGTTTTAAAAATTCGTCCGATATTTCACGAATAGCATCCTCCTGACATCTGGTTACAGAAGAAACCAGCATATCCAGAGAATCATTCATCTTCTGGAAGGTAGGTGTGATAACCTTCTCAAAGCTGTCTGCCATCTGAACGGAAAACTGCTCTGCCATCTGTTTCATGGCGCTTGTCTGCAGCTTCTGGCTTGCAAGCAGCAGATTTCTGGACTCATTCTCCGCTGTAGGCATTACATAAGAATGAAACTTTTCAAGGAATCCCTGAAGCTCCTCTGTCATGGATGAATACTCTCCCTTCATCCCAAAGGTATAAATAATGGAAAAAGAGATACCATAAATAGAGGTAAGGAATGCTACTTTAATACCTTCCACCAGCGCTTCTACAGAAGAAGTCATGGCGCTGTAATCTGTAGGCTGGAAATCGCGAAGACCCCAGACAAGACCAAGGAAAGTACCTAAAATACCAAGACTGGTAAAGATATCCGGAACCATTTCCAGAAGCTTCTTATGAACATGGATATCCAGCTCATCTTCATTAATGAATTCCTCAATATCCCCAAGACCTTCTTTACTATTGTTAATGCTGTCTGTAAAGCTGTCCATCTTCTGATCCAGATATTTGTCATCGAAGAGCTCGCCTAAATATGTAAGATTCCTGGGATCTGTCTTCCTGGAGTCTTGAACATACCGTTCAGCTCCTCTACTGCTCTGTGGAATGCCGTACTCAGATTATTCATACGGAACATTCCACCAAACATTGCGATCAGATACAGGACTGCGATCACCGCCAGAAATACGAAATTGTAGATCGTAGATGATAAGTTCCCCTGCCGGCAAATAAAGTCAAAGCAGTGGTTCCTGCAAGAACCGCAACAAACAATACAGAATGTGTGATTTTTTTTCTTCATTGTCTGCCTCCCCATTTGTTTTCACAAAATAGATATGCCGTCTGTCGACGGCATCACCATATATGAATGCCAACTACTCTGCACTTATAGCATCTGCAGAGCTGTTTAAAAATCATTCCCGCAATCTGAACGCCCCAAGGCTTTCATCGTAATAAATTGGTGCATTTTGTGAATTTTCCATTAATAATGGTACATTTTTTATCATAATATCACAATTTTCTAATAATAACAAGAAAAAACATACCCCTTGCCTAATGAAAAAAATGTTACCTGTTACTGCTCACGACCTTCACAGTAATCGTTTCACACCTTTTTCATACAGCCAGGGGTATTATATCATATTTCATATTTTCAGGCGTAAACCTTATCTTCCTCCAGGAATCTGGCCTTACCATCCTTCACTTCTACCAGGTTAATGCTGCAGTTAGGAGGCACACATCCATGCCAGAAATGCTCAGGATCCTTATACAGGTTCTGGAGAAGAGCCCGCACTGCACATCCATGGGGAAGACACCAAAATCGTTTTGTCTGCCAGAGACGGATCTGAGGTTTTTTTCAAGCCAGAATTCTCTGGTACGATCCAGGACATCCTGTATATTCTCTCCGTTTTCCGGACGCGGAAATTTCAGAGGATCCTTAAAAAAAACAGATCAAATTCTTTGCAGTTGGACTCCATAGTATTTCCAGTTCTCATAATGTGCCCTTCCAGAACCCCGAAATTAATTTCCTGAATCCTTTTATCCGGTATCACAGGAATATCACGGCCACCCAGAACCAACCGGGCAGTCTGTCTCGCACGGGTAAGAGGACTTGTAAAACAGATATCAAACTTTACATCCATCAGAGCCTCGCCTGTTCTTCTGGCAAGATCAATTCCCTCCTGAGCAAGAGGAATATCTGCTGAACCCTGAGCCTTATGAAGGTGGTTCCAGGGCGTCAGGCCGTGTCTTTACAATATATAAAAGCATCAGCTTCTCAACTCGATTCCAAGGTCTGTCAGACCATTCAGGATTTTCTTCATTGCAGCTGAAATCTCGCTTTCTTCCAGGGTCTTATCGTGATCACGGAATACAAGCGCATAAGCCATAGACTTGTAGCCACCCTTGATCTGGCTTCCTTCGTAGATATCAAACAGCTGATAACTCTCCAGAATCTTTCCGCCTCTCTGAGCAAGAATGTCCTCGATCTGACCTGCAAGCACCTGCTTCGGAACCAGCATACTGATGTCACGGGTTACCGCCGGATATTTTGCAATTCCGGTAAACTTGCGGTCAAAATTTGCAAATTCAAGAACGCTCTTGATATCGATCATTGCGATATATGCGCGCTCCCCAATTCCATAATTATCTGCAACCAGCGGATGTACCTCTCCAAGGTAACCTACAACGGTTCCCTCGTATACCATATCGGCCTGTCTTCCAGGATGAAGAAATGGTTTTCCGCTTGCCGGATCATACTCCATTTTCTTCTTCATACCGATTTTTTCGAAGAACTCCTCACAAACGCCCTTCATATCAAAGAAATCGCCTTTTCCGTACATTCCAAGTGTAAACATGGTTCTTTCATCTGGAAGCTCTGTAAGCGGAAGTGCCTTCGGAAGATATACATTTCCAAGCTCATAAAGACGAACGTCTTTGTTTCTTCTGTTATAGTTAGTTGCCAGAGAAGAAAGCATTCCATTCAGTGTACTGGTACGCATAATGCTGTAGTCCTCACCAAGAGGATTGCTGATGGTGATCACCTGACGAAGTACATTATCTTCTGGAATTCTCAGTTTGTCAAATACCTTCGGGCTCTCAAATGAGTAAGTCATACCTTCTGAGAATCCGCAGTACTCTGCAATATCTCTTGCGATATTTTCAATGCGAAGCTTGAAGGGCATTTTTCCTGTAGTAGCCTCACCGGATGGCAAAGTTGTAGGAATCTTGTCATATCCGTAGAAACGTGCAATTTCTTCTGCAACATCTGCCATGCAGTGGATATCCTGGCGGAAAGTCGGTGCTACGATTTCATTTGTCTCCTCATCATAGGTGAGTTCGATCTTTGCAAGATAGCCAAGCATCTCTTCTTTGGAAAGATTTGTTCCAAGAAGACCGTTGATACGGTCTGGCTCAAATTTTACACGGGATGGCTTGCTGACCTTATTGCAGATATCAACCATACCGCCAACAACCTCACCTGCACCAAGCTCTTCCATCAGCTGGCATGCACGGTCAATTGCAGCCTGTGCATTGTTCGGGTCAAGACCCTTCTCAAATTTACCGGATGCATCTGTACGAAGTCCGATTCTCTTGGAAGAAAGACGGATGCTGGTTCCATCGAAGCACGCCGCCTCAAAAAGAACCGTTTTTACATCATCTGTGATCATGGAGTTCTCACCACCCATAATACCAGCGATTCCAACTGGTTTCTCACCATCGCAGATCATCAGGACGTTCTCGTCCATAATACGTTCCTGTCCATCCAGTGTGACAAATTTCTCATCTTTACCCGCACAGCGTACAACAATTTCATGGTTTGCAATCGTATCGAGATCGTAAGCATGCATTGGCTGTCCAAACTCTTCCATTACATAGTTTGTGATATCAACCAGGTTGTTGATCGGGCGGATTCCATTGGAAGCCAGACATCTCTGCATCCACTTCGGGGACGGACCGATCTTGACATTCTTTACGACTCTTGCACAGTAACGCGGGCAAAGCTCCGGATCCTCTACAGTTACCTTTACGTAATCAGAAGCTTTTTCATCATTTCCTGTCTCTTTAACTTCCGGAGGGTAAAATTTCTTACCAAAAGTAGCTGCTGCTTCTCTTGCAATTCCCAGTACGCCGTAGCAGTCAACACGATTGGACGTGATCTCATATTCAAAGACAACATCATCAAGTCCAAGAGCCTTAATAGCGCTTTCACCTACAACTGCGTTTTCCGGGAATATATAAATTCCGTATTCTGGTGCTTCCGGATACATATCCCGGTTGCTTCCCAGCTCTTCGATGGAGCACATCATGCCGTTGGACGGTACTCCGCGAAGTTTTCCGGCTTTGATCCTGATTCCGCCAGGAGTCATTTTTCCATCATGTCCGCCTGCTACACGTCCGCCATCAAGAACAACCGGAACCTTGTCTCCCTCTTTTACGTTTGGAGCACCCGTTACGATCTGGATCACCTCAGATCCGATATTCACCTGGCAGATGATCAGCTTATCTGCATCCGGATGTTTCTCAATTTTCTCAATCTGTCCGATTACAATCTTTTCAAGGTCAGCATCAAGCCTGGTGAAGCCTTCTACCTTTGTACCTGATAAGGTCATTGCATCTGTATATTCCTGTGCGGTTACGTCAAGATCCGGCACATACATTTTCATCCAAGATAATGAAGTATTCATTTATTTAATCCTCTTCTCACTCTAATATTTATATTATGAAGGTAACTGCTCAGTACTTTCACAGTTACACGCTTCGCGTGCCCAGAAATCAGAACTGCTTCAGGAAACGGATGTCATTCTCATAGAGCAGTCTCATGTCATCAATCTCATATTTCAGAAGTGCAATACGTTCAAGACCTACGCCGAATGCGAATCCTGTGTATTCTTCCGGATCAATTCCACACATGCGAAGTACATTGGGATGAACTGTTCCACAGCCAAGGATTTCAATCCAGCCGGATCCTTTACAGAAACGGCAGCCTTTTCCGCCGCATTTGAAGCAGGATACATCCACCTCTGCGCTTGGCTCTGTGAACGGAAGTGATGTGGTCTGAATTTTGTTTTGGTTTCTGGTCCGAAAAGCTCTTTCGCAAATACTTCAAGAGTTCCTTTCAGGTCTGCAAACGTAATATTTTTATCTATTACAAGGCCCTCAATCTGATGGAAAGAAGGAGAATGTGTTGCATCTACTTCATCAGAACGGAATACTCTTCCAGGTGCAATCATACGGATCGGCAGTTTGCCTTTTTCCATGGCACGCGCCTGAACCGGAGAAGTCTGGGAACGAAGAAGGATAGAATCGTTGATAAAGAAAGTATCCTGTTCATCACGTGCCGGATGATTTTCCGGAATATTCAGTTTAGTAAAGTTGTAATCCGCATATTCAACTTCCGGACCTTCTACTACTTCATAGCCCATACCAATAAAAATGCGCTCAACCTCTTCCAGCGCAATGCTGTTGGGATGACGATGACCGATTCTGGATTTCTTTGCAGGTAGGGTAACATCGATTACTTCTGCTTTCATCTTCTCTTCTCTGACTGCTTCTTCCAGTTTCTGTCTGGACTCTTCAAGAAGACCTTCGATCTTAGCTCTGGTCTCGTTTACAAGCTGGCCAACCTTCGGTCTCTCCTCCGGGGAAACGTCTTTCATTCCTTTTAAGATTGCGGTAAGCTCTCCCTTTTTTCCAAGATATGCCACACGCACATCATTTAATTTATCCAGGCCTTCGGATTCTTCAATCCGTACTCTGGCGTTCTCAGCCAGTTCCTGAAGTCTTTCTTTCATATCCATGGTTCATTTCTCCTTTATTTTTATAATCTGCCAGATGAGGGGAAGGAAGGTAAGAAAATATCTACATAGCAGATTTTTTCTTTCGTAAAGCGGATTGTTCAGCGCTCGCGCTCCAAGGACTTTACAATGCGAAAACCCGCTTTGCGTATTTCCTACATTTTCGCGGCAGTCACCAAGTTCTCACCCAAGCGTGGACTTTGACTCTTGCTCGTGAAAATAAAAAGCTCCGTCCCCAACAAAAGGGACGAAGCATATTCCGCGGTACCACCCTGATTCCTGTATATACAGGCTCTCCCGCCGCTTAACGCGCAGCTTCACGTCGCTTCCTACTGGAAATTTCAGAAACGCGGCTCCGGTGCGAAACTCAGAAACTATCTGAACTTAAGGAAGCTTACAGCCGGTGGCTTCCTCTCTCTGAAAGAAAATAATTTCCTAAAAACACCTTCCTGGCTTTTTCTCTTTTATAACTATGCCACATCAGAGTGAATCTGTCAAGAGGTTAATTTGTCTGTTGCTCTTCCTTCTTTTTTTCTCAGCTGAAGCTTTCATCTCAGTCTTTTTTTCTTTCTCTCATTCTCTTTTTTCCAGATATTTTTTCTTCTCTTTATTAAGCTCTTTTTCCGCCTCATCGCGCTCGCGGCTGAGCATTTCCCTCATGGATGCCTGGGCCATTCTGAACTGTTTTCAAAATAAGCGTTGATCTCAGCACCATACAGAAGCAAATTCATACACACATACAGCCACAGCATAACCATGATCAACGCAGTCAGGCTTCCATACATATTGCTGAAGCCTGGAAACATGTCAAAATAAATAGAAAAGAAATAGGAAAACAGGGACCACCCTGCTGCAATCAGAAGAGCTCCCGGCACCTGACTTTTAAAAAGTAGCTTTACGGTTTGGAAGCATTTTATACAAAATCAGAAAGATCAGAAACAGTCCGGCAAATACAAGCGCCGTCCTGGCTCCAATGATCTTTCCGATAATTCTCCCAAGGAATGGAACGTACTTTCCTGCCATAATCTGAATCTGATTTCCAAGAACCAGAAGCAGAAGACTTGCAATAATTGCAATGCTGAACAGAAATGTATAAACAACTGCATACATTCTGGTAATCAGCCAGTTACGGGTCTCATGGACGTGATAAATGCTATTCAGTCCGTTCGTAAGGGATTGCATGGCTTTTCCTGCAGACCACAATGCCATGATAGCAGAAATCGGAACTACCGCCGTGCTTCTGCCATATACTTTGATACAATGGTAAGCACAAAATTCTGTATATTGTGGGGCACAAATGCCCGGATGGTTTCGCTGACCATATTGTATGTTAAAGGTGTATATCGAATTATAGTCGTGAGAAACAGAATAAACGGAATAAAAAAAGACATAATCAGGAAATATGCTGCCTGTGCCGCATAAGCTCCCACATGGTCTCCATTTGCCCTGTCCATAAAACCGAACAGAAGCTGGAGAACGCTCTGTTTTTTCTTTCTTCTTATCCATATGATTGCTCTGTTACATTTTCGTAATCATTTTTTTGTATCATATCACGAAACATGCTTTCTGTCTACTTTTTCCTGGTGTTACTGTTCTTTCCGTTCACAGCAACAATTACTGTTCACTCCATAATCAGTAAACGCTTCGCGATGCACAAAAAAGACGAACCTTCCTGTGACAAGCACAAAACAGCATCGTTTGCTGCGCAAACTTAATTCTCGGGTTTTCTGTGAACTTTGTTCACAAAAATACCTTGCAAAATGTCATGTTTCCCGCTTTGACAGGTTATTCCCCACCACTTCCAACGTAATATCCTTAAAAAATAATTTAGGATTTCCTGCCAGCCATAGCCTTCCCTGGCCATTTCATTTGCCCCGTTCTGGCTCATTCCCACACCGTGTCCATACCCTTTCCCCTGAATCTGTACTGCCTTACCGGATTTCACATTCAGTTCAAAATAGGCGCTTGGCAGAAGATTACTGCCGTTCACAATACTTCCATCTTTTTCTGTAATCAAACACCCTGCCGGGGAAAGAAATTGCCGTATTTCATATTCGCCTTCCAGCTGTATACTTTTATTTTCCGTCACAATCTCCATTCCCGTAACTGCACCACTGATATTCTTTTTAATAACCTGAAGTCCTATAAATTTCCCACTGCCTTCCAGATTTCCCGATCGTTTCTCCAAAGTTTCCCAGGGAATTTCCACGCTCCAGCTGCTCCATGGCATATTCTGGTCAAAATCACATTCTACACTTTTCAGATAAGCTGCTGACCTGTCTGCTCCCCATATCTCATCTGTGCTTGTCCTGCCTGCTGATGTAGAAAAATAATAAGCCGTGATCGGTTCTCCATTCTGGCATAGGATCTGACCTTTTGTATCCTGTACTGCTTTATTTGTTCTTTTTATCTGCCCCAAAATTGTTGTAAACCTGATAATTCACGCTGTCATCTACATCCACCCCATATTTTTCCAGACTGTTTTCCTGTATCTGGCAAACTGCATAGGTTCTGGCACATACTGCCTGGGCCATCAATGCCTGTTCTTCATAGGATGCAGGCATTTCACTTGGGACTACAGCTTCCAGATAAGCTTCCAGGGACAATTCATTAATAATCAGCAGCCCCTGCGCTGTCTTTTTAATTTCCAGAGTTCCATAATAAACAGGAGGATTCTGAGCTCTTTCAATAGAGGGAATCGCAATGCCATCAGTTCCCCGTCCAGAAGCAGACTATCATTCTGGAGCTCCTGTGAATCCGGGGTGTAGGTATGTTCTTTTCCTTTTTTGTTCTATGGTTACTGACTGGTGATAACAGGATTGCCAGGACGAGTCTGTAAGCAGAACGCGAATGGAAGGCTCTCGTTGTTGCACCTTGTTTTCGTCAGTTTCCTTTTTTCTTTTCTTTCTGCTCCCTTTTGGCACTTTCTTCACTCCTCTTGTTCATTTCTGCGGCTTTTCCAAACAAAAGCAGCCAGCCCAGTACAATCAGAAAATAATTCAATCCATAAATCTGGTCTTCTTCATACAAAAGTATATGAAGAAAACCAGACAAAAAAATATCTGTATTGTAATTATTTTCTTACGTCAAATTTATATGCGGTAAAAGACTGATACTTCTCACCAGCTTCAAGTACTGGTGAATGGAATGCTTCCACATTTACTGCATTTGGTTCAACCTGTGTCTCAAGGCAGAAGCCTTCACGCTTGTTGTAAACATGACCGTTCTTTCCATTCTCATCCTTAACAAAATTGCCTGCATAGAACTGCACACATGGACAATCCGAAATCACATCCATCGTAATACCAGAGGTCTCATTGTAAGCAACTGCAACCGTTCTCCGACTGCCTTTCGCGTAATTGTCAGTCACATAATTGTGGTCATATCCGCCAGTGTACTTCAGCTGCTGGAAGTCTGCCTCGATTTCCTGGCCAATCTTTTTTTCGCCTTATTAAAATCCATAGGAGTACCCTCTACTGCTGCATATTCGCCTGTAGGAATAGAGAACTCATCCACCGGATTATAATCTCTGGCATGGATCGTAAGATATGTATCAAGAACCTTGCCGCTTCCCTCCCCTGTAAGGTTGAAGTAGGAATGGTTGGTCATATTTGCCAGCGTCGCCTTGTCACTGATTCCGCTATAGTAAATCTGCAGGGTATTGTCCTCTGTAAATTCATATGTAACAGACACCTGGAATTCTCCCGGGAATCCATTCTCGCCATCCGGGCTGATTCTGGAAAAAGTAATGGCATTTTTTGTCAGAATCTGTATTCTTAACAGTCCAAATCTTCTTCTCGAAGCCATTGGGGCCGCTGTGAAGATTATTGTCATTCTCATTCTTGTCAAGCTGGTATTCCTGTCCATAAAGGGAAAATCTGGCACCTGCGATACGGTTTCCGCTTCTTCCTATGATCGCACCAAAGAAGCAGCCATTTACTTCGTACTGCTGAACATCGTCATAACCAAGCACTACATCTGTAAGCTCCCCATCTTTGTCCGGAACGCAAAGCTTCACAAGAATGGCACCGTAATCCATCACTTCTGCATATGCACCGGATTTATTCTCCAGATGGTATAAAGTAATCTCTTCCCCAGAGGTTAAGTTTTCCAAATTTCTTTGCTGTAACACCCATATTACCTGCCTCCCTGTTCTAAAAAAAATCCCAGAATGCCGTTCCCTTTCTTTTTTTTTTTTTTGACGCCTAGCTAACCGCTAGGTGGGTATCCTCAACAGGTCTTCTGCCTACCACAACGAGAGGTCTGGCATCCGCACTGCGATATTGGATTCCCATGATGTCAATGTAGGTTCAAAAAATTAAAAGGGGCCTCGCACATCCCAGGATTCATTTTTCTAAAAATAATTATACTCTAGTATATACTGTTTTTCAACAGAAAATGCACAAATTCTTTTTGCTGATTTTTAACTGATTTTTAGAATCTCTTTCACAGTTGCAGGCATATCTTCTGCATCTACTACCCGGTCATGAAGTACTGGTGCAGTACGGATATCGTTGACTGCCTTCGGAACTGCCACCCCGGAAAGCTTCTCAAGTGCGTCTGCAAGCCCCGAAATCATCCAGATTCTCATGTCCCTCGGAGATTGCATCCATAACACTTCTGGTAAACTTGTATGGACTTGCTGTAGAAGCAATAACTGCCGGAATCTTATCTCCGGTATCTTTCACATATTTTTGTATACGCCAGCAGCAACTGCAGTATGTGTATCAATCACATAATCACTTGTCTTATATACTTCGCGGATAGCTTCCTTCGTCTCTTCTTCGGAGCAGTAGTTTCCATAGAAATCCTTCAGCTGGGCTTTCATCTCAGGTGTGTAATAGTGTATTCACCACCCTTGGAAAGATTTTCCATAAGTTTTGCACACTCCTCAGGATTTCCGCCTGTAATGCGATAGATCAGGCGCTCCAGATTGCTGGAAATCAAAAATATCCATAGATGGAGAACTGGTAAGGATAAACTCTCTTTCTATTGTATGTACCTGTGGAGAAGAAATCAAACAGAACCTTGTTCTCATTAGAAGCACAAATCA
>VOFI01001083.1_pt1 | contig 61879 bp, 74 predicted proteins | sample 5384131 | NCBI WGS metagenome assembly VOFI01 (sample SAMN12384728, study PRJNA508395) | human gut metagenome | isolation source: healthy gut H | host: Homo sapiens
ACAAGATAACGCCATGCGATCGATTCCGATTTTTTTTTTTTCGGGCGACGCCTCATAAAAAATGCGAAACCAGTTGGAGATTCACCGTTTTTTATTACTTTTGTCCTGCTTTCGGAGTTTTTCCATCGAAAAGCGACATGCAATGCGGGAGTAGCTCAGGGGTAGAGCATCAGCTTCCCAAGCTGAGGGTCGCGGGTTCGAATCCCGTTTCCCGCTCTTAAAAATCAAGCAGTTACGACATTTTCGTAGCTGCTTTGATTTTTCTCTTGCACACAATTTGCACACAATTTCGCCCCTAATTTCATCCGGCTTGTTACGCGGGTTTCGCTGTCCGGTCAGGCGTCCGGATGTCGCCGGCGGAGGTTGAGGCGGTCAGCATTTATTCTGTTTCTCCCTTTGGATCTCGCGGTCTCGTTTCTTCTGTGTTTCCCATTGCAGTGCCTCGCTGTTACCTCGCTGTTCAACAGCCGAGAAACCGCCGTATCGGTTTCTGTCGTCAATAACTCGTCCTGCGATACTCTTTCCGTCTGGCTGCGTTTTAGGCTGTGGGTGGTACTTCTTATCGTTCGGGAGGAGAAACGCGGTAAAAACAGCTATTCGGGAAGAAAAAGGGGGCGACCGTTTGGCCGTCCTCCTGTCAGTCGATCAACAGTTGCAGCGCCTCGGCAATGTCGGGGGTATTCGTTCCCCTCTTTTGTCCCAGACATCGGCAACGGTTACGGCTCCGCCCTCCGATGTACATCGATATTCGACGAATACCAGATAGCGGTCGTAGGCTATTTCGAAACCTTCGTCTACATCGTCGCAGTTGAGGTCGACGTATTCCGAAATCCTCCGCGCTATTGCTTTCATATTCGAGCGGAATTTCGGCAAATAATTGCCGTGGTTACTGTTTGTTATCGAAATCATATCGTTTATTGGTTGAGGGATCGAACGTCATAAATTCGCCTTCGTCCATCCATTCCCGAACCGTGTAGCATCCATTCGGGAGGTAGTCCGCACGGCGGACGGCTTCGGCCTCGGTGGGGAAACATTCCCAGCCGATAGCCTTTGTAGGAAAGTTCGTAAATCATTATCGTAATTCGTTTATTTCGCTTGCCCTGAACCCCGCCGGCCGTATTACCGACGGGGGCATCGACTCTCAGTGCAAAGTGTATACAGGGGTGCGACGTATTGTTATTCTGTTATCGATCGGTTTAAAGACCGAGAGCTGTTTTTGACGTTGCGGTATCGTTCGATCCTTTTTCGGGCTGCTGCTATTTCCGCATCGGCCGAATCGACCTTAGCACGTATTGACGGGGCCTGTTCGGGCAACAGTCGGGCGAGCTTCCGAAGGATCGATTTTTCCTGCTCCATAGCGTCGATATTGCGGTTCATGGATTCTACGATCCGACCGGCTGCGGCCATAAGAATTCGCCGCCGTGTTGCTGAATTTCGAGTGTCCATTGAATTTTAATATACCGTTACGAAATTCTCCACTTTAAACGACCGCCAGCCGCCCGCCTCAACGTCGTAGTATCTGACCGCCTGACCGCCATCCGGTCGGCCCGTCCCTTTGATTGTCGCCGACACCTCGTGCAGCGTGCCCGCCGCCTTTCGCAATGTACCGTCCGCTTTCTCGTAGGCGAACCGCACCACGCCGGCCCGCATCCGCTTCGTCAGACGGTAGAGCTGCCACGCCTTCGAAAGACACACGGCGAAGGCTTTGCCCGTCGAGCGGAACAGGTGCCACGCCCGACGCATAATCGTTTGCAAATCGTTTCTTTTCATAGCATTGTTGTTATTTTGTTGAGGGGGGCGGTTGAGGCCGCCCCGATTTTCGGTTAATTCAGTTGCTTTTCGAGCCATTCGGCAGCCTCTTCGTCCTCGTTGCCGTCCTCGTTGATGACCGCCTCAACGGCTACCGTTTCGTCCTCGATCGACCAGCTCGGCGCCGTCCAGTAGTCGCCCTTGTCCTCGACGATCTCGGCGTCGTATGCGATAACGGCCGTAATACCGTTACTCTCGATCTCGAAGGTCTCGGCTTCGCCGTTGAGCTTCGTAATGTACGCTGCCGCCTGCTTGGCGAGGTTTTGCATCGTGGTATAGGTTGCGGTTGTCATAACGTTTATTGTTTGTTTTCTGATGCAAATATAATGTTTATTATTTATTCCACAAAATAAAAACAAATATTTTTCATTATTTTTTCACTAAAACATACGGTAAACATTATTTTTACTACCTTTTGCAATAGACGACAAAACAAATATTAAACATTATGGAGTTGAGAATCAAGGAATTGCTCAAAGAAAAAGGAGTGATGCACAAAGAGTTAGCCGAAAGATTGGGTGTTACCGATATTGCGTTACGTGCTTCCCTCAAAGGTAATCCCACTATCGGGACGCTGGAAAAGGTTGCGAACGTGTTGGGTGTTGAGGTTCCGGAGCTTTTCGCCGCCCCGAAAGAAGGTGCGATAACGTGCCCGCATTGTGGCAAATCGATAACCATAAAGGCGGAATAACGATGGGCAGGACGGACAACATAGACGCTCAAAGCCTCGACAAGGCGCACGCCCTATTCGAATCGGGGGATATTAACCGTATCGAAGTCGGAACCGTGGCAGGGCTGTGCGAAATACACCGCTATTTGTTCGGCGGGCTGTACGACTTTGCCGGAAGGGTTCGGACGCTGAACATATCGAAGGGTGGCTTCCGCTTTGCCAATGCCCTATACCTCGACGCGATATTGCCGGTTATCGAGCGGATGCCCGAAACGACATTCGAGGAAATAATCGCGAAATACGTCGAAATGAATATCGCCCACCCGTTCATGGAAGGTAACGGACGAGCCACCCGAATATGGTTCTTGATATGATGCTCAAAAAGCGACTCCGGCAGGTTGTCGACTGGCGCAAAGTGAACAAAGATTTATATTTGCAGGCAATGGAACGCAGCCCGATCAACGACTTGAGCTGCGTACGCTGCTCGGCGGGGCTTTGACCGACCGCACGGAAGATCGGGAGGTTATTTTCAAGGGTATCGAACAATCGTACTATTACGAGGGGTACGAAGCATAACGCCAACGGTACGACGATTTTATTAGGAGTTTCCAAAACAGTAACCCCCTTTACAGTGGGCTATTATTGCTTTCGCTGGGATATTGTAGCTGCACGTAGAAAAGCCGTAAAATTGCAAAAGGAAAGGGTTCAAAGCCGATGCAATACGGCCGTTTTGGTTGTTATGCCCTCATTTGAAACGACCCCACCATCCCATACGCAAGAATCCGCGTATATAAAAACGGCTACCTCAACCGAGGTAGCCATTTTTACATATGTCCCAAAGACCAAATTTGCCAGCTGCCGATTCCCTGCTGTCGTGTTCCAATTTGATCCGAATCCGATTCAACAGTTCGGCAATCTCCCGACGGTTAAGGCCGATGTTCAGTGTACTGTCGTCCCTTACTCCCCCTCTGCGTTTTTGCTGCGGTCGTGTCCTGCTCATATCCCCGATTTTTCGTATCTTTGACTTGTGAGAATCAAAGCATCGGGGGATCAGCTTTCGGGCAGCCCCCGTTATTTTTGAAGTAACCCCGCCCAACTGCGACTTATAGCCCGTTGCATATCGTCACATTTTCCCAATCGTCGTATTAAGTTCTGATACCGTCGTGTCGGTTTGCCTCGGTAGGTTTTACGGCATTTGCGTAGTTGCTCGTTGATCTCGATCTGTCGGGGAATATCGTGTAATCGAGTAATCGGTATTGCTTTGAAAGGGTCTGCCGATCGTAGCAACACCCACGGAATGCCGAACGATGGAAAAACCAGCCCTCCACTCCGTAAAGGATCCGGCAACGTTTGCTCGTCTGCGGGCATAAGAAATACCATATCCGCCCCTTGCCAAGATTCGAAGGTACCGATACCAACTGCACCCGATAGTGTCGGGGTTCGTCTCCGAATCTGTAATCGAGTTCGATATACATTTCCCGAGTGTCGATGATTAGATCGATATTGCCGGCTGGCCGTCCGCAACAAGTCCACGCAAGCGACATCTTTCGATGTTGAGGCATCCACATTGCATATCGTTTCCACAAATACGAAAGCTCGATGCGTTTGCACTCGTCGAACAATGTAGGCCACGTTCTATGCTTTACCATAACCTAAATTTTTAGGGATAGACGCCAGCGTCCCGTCTTGAATCCGTTGGCCTCATTGTGGGCGATTTTCTCGAATTTGTCGCCGAATTTGGCAAACTCGTCCCGCAAAGGCGGGTAAAACATGCGTTTTTTTCATCTCTTGTTTCTGAAATTTCGATTATCTTTCCTGTTGTGGGTACTTGTTTCACCCGCAATGTTTCATGCGCTGAAATCTCAAAATAGGCGGATGTAAAGTCCGCCGATGTCTGCTACCAGGCGGCAACGTCTGACAGGTAGTCGAGAGCGGACGAGAGTTGCGCCGCCTGCTTCGGGGTAAGATACACCGTGCAGGCATCGCCGCTGCCGGTCTCGATGCTCAGGCAGATTTCATCGGGCGCCGGTCGGCCGTCCTTTGTGACCTTGACCGTACCGGCAAGGATTCCCGCTGTGCCTCCGTTGGCCGCGATACGCTGCGACGTGCAGCTGCCGACGCCGCCGATTACTTTCTCGATGATTTGTTTTTCGTTTTCATGTTTTTATCGGTTTGGAAGTTTGTTAAAATGGATTTTCACTCGTTGAGGTGGTTCCGGTTTCGTAGTCCGTTATCTGCGTCAGGCTGTCATTGTGCCGAAAATATATCCGCCCCGTAGCACCTTCGCGGTTCTTGGCGATATGCAGCACTCCGACACCCTCCGAGGATATTGTCCCGTATCGGCTCGTCTCGATCGTCTGCGCTCCGTACATTGCCGGCCGGTCGATGAATGCCACTATATCGGCATCCTGCTCGATGGCTCCCGATTCGCGCAGATCGGACAGCAGAGGTGTTTTATCTGCCCGCTCCTCAACTTTGCGAGACAATTGCGACAGCAGGATAACGGGGGCGTCGATCTCCTTTGCCAGCAGTTTTGCGGCGCGGCTTGCCTCTGCTACCTCCCGCTCACGGGTCGAGGTACGATTGCCTGTCGAAGTATCGAGCAGTTGCAGATAGTCGATAACGACCATACCGCACCGTCCCCGACGCTGCATTGCACGGCATTGCGAGCGTATCGCCGTCATTGAAATGCCCGCCCGATCGTTGAGGTAAACAGGCAGCGCAGAGAGCCGATCTTGTCTGTTCGAGTTTATACCACCCGTCCGTATCGATATTGCCCACACGAAACGCTCCGGCACTCACATCCGAACCGCCGACCAGCATACGACCGGCCAACTGATCGTTGGGCATTTCCAGTGAAAAGATGCACACCGGAACCCCGAAGCGGCCGCAGCGCGGGCAAAATACAGCATTACGGCAGATTTACCCATCGCCGGACGTCCGGCCAGCACGATAAGCTGTCCGCCTCTCCATCCGCCCGTAATAGCATCGAGCCGTTGCAAGCCCGTAGGAACACCCACACACGCGCCCGACTGTCGGGCCTTCTGCCGTTGTTCCAACCGGTCAAGGGTGGCACGCAATACGTCCGAAAGCGGCATAATGTCGCCGGCACGTACCGTGTCGGATGCTATGGCAGTTATTTCCTCCGTCGCCCAGTCGATGACGCCATCAGGATCGGCAGCAGCCCGCGCCGAAAGTTCCTGCCCGAAAAGACACAGCCGGCGCCGTATCTCTACGTCTTTGAGCCGTCGTGCATGATCCAACACATTCACGCCCGATCCGACGCACTGCGTGAGCTGCGCGAGATATGCAGTCTCTATTCCGGCGCCGGTCTGCTTTGCATCGTTGCAGCAGGGTATAAAGATCGATTTTCGCCTGTTCGTCATCCATCGCGGCGAGGACGTCGAAGATTTTGCCGTTATTTGCGTCAAGGAATGCCGAATTTTCGACGATCGCACGCACGTCGGGCAAAGTATGCCGGTTCGAGGATTAATGCGCCCAAAACGGCTCTTTCAAGCTCGGGAGATTCCGGAAGCTCCTCGACCGGCGCCACGCGGTTATAGGTCGTTATACTTTCGCGTCGTTTCATGGGTTGTCGTTTTTGCGGTTGTGTTGCTAAATTCGGATTTGCGCCGCACCCAGTTTCGGGCGGCGGCCTGCCAGTTCTTCATCGGGGTTTTACCTGACACCTTCCAGCCGTTCGCCTCAAAGTGGTCGAAAAATGCTTCGGCGTCCTGGGCCGTTCCTCCGATAGTGGGAAAATACGATTGCAGAGTTTCGAGCGAGGGAGCAACAAACGCGGGGCGTTTGCTTGCGACTGTGCGCGGCTTGTCCGCGCTTTCTTTACTCTCGTTAGAGAGTTTCTTTTCTTTATTTGTTCTGTTTTTATTTGTTAGCGATGAATTGCGATCGCAATGCGATCCGTTTGCGATTCGCCCCACCTTGCGGCATTGCCTATCTTACCTGCATTAGAACGCTTTACGCGTGTTTCTTCCAGACGGGCCATACGACGGTTTTAGGCTATCCGAAAAAATATTCTGTCATCTTTTATCGTGAACAGATCGTAACCTGCGACCACTGCTTTAACCTTTTCGCAAGTGGTATTGTAACGACGGGCAGAGCTGGTATCAAAGCAATCGGATAGGTGTAGTCGGGTTGATCGCGCAGAACCTCAACAAGCATCCAATAAATGCCCATATCCCTCCATTCCCAGTTGTTCGATGAGTAGCACGCATTTTGGGTCGTCCTTTGCATTGCTGTCGTGCGGGAAATAATAGCAATCCTTACTCATCGCACACCTCCTTTCTGCTGTTGTCCGAGTGGATGAAATACCGCTTGAAACGCCCACCGTATACGGATTCGCACCACTCGTCCGCGATAGGTACGCCTCGCTTCCGAAGGTCACGAATAGCACTGCGAGGATCGGATAAATGCAAGGCAATTGTAATGTCGGCCGCAGAACGCGGTACACCGTCTAACAGCAATCGATAAACTTTTCCCTGTCGATGGGGTAGATTCTCCGAAAAAGCATTATCTTTGTCACATCGATATTTCCATTGCGCCCTTGTTTGCTCTCTTTGAGCTGCGGGGGCTTGCTGTATCTGCTTCATACCTCCGCCGATTATTTACGATTTGCACTCTCGGAGATACGCAATGCAGCAGCGGCCCGCCTGTCGCCCGAACGGACGGTACGGGATTCGATCCACGACAGTAGCTCTTTTTTCGAGAACACCGTGCGGCGCCCGAACTTCTTGTACGGAATTGTGTGTTTGTAGACGAGATTGTAGAGCGTGGCGCGTGTGGTCGGAATACCTTGTGCTGTCAGGAATTTTGCGGCATCCTCAACGCGCATCCCGTCCGTCTCGACGGGTTCGTTCTTGCGCCGGAAATCGGCGAGTTTCGGAAGAATTGCGGACACTTCGTCGGCAACAATGGCGCGAAGTTCTGCGGGAGTGGTGACAATGATAGTATTGTCCATAACATCGTGAAGTTTTAAAAATTGAACACTTATCCGCGTCCGGACTTGGTGAACGTTCACGATGCAAATAGACAAAAAAATAGAGCGTCGGACTAAACGTCGGACGCCCTAAATTCAATTCAATGTCTATTTTTTTAATAATTCCCGCGGCTGCTTCCTGTGCATCTTTGGTCGGGGTTTTATACGATACGGTATCTTGTGGTCGGGCATCTATGTTTCCACCCGTAACAGCTTCTACGAATGCGGCAAGGCGGGTTTTATCTACCGATTGCCGCAATTTTAGATGATCTATAAGACCCCATACGGCCGCTATTCGATGCGTTCTTGGTAACGTCTTATATGGCGGATTATTAAGGGCTATTTGTGTATCATTCGTTGGTGTAAACGTGAAATAGTATCTAATATGTCTAATTCTATCATGCCATTCTTTTACAATATTAGCTTCTGCCATATTTCGTATATCATAATCGAATAAGTCGGCAATATCATGTAATACTTCGAACAAACTAATGTAAACGCTTAGAGCCATAGACCCGAGATTGTCACAATACCCATTATCATCCATTATTTTATCTATATCGTATACATTGGTGATACATTCCTCTACTAATTCCGCGTTGAGGCTTTGATCGCATTTTTTTAATATCGCTTTTCGCGCTTGGGTATCAAATGTGAGTAATTCGCGTTCGAACTTATTAGAATTAAACCCGCATTTAGATGGCCAATTCTCAATAAAATTATTGAAATCAAGCATTATATCATGCTTTTGATATTGGTTTGCCAAATCCATCATAATAGTGCATTTTGCTACCTGAAATACATGATAGCAATTTATCTAAATGGCGTTCTAATTTTTTTGCAAAATCAATAAATTCTATATACTGTTCGCTTCCCATATCCTTAGAATTTCGTTAATAGTTCCGCATTCTTTACCCGCTCCTCCCGTTCGAAGCTGGCAAGGTAGTTTTCCGTTGTTTTCAGGTCATTGTGCCCCAGCGATTCCGAAATATAGGCAATGTTTGCGCCGGCGCGTTTCAATACCGTAGCGAAGGAGTGGCGCGCCGTGTAGGTCGAGATATTACCGATTCCGAGATCTTCGCCGATTGTCGCCATTCGTTTGTTGACCGCCCGCGTGAAATACTGCGTTTTCAACTTCTGCCGCATCGCATCTTCCGACCCGTCCAATACCGGAAAGATGAACCGATCCGGAGCCGGAGGATTTCCCCAGCGGTCGATAATAGCCAGCATTCGGTCGGTCACTACTACCCGTATCTCCTTGCGGGTTCTTGTCGTCCGTGCCGTCTTTTGCCGCACGAAACAGATTTCCCCGTTTACGATGTCGCGGAACCTCAACCGCACGAAATCCGCGACGTTGATCCCGTTGCACAAGTACAGGAACAGCCAATAATCGCGGTATTTGGCCGTTGCATCGCTTCCGTCGTCGTATCGGGCGATCTGTCCTATCTGCTCCAACGTAAGGGCCATTTTGCGCCCTTCGCCTTCCTGTATTTCAAAACGGCCCCGCCCGAACGGGTACTGTGCCTCCTTGACGATTCCCTGCCTGCGTGCCTCGTTGAGGATTGCCCGCAGGTGCCGCAGGTGGATTGCGATCGTCGTCTGCTTTTTGCCTTCACTCTGTAAAAAGGCGGCGTATCGTACCAACCACGACACCGTAACGGCATCGAATGGAATGTGCGCCCCTGCGAACCGTTCTATACCTTTCAAGATTGTATCGTACACGGTCGCCGTTCCTACCTGTCCCTGGTGGTTGAAAGCTGAGATTTTCGCCCGAAATGCCGTGTTTACCGTATCGGACGTTGCACCCTTCAACCGGTTGTTGAGGGCGTCGAACGTAAACGCCCCCGCCGTGGTCAGCTCCTCAACGGCCGAGCGCACGATTTGGTAGCTGCTCTCGATGTCTTTGCGGATCGATACAAGGGCGCGGGCTTTCGTCGTCGACAACGCCGACCACTCCTCCGGCGTCAAATCCTTTCCGGTGGGGTAGTACCATCGGGTGCGTCTGTGGGTGACGCGAATTTTTACGGGACACTTGCCGTCCGACTTTGTGCGGCGGGTGTCGAGCATTGCGGAAACGCTTGTTCCGTCCTTCGAATATTGGAGCATTTTTAGGTTTCGTTTGTGTGCAAATCCGAAAATTTGCACACGATTTGCACACAAATATACAAATTCAATCGAAATCGACAAAAATAGATTGAAATAAAATAGCTATATTTGCGACTGAAATACAGGTATTTACAGAACAAGCGAGAAATTGGCAAAAATCGATAAAAATCGGCGAATTATGCTTCCCAAGCTGAGGGTCGCGGGTTCGAATCCCGTTTCCCGCTCCGGGCTTCTTTGAAGGAAGAAGTAAATCGAGTAAAAAACCTTATGTATCAGCGATATGTAAGGTTTTTTCGTTTTTAGGCGATGTATTCGAGTGCATAAAAAGCAGGTTCTCAGACCTAAATCGTGACCTGTTTCGCTCGAACTGAAAAGAGGTCACGATTTACGACCGATGCGTTGAATCACATCGTTTTGCGTCCAATAATCTCTATGCTGCATACGTTTAACCGATCCAACCCAAGCAGCATTATGAAACGCACGACATTCAGCGTGGTCTTCTTCTGCAAGAAGACGAAACTCACGAAGAAGGGCAAAGCACCGATCTATGCCCGAATCACGACCTCCGGCCAAATTTCCGAAATCCACACGCAGTGTCAGGCCGTACCGGAACATCGGAACCAGCGTTTGGAACGCGGTCTCCACGCAGTTACCGCAAGGTATTCGCCCGAAAAACACGATCACCGAGCAGATCGAGAACCTGAAAGGGCAGCAAGAAACGCTGCCGGTAGATGTTAGATATTACAGCTTTGCAGGCGCAGTGGAAGGCCGTGCGGACGGACTATGACGCCATCGACGAACAATGACGAAAGAAGAAAAGAGGAGCCGGCGAAAGCCGAGGAACCTGCGCAGCCCCGCCGCGGGATCGAAGCCGGCAAACTCAAAGGTATGGACGTAGATGCCACGGCCGAAGCCGTCGAGCGAATCGGAAGGTTGTTCCACGATCCGAACCCTCGCAATACGAAAAGCAGATCACAGACTCGCAGGGGATAATTGCCGACAAGTACCAGCGAATCGGAAAACTGCAACAAGAGATTAAACGATGCACACCGGATATGAGAAAGAGGTCGCCAACCTTAAACAGGAGGCACAACAGCTATTGAAAACATCCGTCCGCATCGATAACCTGTTCCCGCACGAAAGGGACTGTCGAAATGGGAAAACTATTGCAAGACCATCGGGCCGAGCGGGGTCAAGTTCACAGCAAACGCAACAGACGCCCCGTGGTTCGAACAGCAACGAAAGGAATTTGACCAGAAAATCGGAACCGACATCGAACGAGCGGAGGAAAGGCCGGAAATGGAGATTTCACCACAAAGCGGGTCGGAACGAAAAGGCTGTCCCGCTTTCATTTTTCACTCAAACAAATGGCCCCAAATTGAAATAACATTGTTCAGAGTCAATATTGATTTTCAGAATTTTTTTTACCGAAATTTGCTTTCGCAACAGCTCGAAAAAAAGAAGACGGCAATTGCATTTTCCGGATATGTTTTCTACATTTGCATTGACATATTGGAACCACGGAAAGTGTAAGTTTATTCTTGACTGGACGAACGTAGGAAATTCATCAGTGAAAAGAATAGGCGAATATCTTCTTACGTCGTATCCTTCGGGGTATAGGCGTGGGGCTGTTGCTTATTTTTTCACGAAGGTAATCCTACGACCTGTCCAGTTGAAATAAGTTTTCGGCACCACGCTTTTCTTTTTTGTTAAAGCCGCCGAGGTGCGGACGGCATTTTTCGAAACTTATGAAAAAATTGATTTTGTTGGCGTGCATCATATTGTGCGCCGGGAGTGCGTCGGCACGGCGAGTGGGCGTCTACTGCTTCTTTGCCGACGGAGCGAATGCCGTCTATGAAGACGAGAATCTCAAAGTCATGATCGGAATCGACGGCGGACACCCCTGTTGGATAGTGGCAAACAAATCGGACCGAACGCTCTACATCGACAAAGGAAATTCATTTTCTTACAAAAACAATACGCCGACTTGCCTTTTCACCAATGCATCCTACACGAGCGGTAAGGAGAAAAACTCGGGCGTCGGAATCAATCTGGGAAGTGTCGCCAATGCTGTCGGAATCGGAGGGATTGCCGGAACACTCATGAACGGCATGAACGTCGGCGGAGGACGTACTACACAAAATTCGACGACGATTCAAGAACAGCGTGTGTTAGCACTCGCCCCTAAGGCGGTCTACAAACTTTGCGATTGGACAATCGATGCTTCCGACTTCGCCCAGATAGGCTTCCGCCCCCGTAAAATCGGCCGGACATGGCATTTCGAGAATACGAACACGCCCTATTCGGTACGAGGCGTATTGCGTTATTCTCAAACGGAAGATTTCGCGGAAACACAGGATATAACAGTGTCGAACTATGTTAACGACATTGTGCTGGACAAACGCCAAAGCCTCCGTAAATTCAAAAAAGGCCCGAGTCGTCAATAATCCTATTTATGCAAATCGTAGTTTTTGCGTTTTCCTTGAAGGGCAAAATTACGCTGCAACCGCATACCTCGTCGGAGGCTGCCTCGCTGTTGGAGTCATTGCAGGAGCAGTAGCAGCGTCCGCCTAATTCGAAGGTAGAGAGAGGTAGTTTAAGTCAACATATAAAACTCTTTATCTTCCCGATTACCTCCTTGTGACAAAAATATAATACGGAAACCTCCAAAAACAGATCGGTTCAAAACAGATTAAAATTATTTCCATCCATAAAAACAAATTCTTATTCTTATAACCCGTCGACGGAATCGAATCAGCGTATTTAGTTCCGTCGGCGGGTTATGGAATAATATCCGGCGAACGAATATTCCTGTTATCGTGATTAGTTATCCAGAGCGGTAAAGCACGGCGCTAACGGAAAGATGAACCGTCGCCAAATCATATAATCTGCAAGTAATATCCGTCAAACGGCTGTTTCAAAGAAACAGCCGTCGACTGAGCAAGAGGAGGGGGCGGCTGATAATTCTTCGAAAATCAAGATTCGGGAAACAGTCGGACAAGAAAACGCAAAAAAGCAGAGTTTACGACTGCGTTTCCATATCGTCACCTGTCCGATTTTACGAACGTATTCATACTATACGGACATTTATTTGCGCCCTATTCCACCGCGATAGGTTAAGATATTTACAGACCGCCACCCTGAATTTCAGGGTCGTCGGACGCACCGTACCTTCCAAATCCGAAAAACACCGAGACCAGCTTCCGTCGCCAACCGCTATCGCGTATCAGCTACGATGCCCAGTCCCTGCGCCTCGCACCACAGCCACGCCTTCGTGTCGGCCGTCTTCACCACCTCGAATTCGGCACTGCCGGCTTTCAGAGCGAACCCCGTACCCTCGTAGCGTGCGACTATCGTCACGCCGCTCTGTGGACGGGAAGAGAAGGTGCACGCCAGCACGCTGCTCTGCTCCGTATTCTGGATGCGGAGCGTCGTTCCCTCGCTGTCACGCACCAGCTGATCCTCTGTGCGGCAGAATACCCGCACGGGCACACCGTCGCTGTAAAGTCCGTATTCGGTCGCCGCAGCGAGAAACGCCTCGCACTCGGGTGAACCGTTTTCCACGGTCTCACCGCCCTTCTCGCAGGCGGTCATCACTGCGGCGACCGCTAAAACAGCCGCAATTTCCATGCGGAACGCTATATTTCCCATCACTTATTCTACTTTGATATACTTCGTTATAATCTCCGTGCGACCGCCGTCGGTCACACGTAACTCGACTTCATGTTCGCCGGCCGCAAGCCGCACGACGCTCTCGGTAGTCGCCTCGCCGTCGACCGCCCAGCTCAACTGCGCCTCGTCGGAGACGTTGATCGCTTCCAGCAATACAGGCGCTCCGACGGCATACTCCGACTGCAAAGCCATGCCTGCATAACGGCCGCTCTGTGCCGCCGTCGTGAAATAGGCGATCCGATAGCTCCGCTCCGCCTGGCCGGAAAGCTCGGCGATCCGTACGACATAGTCCTTTTGCCGTTCCAAATCATCGATATCGAACTGCGACTCGGCGACCGTCTCCGTACCGATATAGAAAGCCGAATCCATCGGCCGCCACTGCACGCGCCACGCTTCGGCTTCCGAAGCACTCCACGTCACGAAGGCCGAACGCTCGAATGGCTGCACGGCAACCTCGAACGTCCCGTCGCCCCGATCGAACTCGTCGGATCGGACAGCGGCACTTCGAGCAGCGTCATGCCCTCCGTTACCGTCGCCGGCACGGCCTGCTCCGGATACCCTTCGCATGTGAGCAGCAGCGAATAGTCGCCTGCCGTCACTTCGTCCACCTCACTTGTGAAGCAGCCGTCGTCGCCGCTGACGAAAGCCGCGACTCGCTCGCCGTCGGCGTCGGACATCTCGATCGTCGCACCGGCCACTGCCTCGCCTTTCCCGTTACATACACGACCGCGCAGCATCCGTCCGTCGACCACCTCTATATCGAACGCCGCAGCCGCACCAGTCGACCCGGCAACGGCACGTACGGTTGTCATACCCGCCCGCAGGCAATGCACGACACCCTCGCCGTCGACCGAAGCGACCGTTTCGTCGGAACTGCTCCACGCCAGCTCCCCGACGGCACCGGAGGGCATCACGATAGCGCGCAGGAGAATCGTGTCGCCCGCAACTGCCGCTGGCGCCCCTCGATACGAACGTCCTCGATACTTCCTTCGGCCATACGCACCGAGAAACGGATGACGCCCTCCGGGGATTCCCCGAGATGTCGTACAGCTCGGCCGCCGGCGAGGCGCCCGACCAGCTCTGCGCTGCCGGCCGGCTGGCGGCCGAGAACTCCGTGTTTCCGGTCTCGCCGGGATAGGGCATGAACGCCCTCATAGCCGTCACCCGAATCGGGACGCGCCGTCACGAGGCGGAAACAGGGATGGCCGGCCACGTCATTAGGCATATTGTAAGTCCAACGGTCGCGGGCCGAGTATCCTTCGACGATCCGCTGCGAACGGTCGACGTGGTAAATCAACATGCCGTGTCCTTTGAGCGCTCTGTCCCATCCCGTCTGCTGACGGTTTTCGAGCAGGAAAATTCACCTTCGGTATCGGTCGCAATCAGGTAGGCCTCGTTTTGCTGAATGGGATTGAGTTCGTAGTCGCCCGAACGGGTGAGCGTCGTCGGGGTCAGCCATCCCGCCATCATGCGCTCCATCGCCGTGAGCGACGGCGGCGTGCGGCCTCCGTCGTTCCGACTGCCCTGACACATGAGCGACCAGTTGAAGACGCCGACTCCCGTACCGAAATCGCTACCGTTCGTATCGTAGAAATCGGGCCAGCCGAGCACATGACCGAACTCGTGGCAGAAGGTTCCGATGCCGGCCATGCGGCTGTCGAAATCGGGCGAGCCGCTCAGCTCCGACGTACAGGCGTAGACGCACAGCTCCTTGCCGCCGAGCATCTCGCCCGGATAGGATATTTCACCCCGGTGCGGCCATACGGTATTCATACCGCCGCCGTCGGATTCGTTGTGACCGGCATAGTAGACGAAGACGTTGTCGATTTTACCGTCATTGTCGAAATCGTACTGAGAAAAGTCGACGCCGGCACGCTCCGCCTTGTGGCAGGCCTCGATAATCATTCGTTCGGCATTCTCGTCGCGATAATCAGTATTGGCACCGTAATAAGCGACGGGATGGTCGAGCGTCACAGGACCCACCACGTCGAAGGTCGGGCGGAACAGTCCTCCCGAGTTATCGAGGTAGTAGTCACGCGCACTGCCGAGCGCTCCGTTGTCAAGAATACCCCTCCTCATTGAGCATCCGTTCGAAAGCACGCTGCGGATCCGGGCACCGTGAAACCGACGTCACTGAACGCCGCCAGAATCACCACCGAACGGATTTCGCCCGTCGTAAAGGGAATCCCGTTTCCAGTCCCGCGCGTCTCGCTGCGCAACCTATGCGCGCGAGCGCGCAACGCCGTCGCCACCACGCCCGGGCGCAACGTCTCCAACAGCCGGCGTTCGTCGGCTGTGCGGCGGCCGCGCTCAGACACGCGGACATTGCTGCGCACGGGACGGCCGTCACGCTCGACCAGATAATAGTAGAAACCATCGGGACCCTGATCGACGGAATAACCATCGGAGGTGACAGCATAGTGGAAAAACTCGTCGCCGCAAATTCGCAGCGATAGCAGCGTCGTGCCGTCCGCCTGCCGCACACGGGCAAGCCTGCCGGTATCCGCCGCCCGTAGCGATGTCGGCACGCATATCATTGCGACGGCCAGCACGCATGTCGCAAACCGTACAATCGTTTTCGTTCGCTCGATTCATAAATGACGATACATGATAGCAGCACGAGGAGTGCCGCATCGGTTCGAGTAGCTAATGTACGAAAAAAATTGAAACGAACGTTTTTTATGATTTTTATTATATTTGTGCGAAACGCATACCGACGCGACACCTCTGCCGGCGGTCGTCCCCAATGCCTGCGGAGAGTATGCGTTCCGTGTCCCTTGACAATATCTTCACATATTATATGTTATGAACAAACTGTACCCAAATCACCGGAGAACGTGGCGCCGCACGGTGACCCGTCTCTCCCTGAACGGCCTTGTTTCGCTATCGGCCGTTACAGGTCTGTTTATCGCCCCGTCATGTTCGACGACCGAACCGGAGGGGGGGGTGTTGAAACGAACCTGCGCATCACACTGGCGCCGAGCATTACGACGCGCGTCACCGGAACGGCCTTCGACGAGGAGGACGCTATCGGCCTGAGCGTCGTGCCGTGGAGCGATGGCCGCGAACAACCTCTTTCAAGTTCACGCTGGGAAGACAACGTGAAGTTCGTCTACCGCGACGGACAATTCGTTTCATCGGCAACTGCCTACTTCCCCGATGCCACGACGGCCAATACCTTCTACGCCTACTATCCCTATAATCAGACCGGATTCCGGTCCAATACCTCGTCGCTCGCCGTCGCTGTCGCGACCGACCAAAGCGACGCCGCGAGCCGCACGGCTTCGGACTGGATGGTCGCTGTCACGCGCAACGTGAAGCCGGACGGGCAGGCTGTTCCCGTCGCTTTCCGTCATATCCTGAGCCTCATGCAGATCCGTATGACGGCAGGCGACGGCGTCACTGCCGACGAGCTGCTCGGAAGCCGAGGTGCTCCTCAAAGATTTTTGCAGTACGGCACTCTACGATGTCGATGCCGAGACATTCGGCGAGCCGGCCGACGTGACCGACATCCGTCCCTACGGCACGACGCGAATCGAGGGGCGACTACGTCACCGGCCTTTGGCCGTCGTAGTCCCGCAGACACGCGAAGCGGGCGAGACGGTCATCTATTTTACGTTCAAAGGCAAGACAATGGCCTACAAACCCAGTTCGGAATTCACCTTCGAGCCGGGCAAGAGCCATCTCTTCACCGCTACAATCGGCATGACGCCGCAGGGCCCGACGTCTCGCCGTCAGCGCCCAAATCGACGATTGGCAGGAGGGCGGCGTCATTACGGGCGATGCCTCCAAACCCGAGTTGCCCTCTGTCAGCGACTACGATGGCAACACCTATCCCGTCATCGAAATCAACGGCGTGAAGTGGCTCGCCGCCAACCTCCGCACCACGCACTACAACGACGGCACGGAGATACCGGTCGTCGACGGCGGCACGGACGCATGGGACGCACTGACCGCGCCCGCCGCCTGCATCACGGAGAATAACGCGGACTATCGTGAAAAATACGGTCTGCTCTACAACTATTATGCGGTCGAGAAGGGCGACCTCTGCCCGAAAGGCTGGAAAGTTCCCTCCAAAGAGGAGCTGGGGCTGCTGCCGTTCAACGACGAGAAAGGCGCCTATTCGCTGATGGCGCCCGACGAGAATTGGAGCAACAGTTACAATCCGACCAATACGACCGGCTTTCTCCGCATTGCCGGCCGGCATGTCCGTCGGCAACGGCTGGATGACGGGCGACGCCTACTTGGAGCTCGACCTGCGACGATACGCAGACCTTTCCTGCATCCTATCTCTATCTGGCGATGTATTCTGGTATAGACACGCATTACAAATACGCAGGCATGTCCATCCGTTGCGTCGAAGACGAAGATGTTCCGGAACCCGAGCCGGAACCCGAACCGACAGAGACGGTCAAGGACTACGACGGCAATGAATATCCCGTCGTGAAAATCGGCGACTTCTACTGGATGGCATCCAACCTCAAAACACAGCATCTGAACGACGGCACGCCGATTCCCGTCATCGAAGGCGGCTGCTCCGCATGGGACGGACAGACCGAGCCTGCCGCATGTATCTTTATGAACAAGAGCGAAAACGAGGAAAAATACGGTCTGCTCTACAACTTCTATACTGTTGCGACTGGAAAACTCTGTCCCGAAGGCTGGACAGTGCCCGACTGGGAGCAGACGGACGCTTTGCCTTACGGTTCTATTGCTCAGAATGTCGCCCTGATGGCACCCGACGATAACTGGACGGCACTCGCCTCCGACCCGACCAATACGACAGGATTCAGCGCACTGCCGGGCGGCAACTCGTCGTGGGCCTTCTGGGAAAGAGGCAGCGCCTATTTCTGGACATCCTACACAAGCGACAGCGGGCCGGCCAGTTTCACGCTCGGCGGAACGACCATGATTTTTCTCAGTCGTATTACGAAAGCGCCGGCTTGTCTGTCCGCTGCATAAAAAAGGCCGAACCCGAACCAGAGCCCGAACCCGCAGCGACGGTTAGGACATCGACGGCAATGAATATCCCGTCGTGGAGATCGGCGGCCTAACGTGGATGGCTGCAAACCTCAAAACACTGCATCTGAACGACGGCACCGAAATTCCTATCGGCAAGGGACAGGAGGCATCGTGGGATACCTTTACGACTCCTACTGCCTGCGACTTCATGGACAAGACCGAGAACCGAGCCACTTACGGTCTGCTCTATAATTTCTACACCGTCGACACAGGCAAAATCTGCCCCGAAGGATGGACGGTACCCGACTGGGACCAGATGCAGTCGCTGCTCGACGCCGTACCCAAAGCGGCAGATCTTATGGCGCCCGACAGCCGGTGGAACCACTACAATCCTACCAACGCTTCCGGATTCGGCGCCCTGCCCGGTGGCATCAATCCTATTATTATTGGCTGACATCCGATGCCGGCATCTGGACATCCTATAAAGGAGACGATAGCCCCGGATACCTCTATCTGTCCAACATGCCCTACATTGCGCAATCCTACCTCTACTCGGGCATGTATGTCCGCTGCATAAAATCAACGAATACAAGCGATTTATGAAACGATACAGCTATCATTTTGCGACTACTCGCCCTCGCATGGGCGGGGAGTCCTGCTCGTCGGCGCCACAGCATGTGGCGACGGCGACGATCCGAACGAAACGCCGGAGCCGCCCGCCACGCAGCCTGTACTCATCGACGGCAAGTTCTCCTCATGGAACAGTACGTCGGCCGACGGCATCTTCGACGACGGTGCAGCCATCGGTCTCTTCGCCGTCGAGGGCGCATTCACGGCCGATGCACCGCGCTACATCAACAATGCGCGTCTCACGTTGAAGGAGGGCCTGTTCCGAAGCGCAGCCTCACTCATGCTCAAACCTTCGGCCGGTACGCTGGCAGCCTATACCCCTCATGCCGACCGGATGCCCCTCGCCGGCACGACGGCGACCGTCACGGCTGCGGCCGACCAATCGGCCGCAGCAGACTTCGCCGCTGCCGATTTCATGGCCGCGACGGCACTCGTTCCAGCCGACCAGCAGGGAGCCGTGCAGATGACTTTTCACCGCATGTTCTCGCGCATCGACCTTTCGTTCACGACGGCTGGAGAACCCACGCTCGATGAGTTGGCCGATGCCAAGGTCACTTTGACGTTAGACCTGTCCGCCGACGTGGACTTCGCGACGGTAGCGTTACGGGATCGTCGAATCCACAAACAACGACACCCAATGGCACGCTGGTGCCCGACGGATCGACGATCAAGGGACTTTCGGCCATCGTCGCACGCGCAGCGGATCGCAGCCGACGAAGCGGTGCTCAATCTCAAAGTCGGAACATTCTGAAGCCTCCTACCCGTTGGGCAAGGAACTGACGCTCAAAGCCGGTATGCAGTACGACTTCGCCATTACGGTGGGGCAGGCCGTACCGGATATTACCGTCACGGTGGACGTCACCGAGCATGAATGGACGGAGGGTACGTCGGTCGAGGAGACTGTCGAAGTCGACGACAACATGCCCAAGTCAATCACCGACATCGAGGGCAACAGCTATCCCGTCGTGAAAATAGGCACGCAATATTGGATGGCCGCCAACCTCGCCACGACTCGGTATAACGACGGTACGCCCATCACGCGAATGGACGACGCCGAAATGTGGACGAACAACGGAACGACTCGCACGGACGCCTACTGTTACCCGAACGGCGAGTCGGCCAACGTCGAACGCTACGGTCTTATTTACAATTACTACGCGGTAGCCACCAACAAACTTTGCCCCGAAGGGTGGCATGTGCCCACCATCGATGAAATCCGCATGACCATCGAACTGTTGGGCGGTGAAGATATCGCCGGCGACAGGATGAAGAGCGACTCGGGCTGGAAATACAAGGGAGAAGAAAACCCCGCTTATCAGGGTACCAACAGCAGCGGCTTCAACGGGCTGCCTGCCGGTTCGCGCGAGGATAACGGCGCGTACTGGCAATTCGAAAGCTATGGCTATTGGTGGAGCAGTTCAGCAGTGGGGGCTTCACAGGCCAATGGGTTCTATCTCTACTACAACCGCCCGACAGTGTATGTCACCTCGCCGCAGCAGCGAACCGGCTACTCCGTCCGTTGCATCCGTTACAGAAACTAAACACCGCACGATTATGAACAAAAAACAATATAATAGCATTTGGGCAGGTTCGTTAGCCTTGCTCCTGCTTGCAGGCAGTTGCAGCAAGAGCGATGAAACGGCGGCGCCGGAGCCATCCGACGGTCGGATCGTCGTCCGCGCCCTTGCGTCGGACAGCGGGCAGGCGCCCTCGTTCGACCGCTTCGGTCTTTACATTGTACAGAAAGCGGCCGAGGGTTCAGAGGCGCTCGCCGGCGAACGCCTCCATGCGAACGTGGAGTTCACTCGCTCGGGCGACACCTATGTCTCGACACCCGCCATTGCGTTTCCAGGAGCAAAGAAGTTGCGGTTCGACCTCTACGCCTACGCTCCCTACCGTGAAACCGCACTCGAAGCCGGTGCCGTCACGTTGCCGCTGGCGCTCGCTGCCGACCAACAGGACGACGCAGCCTACACGGCAGCCGACCTGCGCTTCTCCAAGCGGACAAACTACGCTGCCGTCACGGGCGACGTGGCGATGGAGTTCGTCCATGCGATGAGCCGTATCGACATCGTACTCAAAGCCGGTTACGGTTATACGCTCGACGACTTCGCTTCGGCAGGGGTCGTTCTGAAAGGGTTGAAGAACGAAGGTGCGTTCTCATTCGTCGACGGCGGCAGCACGACTTCCGGTGCGGCGGCCGACATCGCGCCGCACGGTACACTGACGCGGCAGGACGATTGTTTGGAGGGATTGTCGGCCATCGTCATTCCACAGAATGCCGCAGCAGGCGAACCGCTCGTCGAAATTACGGCGAACGGCGAACGCTTCGAGTATTCGCCTTCCGAAACGTTCGTCCTGCAAAGCGGTAAACGTCACACGTTGACGCTCGTGCTAAGCCGATCGTTCGAAGGCGTCACCGTACAGAGACCGACGTCACCGTCACCGACTGGCTGCCCGGCGGCGAGGAGTCGATGAACGGCGAGGAAATTCTGCCGCCGACGGGCACGACTGTCGAGGATGGCGACGGCAATAGTTACGGCATCATCCGCATCGGACGTCAGTATTGGATGGACGAGAACCTTCACACGACCAAATACAACGACGGCACCGCCATCGCCCATATCACCGACGGCAAGGAGTGGATGGCTGCTATCGAAGGCGCCTATTGCAGTTACGGCAACGACGACGCCAACGCCGCACGTTACGGCTTGCTTTACAACCGCGCTGCCGTGAGCACGCACAAACTCTGCCCCGAAGGGTGGCACGTGCCCACCGTCGACGATTGGAACAAGCTGGGTTCCGCACTGGGCGGTACGCTCAACGATTTCGACTCCTGGGTCGGCGTCGCCTCGAAACTCAAAGCGACGGCAGGCTGGCCTGCGGGCGAAAAGGCTACCGACGAGAGCGGCTTTGGCGGACTGCCCGGCGGTGCGTTCCGCGCCGACCCCAACGACACGGCGACGGCCAAGTTCTACTACGCTGAAACGAACGGCTATTGGTGGAGCGACAGCGACTTCTCAGGCGAAATGACCTATTACTACGGTCTGCGCACGCAGGGGGACAATCTCGACCAATACGTCGGTGACCGGTGCAGTGGGATGTCGGTTCGCTGCGTTCATGATTTTTAACCCTCAAACGAACACGTTATGAAAACAAGAGATATAGTGTTTTATGCGACCCTCGCCGTAGCGGCGCTTGCAATGGCCGGCTGCGAAAAGTCGAACGACATGCCACAGGAGAGCGGCCCCGGACTCCCTGCGGAAATCCGCTTCGCGCCGGCCATCGTGCCCCTGACCCGTGCGACGGGCACCGCATTCGAGGAGGGCGACGCCGTCGGCATCTACTGCGTCGAGTCGACCGACGATCCGGCCGCAGCCATTGTCGGCGAACGGTATATTGACAACAAACAGCTCACGATGACGGCGGGAACGCTCACCGGAACCACGCCTTGTTTCTGGCCGACGGAGTATACGGGACCCTCCGACTTCTACGCCTACTTCCCCTATAACGAAAAAGGGATTGAGCGGCGACAAGCAGAGCTATGAGATTTCCGTTGCGCTCGACCAGAGCGACGACGAGGCTTTCCGCACGAGCGATCACATGCTCGCCCGTGCCCAGAATACAGCGCGCACCGAGAAGGCGATTCCGCTCGACTTCAAGCGTCTGATGTCGCTGTTCGATTTCGTGCTGCTACCCGGCACAGGTTACGACGACGTCGACGGGATACTCGCCGCCGAGGTGCAGGTAATGAACATGGCGCAGGTGGCCAACGTCGATTTCGTGACGGGCGAAGTGTCATCGCCGGCCATTAAGGCCAACATCACGCCGCACGGATCGTTCCGCGCATCGGACGGCAAAGCCGTCGGCGTCGAAGCCATCGTCCCGCCGCAGCACGTCGACGCCCGCAGCTACCTGTTCAACGTTCGTATCGGTGAGCGCAACTTCCGCTGCACGACCGACAAGGAACTGACCTTCGAAGCAGGCAGGCGCTACACCTTCACGCTGACAATCAACCGCGCCGCAGCGGGCGGCGAGGTTGCACTCTCTCCGACGATCGAGGACTGGACGCCCGGCACTGCATCGAGCGAGGAGACTGTCGAGGTCGACCCCGACCTCGATGCGAAAGTCGTCCGCGACATCGATGGCAACGAATACGCTATCGTGCGCATCGGCACGCAACAATGGACGGGTGCCAATCTGCGCACGACGCATTACAACGACGGTACTCCCATCACCCTGCTCGAAGATCAAGAAGCATGGGCGCAGTGCGAAAACAGCGAGGAAGCGGCCTACTGTCTGTACGACAACGACGCAACCAACAGCGAGCTCTACGGTATGCTCTACAACTGGCATGCGGCGAACACCGGAAAACTCTGCCCCGAGGGATGGCACATTCCGTCGGTTGAAGAGTGGAAGACACTCTCCGACTATCTGGGCAGCAACGCCGGCGCCATGCTGAAATCTACGTCGGGATGGAGCGACACATGGGGTGAATCGAAGCCCGAATATCAGGGCACCGACGACTACGGTTTCACCGCCCTGCCGGGCGGCGCCCGCAAATGGAACCAGTTCGAGACTCTCGGTTCGAAAGGGACATGGTGGACGACCGACGCCGTTCCTGACTATCCATTGTCGGCTTCCTACGCCCGTCTGGATGCCTCCGACCAGATTCTTTCGACCGGCAGTTCATGGGGCAAGGAGACGGGATGTTCGATTCGCTGTCTCAAAGATTAAACGTTAAACGAAAAGAATCATGAAAAACGAACTCATCATATTCGCGGCCGCGATCGCATTGCTGGCTGGATGTTCCAAAGAGGAGGGAGCTCCGGCGGCCGAACGTCCCTGCATTCGCCTCTCGACAGGCGTCGAGGCCGCCACGCGCGCGACGGATGTCGCATTCGAAGAGGGCGACAACTTCGGCCTCATCGTCCTCAGCCGCACGAGCGAGACAGCACCGTCGCTCGACGGCGCACGTTACCTGAACAATGGTTTGTGTACGCAAACAGCGGAAGGCGTCGAAATGCCGACAGTCAAATACCCCGAGAAATCAGCCGATTTCTACGCTTACTATCCCTACCGCGAGGAGTTTACCGCGGGGGAGCAGTTTCACGTTCACCGTGCAGAGCGACCAGAGCGCAGGCCGCAACTACACGAACAGCGACCTGATGAGCGCCGTACGGCAGAATGTTGCCCCGACGGCCGATGCCGTCGAACTGACCTTTCGCACCGGCTCACGCGGCTCGACATCGAGCTGATGCCAGGCGAAGGATTCGCTGCGGCGGATGAGTTGAAGGGGAGCGACAGTTACGGGCCAAAAACGTCAAGAGCAGTTGTCTGTTCAACCTGAGCGACGGTTCTGTGAGCGAAGCCGGCACACCGGCAGATCTAACACCGCGAGGCAACGGCGCGAAGGTCACCGGCGAGGCAATCGAACCGATGCAACTCATCGTCGTTCCGCAGACGCTCGCCGCCGGCGAGATACTCTTCGAAATCGCGCTGGGCGACGAGACATTCTTCTATGCGCCCAACGAGGAGCTGGTGCTCGACGGCGGCAAATACTACCGCTTCGAGATTCGCCTCAACCGCACGAATGTCTCGGCTACCAGCGTCCGCATCACCTCGATGCCGCTGTAACGACTCCGCCGCAGGCAGTCGTTCGATACACGCCCGAAAAAATATCCCGTCCCGAATGGACGGGATATTTTTATGAAACCATACGCCTCCGGGTTCTTGTTTACCGTTTCGTATTCTTCCCCGTTCTTCGCCTAAAATCGCAGAATGACAATCCGCGACCGCATGGTCGGGCACAGGGCTTTTGATTATTTTTATCAACCCGAGCGAACTGCAATGACCGAATGCAAACACATCAGATTTGCGAATTCAAAATCGGCGTATTGCAGTACCTCGCTTATTTTCTCCGGCGAACGGTTCCGCTTCGGAATCGCTTTCATCCGGATTGCCGGAGAACGGACGACACGGCCGCCTTCTTGCAACGTCGATCGGCGATAGCTACATCCTCCCATGCCGATGCGAAGTATCCGGAAACTGTCCCTTCCGGCAATGAAACTCATGCAGGCAATCCGCTACTTGCGTTGCCGGCAATCTCTTTGACCAATATCACATAGAGTCTCAGCAGCTCCCCTGAGTTTCCGAGGAATCACGACACCGGTAAGACGGTCGGAAGCGGGTAGTGCAGATAGTGGCGGAAAGTGTTCTTTCCGATACCGAACAGCTCCCGAACGATGAGCGAGTAGCATCGGCTGTGGCACCGGCAGGCGTCGCCGGGTTCGTAAAACAACGAATCGACATACCGAACGACGGCGATGCGGTAGAGACAATGTTTGTCCGTGAAGACTGCGCTCCCATGTCGGAGCGTCTTTTGTTTTGAGTTTTTCATGATGGCATATTGTTTGAAATGTTCGTTTCAACAATATGCGCGGTCTTGGCTCGCCAATCGTGAATTCAAAAGGTCTGGTAATCCTAAAAGCGACAAAAACTCGCCAAGAACCACGCATATAACGGCCCTTAGCTGTTCATCTTTGTCGCTTAGTTTACCAGACCTTCTGATTGAATAAACAGCTGTCGAAATAGTCTATATCATAAATCTGATACTAAATTAACAAACATATTTCAAAATACAAAATTATATTGCTATTTAATTGCCCCCAACCAAATTCTGGGCGCCGAGCCAAGCTGTCGTACAATATCGACGGAGTTCTGCTTCCGTGCATCCGGTCGTTTATCCGCCTCATTTATCCGGCAGGGATACTTCCAAACGTACGCTCGTACGTCAGCGGCCGGCGCCCGCCATCGAACGATAACCAGTTGCCGCTGTCGACATAGGCAATGCATTCACCACATACGGCAGCGCAAAAGCCGGCACCTCGGCCGGCGATGTTTCCGGCAGTTTCGTCAGGCCGCCTTCGGCTGCCCTTTCTTTTCCCGTTCGCCCGAAGGACTCCGCTTTCGATATCCGCGTTTGGCCCCAGATTTGGAGTTTCGATCGAAGTCGTCCGCCGCTGATCCGACGGAATTTCCATATCGCAGATTTACCGGTAGCACAAACTCAAAATGATCAAAGGCTCTATCTTCATGTTCATATCCTCCTTTATGGCGCTGTTTCCTGTGGCGAATCCCGTAGGGGCGGGATTTCTCGTGAACGGATTCTTGTCGGGACTCGACCAGAAGACCCGCATGTCCATCATCCGAAGAATCGTCACCGACTACCTGCTGGTCGGCCTGGGAAGTCTGGCCGTCGGGCATTTCGTACTCGCGCTCTTCGACCTGTCGCTGCCGATCATCCAGTTGGGCGGCGGCCTGCTCATCTGTCGCACGGCGCTGCAATGGCTCGGCGACTCCGACGCTTCGGCCGGCCGCGTATCGAAAAGAAACGCCGACCCCATCAGTCTGCGGGCGGTCGAATCCCGGATATTCTATCCCATTACCTTTCCGATCAGCATCGGCCCCGGCAGCGTCTCGGTCATTCTCACGATGATGGCTTCGGCCAGCATCCGCGGCGACTGGGTCCGTAGCCTGCTCAACTACGCGATCATCGCCGTCGTCATCGTATTGATGTGCTCGATCCTCTACCTGTTTCTTACACAGGGACAAAAGATCATCCGAAAAATCGGCGACAACGGCAGCATCGTCATCAATAAAATGGTCGCGTTCTTCACCTTCTGCGTCGGCATCCAGATCGTGGTGACGGGCATCGCCAAAATATTCCACCTGACGGCACTGTAAACCGCCGGAAAATCATTCGTCGTATGGACTCGCAGCTCTTACTGAACAACGTCGAAATTTTCAACGGAAAGGACGCGCGCACCTTCTCCGGCAACCTCCTGATCCGGAACAATCGGATCGAGACGATCTCGGCCGCTTCCATCGAAATGCCGTCGGAAAGGCCCGTCACGGTGATCGACGGAAAGGGACGATTTCTGATGCCCGGTCTCATCGATGCGCACTGGCACGCCTATCTGTGCTGCAACACGATGACGGACCTGCTGGCAGGCGATCCCTCGTATACACATCTCATGGCAGGACGGGAGGCTGCGGAGACCCTGCAACGGGGATTCACCGCCATCCGCGACGCCGGAGGTCCCGTCTTCGGACTCAAACGGGCCATCGACAGCGGGACGCTCCGGGGCCCGCGCATCTATCCGAGCGGAGCCATGATCTCCCAGACCTCGGGACACGGCGATTTCCGAATGATCTATGAACACGCCCACGGAGGTTGCGGCTGCGAAATGGCGCACGTCGAACAGATCGGCGCCTCGAAAATCGCCGACGGCGCCGACGCCGTGACGGCAGCCGTCCGCGAGAACCTCCGGCAGGGCGCATCGCAGATCAAACTGATGGCCGGCGGCGGTGCCGCATCGCTCTACGATCCGCCTCGATGTGACCGAATTCTTCGAGGAGGAGCTCCGTGCGGCAGTCCGTGCTGCCGAGGATTGGGGCACCTATGTGATGGTTCATGTCTACAACCCGCGGGGGATCGCCCGGGCCCTGAAAGCCGGTGTGCGAAGTATCGAACACGGGCACCTGATCGACGAGCCCACGATGGCCCTGCTGGCCGAAAGCGGCGCATGGCTCAGTATGCAGGCCTTCACCGTCGAGGACAACACCTATCCGTCGCCCGTCCAGCAAGCCAAACACCTGCAAATCTGCAACGGAACGGATCGGACATACCGCCTCGCCAAAAAACACGGCGTAAAATTGGCTTGGGGAACCGACCTGTTGTTCGATCCCGCCAATACGAAAAATCAGAATCACGGGATCGTCAAGTTGCAGAAGTGGTTCACCAATTTCGAAATTCTCAGAATGGTTACCTGCGACAACGCCCGTCTGCTGGCGCTTTCCGGCGCACGCAACCCTTATCCCGGCAATCTCGGCGTTATCGAAGAGGGCGCGTTGGCCGATCTTCTGGTAATCGAGGGCAATCCGCTCGAACGGATCGAAGTACTGGAAAATCCGCACGACAATCTCCGCGTCATCGTCAAAGACGGAGTCGTCTGCAAAAACACGCTCTGATTCGAAATCTGCCTGCCGCACCGCCCTCGGCAGCATGCACTCTCAGCGTGATCCCGCACCTCCGGCGAAGGACTTCACCCAAGAACCGATTCTCGATGTTCGTCAGCGAAATCCCCGCGCGGTACGGATGAGCCGCGGAGCTATCCGAAAAGCCGCAGGGCGATCTCCGCACAGGCTTCGGCGTCGGCCAGTGCATGGTGGTGGCGTTCGAGCAGGTATCCGCAGGCTGCGGAAACCGTATGGAGCTGATAGTTGGGCAACCCTTTGATCCGACGGCGCGAAGCGCTCAACGTACACAGGAAACGGTAGCCGGGATAGGGTAGTCCGTAATGGGCGTGGACAGCCCGCAGACACCCCTCGTCGAAGGGCGAGTTATGCGCCACGAGCGGCAGTCCCTCGATTCGCGGAGCGATCTCGCCCCACACGTCGGGAAACGACGGTGCATTCTCGGTATCGCTGCGCGTGAGACCGTGGATCGCCGTAGTGAAGGCAGAGTAATAGTTGGGGTAGGGACGGATCAACCGGTAGATGCTCTCCGACGGACGGCCGCCGCGAACGACGACCACGCCTACGCTGCATACGCTCGTGCGCTGCCCGTTGGCCGTCTCGAAATCGATCGCCGCGAAATCCCTTATCCGCTCCATTTTTTCCTAACTATTACAATCGAAAGAAGGCCGGAATCGCCCCGGCCTCCACTATCCGATACACCCCCGCAACAGGCGAAGGCGCCCGTTCGCTCAGCGTATCTTCACGCAGCGAACCTGCATACCGCCGGCGACATACTGCAACGCCGCACCCTGGAACGACGAGCCTGCACGCGTGCCGTTGATGTCGAACGAGAAATCCATCGCATAGGCCTCTTTGCCTTCGCCCGTCGAACTCCAATAATACCCCGTCCACGGAGTCGGACGCACCTCGTTGTCGTTCATGTTGGTCAGCGCGCCGGTGTAGAAACTACGGCGGCCGGCTCCGGGGAAGAAGGCTTCGTTCGTACCGTCGCTCAATGTGAAACCGTAATTCTTCTCCAGCTCGGGCGAAATAACGTCCTTGATATGCAGAGCGGCGAAGACCTCTTTCGAAGGCACCTTCCAGCCTTTCGGACACGGGTCGTTATTATTTTTCTCCGTCCCCCACAACGACGCATCGGCCGTCTGGAGCCAATTGTAGGCCGCTCTCCTTCGTACCCGTGATGAAGGTCATGGCATGAGCCGAGGCATAACCCGCCGACCCCCCGCTCGGCATCCGTCGCGGCGTATTCGGGATAGACGCGCAGATTCTGGCTGTCGTAGACCTGCGCATCGGCCGAATCGGCCATGTTGTAGTAGCGCGGCCCGACGAACGGATCCTTGCGCCCCCACTGGTAATAGACACCGTACGAAGCCAAAATATCCTCTTCGGATGTGCCCGAAACGACGCCTGCACCCAAATTGCGCTTCATCATCACCTCGCCGCCCAGTTCGACCTGCCTCGTCGGCAGGATCGAACTCTGCGCACCACAGGTGCCACGACCACAGCAGATTGCCCGCCGCATCGAAAGCGCCGAGGAGAGCGTTTCCGTGATTGAAAAACTCCTTCTCATCGTCGTCGGTGCCGATCGCATGATAGAAATAGGCCTTGCCGTCGACCAGCTTCGGGAATTCGATCACCTTGTAGGGCGTCTCCCACAGGATCGCCACGCTGGCGGGCGACATCGTCGCTTCGGTATCCTCGCCCTTGCGGGTCACGTCGATGCAGTAGCGTGCATTCGACTTGTTGATGATGTAGCAATTGGAGGGTTGCCCCGTGAGATCGACCGTCTCGGCGAGCGAAACATAGAGCGAAGTGGAAACGCTCGATCCGCCGGACGAACGTCCCGTCAGATAGACGGTTCCGAATCTGACGTTGGTATTCTCCTCCTCTTCTTCCTCCCCGTCGGCCAATGTCTTCGGGTCGTCGGGAAAGGTCGTCGGCGCAGTCACGGAGATGCGGCGTTCGTTCATGTCGACCGTCACCGACCAGCCCTGAGGAACGGTCGTCGGGGTCACCGACGAGATGTTGATCGCCGTAAAGCCCAGCGACGTCGTACCGCCCGGCTCCTCGACGAAAGCGCCCCGTTCGTTGAGGAGGAACGAGTAGGTCTCGCTGTCCTTTTTTACACGATTGAAGCAGCACCGCCGCAACGACGAACAGCCCCACGAAGATTTTCACTGTCAGATTTTTCATTTGTATAAAGCGACTCGTTATTTTCCAAAATATCTGCAAATATACCAAAAAGCGGAGAATAATCCGCTACACCCGCCGAATTATTTACGGTTAGGAATAATTCTTGCCCGTTGTAGGAACGTTCGAACGGCCGGAATTAGTATATCGCCGGTACGTTACCGACACCTATTCCGACGGACTCTCTCCGGAAAACACGTTTCGGAAACATGCCGGCAGCCGATCCGGCGTCCCGAGGACGCCGCAATGCGAGGAGGGCGGGATTTCCTGCCGGCACGACCGTATAAACCATCCAACCATGCCTTCCTCCCGCTCGTATATGAAAAAGATCGACATCGAAAAAGGATCGAAACGGGCCGACGCCCGATTCCGCATCACCGTCGAAGAGACGGGCCCCTATCTGGTCTACGGACAGCCGCCGCTGTCCCAGCAGTTCATCATGCCCGACGCCGAGGGCGAAAGCTGGTACTTTCAGCAGGGTGCGCACTTCCCGACCGACGACGAACCGACGGCGCTGTGCCGCTGCGGCGCCTCGAAGAACAAGCCCTATTGCGACGGAGCACACGTCCACGCGGCGTGGGATCCGCGCCTGACGGCCGACGACGCTCCGCTGCTGGACAACGTCGAACTGACCGAAGGCGAGACCCTCTCGATGACCGACAACCCCAAATACTGCGTCTTCGCACGTTTCTGCGACGCCAAGGGACAGGCGTGGAATCTGGTCGGGCAGCCGCCGGAGAACGACGAGGCGCGCGAACTGGCCATCCGCGAGGCTTCGATGTGCCCCAGCGGCCGGCTGATGGCGTGGGACAAGCGAGACCGGCACTCCCTACGAATTCCGCTTCGAGCCGTCGCTGGGACTCATCGAAGACGTCGCCATCGGAGCCAGCAGCGGCCTGTGGGTGCGCGGCGGAATCCCCGTCAGCCGCGAATCGGGCGAGACCTACGAGATCCGCAACCGCGTCGTGCTGTGCCGCTGCGGCGCGTCGCACAACAAGCCCTACTGCGACGGCACGCACGCCTCGATCCGGTTCAACGACAGGCTCGAAGGGACTCCCGAAGGCGAAACCCTCCCCGAAAAAGTCTACTGATCGGCGCGGAGGAACGTCCGACGCCCCGGCCCGATTCACCCCTGCCGGAACATTCCGGCAGGGGTGATTTTCATTCGCGGAATCATACGGTTCCATGTTGCAGGCCGCCGCTTCGTCTCTGCCGATTTACCTTCGGCGGCTCGCGCAGAGCGCAACTTCCAAAGCTGCATTCCGTTTTCACGTCCGGATAAGGGGAAGCCTCTTTCCGAACGAAATGAATTTCAAAAACGGAACTTATCCTTTTTTGGGGATTCTCCGCTCGCACGGCACATTGACCTGGCACTTGCCGCAGCCGAAGCGCGGCGCATACTTCTCCCGCAGCGTGTCGAAATAGGAACAGCACAGATGATGCGACTTGCCGTGTTCGAGCGAAATGGCCTGTGCCGGACAGTTGCGCACACAGGCTCCGCACATCAAGCAGTAGTCGTAAAGCCCCGTGTAGCGGCGTTTCGTGACGGGCAGCGGGGCGTCGGTCACGACACTGCCGAAACGGCCGCTCACCCCGCGTTCGGTGATGAGCCCCTTCGAAAGCGAAAACGTCCCCAGCCCGCAGACGTAGGCCACGTGCCGCTCCGACCAGTTGCTCGTGAAACTGAGCGACTTGTCGGCGATTTTTCGGCATTGGTTCCGGCCTCGAAAACATACCGGAACCCGGCGCTCGCATAGGGAGCGACGGCCCTGTAACCGCGCTCGCGGAACCATCGTTCGAGGAAACGGTTCACCTCCGTAAGAAAAAGCCTGCCCCTCCACGCGCGCATAGAGCCAGCCGTTGCCGACATCGACCGCATCGCGTTTGTTGCCCTCCACGACGAAATCGCTGAACGGGGCGAAATAGGAGACCACGCTCACGGCCTCCGGCAGCCACTCCTTCGGCGTGCGGAACAGATGTCCGACGGCCTCCGGACGCTTCATCTCTTCCCATTCGGGATCGTCGGCCGAACCGACCCGTACGAGCGGCGTATCGTAGAGCCGCTGCCCGACATCGGACGGCACGAACGCCATCGCCTCGTCCACATAATTGCGGGACGATTCCCGGATATACGTTTCGAGCGCGTATGTAAGTTCCTCAACCGACATGTCGCAATCCCCGCGGCAAACGGGTCTCCTATTTTTTATCGACGGGCTTCGAGATCGCTTCGCGCATGGCCGTATCGGCCATGACGTTTTTCATCTTGTAGTAGTCCATGATCCCCAGATTGCCGTTGCGGAACGCCTCGGCCATCGCCAGCGGCACTTCGGCCTCGGCCAGAATCACCTTGGCACGGGCGTCCTGCGCCTTGGCGCGGTTTTCCTGCTCCAACGCGACGGCCATCGCGCGGCGCTCCTCGGCTTTCGCCTGGGCGATGTTCTTGTCGGCCTGTGCCTGATCCATCTGCAACTGCGCACCGATGTTCTTGCCCACGTCGATGTCGGCGATATCGATCGAGAGGATTTCGAACGCCGTACCTGCATCCAGTCCCTTGTCGAGTACCACGCGCGAGATCGAATCGGGATTCTCCAACACGACCTTGTGACTCACGGCCGAACCGATCGACGAGACGATACCTTCGCCCACACGTGCCAGCACGGTCTCCTCGCCGGCACCGCCGACCAATTGTTTGATATTGGCACGCACCGTCACGCGCGCCTTGGCGATCAGCTGGATACCGTCTTTCGCCACGGCCGCCACGGGAGGGGTGTTGATGACCTTCGGGTTGACCGACATCTGCACCGCCTCGAACACGTCGCGGCCCGCCAGGTCGATCGCCGTAGCCATCTTGAAGTCGAGCTGAATATTGGCCTTCTGCGCCGAGACGAGCGCATGGACGACATTGGGAACGTTGCCGCCCGCAAGGAAATGCGCCTCCAACTCGTTGGGATCGAGCGAAAGCCCCGCCTTCGTACTCTCGATCATCGACGAGACGATCACCGAGGGCGGCACCTTGCGCCAGCGCATCAAAATCAACTGCAACAGGCTGATTCTGACGCCCGAAACCAGCGCCGAGAACCACAATCCCACCGGAATGAAATAAAATATCAACCACAGCGCGACGAGGCCTGCAAAGACCGCGATCGCGATAATTCCCGTTTGATCCATCTTGAACTATTTTTAGATTAGTAAATTCATGCGGAGGGTTCGTCGGCGACCTTGCGCACGACGACGTTGAAATTCTCGAACCCGACCACCTCGACCGTGCTGCGCTGGTCGATATAGACATCGGTCGACTTGGCCTCGTAAATCCTGCCGCCGATCTCGACCTTGCCCATCGGAGCCAGGCGCGAGACCGCCACGCCGCGGTCGCCCGCCTTCACCTCGTTATCGGGAAGGGGCATACTCGACGACTCGATCTTCTGTTTCAGCGAGAAGCGCTGCCACGTCTTCGAGCGCAGCGAAAGCACCGTAGCCACGAACGACAACGCCAGAATGATCAGCACGACGATACCGCCCGTGAAGGGGCCGTAATCGGCAAAGCCGTATAGATCGCGCTGCCGTAGCAGACCAACGCGAACAGCGCACCCAGCGAGACACCCGGCAGCAACACCAGTTCCGCCACCAGAAACAGGACACCCAATAAGATCAGGAGGATAATGAGCCACATAGATTGAGAGGTTTAGTTTTTGGAAAGATAATCGATTTTTTCGAATTATTCAACTATTTCCGCAATTTTCACCTCCAACGACGCATTCTGCTGCATCACCGCTTCGGCGACCTTGTCGGCTACGGCCTTGTCCGCCAGCGGCCCGACGATGAAATGCCGGCCCGCACGCGAAATTTCGGATTCGCCGGCCACGGCCTGCACCGCCGCGCGCAACTCCTCCGGAAAGCCGTCCAGCCCGCCGATCTCGACGCGGAACATCGGGGCATTGCCCTGCTCGGCCGCATCGGCCAGGTTGGTGCGCTCGCCGTCGTTCCATACGACGATCTCAGGACGACGGAATCCCCTTCTTCTTCATCTGCTCCTGCGCCGCACGCGCTTCGTCGAGCGTACGGTACCCGCCGGCATAGTAGGCGTATTTCCCTCGACCTTTTTCGTATCCGAGCGGATAGGCACCCTTGAAGAGGTAACCGCCGTTGGTGCGGTTCGTATAGGTGCCGAGCAGAATCCGGTAGATCGTTCCACGCTCGTAGACCTTTACCTCCGGAATGTGGTGCGAGGCGTTGTATTTGGCCGGCGTGACGAACCCGATCGGCTCGTATTCGAGGAACATGCGCTCTTCGATGAAGAGTTTCGGCAGGCGGTAATCGACGATTCGCAGGCCGGCGGCCGCGCGCGCCAGCGAATCGCGCGCCGCGGTCAGCCCCAGCGCTCCGGCCATCTCCGTCTCCACGTCGACGAGCGCCCGTTTCTGCAACAGATAGTCGGTCAGTTCGTCGGCATAGTAACGTCCCCGCTCGGAGGCCATCTGCTGCCGCACGCCGGCCAGCTGCTCCTCCGTCTTGGCGAGCAGGTCGTCGCGTCCCAACCTGTCGAGCACGTAGGCATAGGCGTAGTTCTTGTTGTCGTAGACCGCACCCCACACCCGTTGCAGCGAATCGCACAAGGAGCGGTTGAGCGATTGCAGGGTACGGTAACGTTCGTACAGCACGGCGGCCGGCGTCTCGGCCGTGATCGTGTCGTAGGAGATCTTCAACTCTTCGATCGCTTCGTAGTTCGCCGCACAAGCCGCCGCCAAGTCGAATGCCGTGCGCTCCCTGCGCTGCGCACTCAGCAGTGCCCGATAGTCGGCCTGCGGAAGCTGTTCGCGGAAATAGGCGTTGTGCACCAGATCGGCCGTCTGCAACGAATCGGGCAGGGGAGCGCCCGCCGCACGGCCGGCCGTCGTCGTCGACGGACTGCTCAGGTCGAGATTCGCCAGCACCCAATCCTGTTCGACCGTATTGATCCGATCGGTCAGCCGCCCCCGTTCGGTGCGGATCGAAAAGAGCTGCTCCTCGCACCGCAGAATCTCGGCCGAATAGACCGCCCGCTGCGCCGGATCGTCGCGCAGCTGTCGACGCACCCGGTTGACGACCATCGTCACCGAATCCTCGCGCGCCTGCAACAACGCCTCTTCACGCAGCATCTCCATATACTCCGCATTGCCTTCCAGTCCCGCGATACGCGCCGTCACCTCCTGCGCCGAGGCTTCGGCGGCACCCGCTGCGACCAACACCGCCAAAAGGAAAAATCCTTTACGCATCATCTCCACCATTTTAGAAAAAACAACTGCACGAGTCCGAAAATCTCCAAACGACCCAGCAACATCAACATCGTATTCGAAAACTTCATCACGGCCGGCAGGTCGGAGTAGTTGCCCAGCGAGCCGACCATGCCGAATCCAGGCCCCACGTTTCCCATACAGGCCACCGCCGACGAGAAACTCGTCTCCATATCCACTCCGCACATCGTGCCTACGACCGTTCCCGCGAGCAGCGCCAAAAAATAGGCCACGATGAACACCACCGCCGTCGAGGCGATCTTGTCGTCCAGCACGTTGCCGTCGATACGCACGCGCACCACGGCGTTGGGATGCTGCTGTAAAGAGAAACGCAAACGCAGGGTCTTTATTGCCAACAGGAACCGGTCGGTTTTGATACCGCCCGTCGTCGAACCGGCACAGCCGCAGACGATCGAAACGGAAATCAGCAGCACGATCGCCGTCGCCGGCCAGACGGTGGTGTCGGCCGTAGCGAATCCCGCCGTCGAAATCAGCGACACGACCTGAAAAGCTGCATAGCGCAACGCCCCCGCAACGGTGTCGTACACCCCGCCGAAATAGAGGCTGCCGGCCACGACGACCGTCACGACGGCCACGATCGAAAGATACCACCGCGTCACCTCCGAATGGAAAATATTGTTCCGGCGTCCCGTCAATGTAGCGAAAAGCACGCCGAAATGGATACTGGCCAGCAACATCGTCACGATCAGGATCGATTCCACGGCCACGCTGTCGAAATACCCGATGCTGGCGTTCTTCGTGCTGAATCCGCTCGTTGCGACGGCCGACATGGCCTGCGTCAGCGCGTCGAACCAGTTCATGCCCGCCAGTTTCAACGCCAGCGTCGAACAGAACGTCAGCCCCAGGTAGATGAACAGCAGTATCTGGGCGATCATCGACGCCTTGTAGTGGTAGTTGTGCTTGGCCATCGACGACAACTCGACGTTGGTCAGCAGCGCCTTGTTCGTCCCCAGCGAAGGAAGAATCAGCAGCGCGAACATCACCACGCCGACACCGCCCAGCCACGTCGAACACGACCGCCAGAAGAGCAGCCCGCGCGGCAGCGCCTCGACGTCTTTCAGGATCGACGCACCGGTGGTCGTATAACCCGACACGCTCTCGAACCAGGCGTTGACGAGCGAGAACTCTCCGCCCCACATCAGGTAGGGGAACATCCCCACGACGCTGGCCACGATCCACGAACCCACGACGATACAGTAGCCCTCCTTGCTGCTGAGCTGTTCGGTGCGGTCGACGAAGATGAGCGGGAAAGCGCCCAGCAAGGCCGTCAGCAATGCCGAAAGCAGCAGCGGGTAGTACCCGGAGTCGGTATGGCTGACCAGCGACACGCCGGCCGAGAGGAGCATGAACAGCGCCACGACCAGCATGATGATTCCCACGTATCGCAATACGACGCCCAGTCTCATCATTGTTCCGGTTTCGTTTTCCTGGCCAGCTGGATCACGTCGTCGATACGATCCTTCCAACTCGGCCACCTCGTCCTTGACTTCGGCCTTGATCCTGAACGGAAGGCCGAAACGCAGATAGTCGCCCAGACTCTTATTCATCGCCAGCACCGGACGCACCAGATAGGCCGAAACGAAGTAATAGAGCATCAACACGATAGCGATCATCACCAGCAGCGAGATCAGCACCGGCGTCACCGCACGGTAGGCGTTGCGTTTGAGCTGCTCGGTACGCGGGGCCAGCGAACTCTGGGTCGAGATCATGTAGTTCTTGATCGAACCGGTCAGTTTGTCGTAAGCCTTCGAATAGGCTTCGGCATACCAGCGCGCGCCGTCGAAATCCATTTCGACGCTCTTCATCGACAGCGAGTCCTTCCCCCGCGCAGCTCCAACCTTCCCGAAGCCTCCGACGCCACGCGCTGCGCTTGCAGACGCAGGAACTCCTGCGTAAGGCGCTGCACGTTCATGGCCGACGCCGAAAGCGTGTCGAGATAAGCCTGCTCGACCGCCTCCCGACGGACGACCTCCAACGTGCGGGCCATTTCGGCGATGCTGCCCATGAGCACCGTATCGTAATCGCGCTGCCGGAACACGATGCTGTGCACGACGGCCTTGTTCTGCCGCGCAGCGGCATCGAGCATGTCCTTGGCAAGTCCCAGATTGCGCTCGCTGGCACGCAGAATCTCCTCCGTGTCGGAGCTCACGCGCCGGAGCTCGAACAACGAGACCAGCCCTGCGAAAAAAGCAGGATCACGACGCTGAGAAAACTCACCAACACCCGTTTGCGGATTCCTTTCATCTTTCAATGAGAATTTGTAGCAAAGATACGATTAAGCCAAGAGCAATGCAAATTTATTTGCAATTGCCGAGACAAAGTATCTAAGGCGAAGCCAAAGATACGAATAAGCGAAGGCAAAAGCAAACTCGTTTGTATTTTGCCGAGCGGGAGTATCTAAGACGAAGTCAAAAATTACAAACGCCCGTTTCGCCGTTATCGCGCACGATCTCCCCGCAAGGTCGTGCGTACCGTCCATCGCCCCCAGCCTGACACGACAAATCCGGTTGATAAAGGCCCGCTCGTAAGGCGCTTTGACGCGGATGTAGTTGCCCGTAAAACCGAACATCATCCCGCCGCGCATCGTACTCTCGAAGAGCACTGCCGACTCGGTGCCCTCGGCGCGCCGGCAGAAATCGCCGTGCAGGCGGTCGCACAGCGCTTCTGAGCCGTTTCACCCGTTCAGAGGCCACCGACGCCTGCACCTTGCCGGGCAGGTCGACGGCCGGCGTACCGGGCCGCTCCGAGAAGGGGAAAATATGGAGGAACGCCGGAGCGATCCCCGTCAGAAAATCGCAGGTCGTCCGGAAGTCGGCCTCCGTCTCGCCCGGGAAACCGACGATCACGTCGATTCCGATGAACGCATCGGGCATCCGCCGGCGCACGGCGGCGATCCGATCGGCGAAGCGCGCCGTCGTATAGCGTCGGCGCATCAGGCCGAGAATCCGGTCCGAACCGCTCTGCAACGGAATATGGAAGTGATGCTGGAATTTAGTTGACGAGGCACAAAAGTCAATGATTTCGTCCGTTAGCAAATTAGGTTCTATCGATGAAATTCGATAGCGTTCGATCCCCTCGACCGCGTCGAGCGCCCGCAGAAGATCGATGAACCGCTCGCCGGTTGTCCGGCCGAAATCGCCGGTATTGACGCCCGTGATGACGATCTCGCGCTGACCGGCCTGGGCGATGCGGCGCGCCTCGGCCACCGCCTCGGCGATCGGCAGGTTGCGGCTCGCACCGCGGGCATAGTGGATCGTGCAGTAGGAACAGCAGTAGTCGCATCCGTCCTGCACTTTCAGAAAGGCGCGCGTACGGTCGCCGCCGGAGAAGGCGGCGAAGAAGCGCGTCAACTCGTCGGTCGTGCAGGAAGTGACGATCTGCCGCCCCTTGGCTCCCAGCTCGACTACCCGTCGATATAAATCTCCCTTATCGTTGTTGCTCAACACGATGTCCACCCCTGTCGATCGCCGCGATCTCCTGCGGTTTGAGCTGGGCGTAACATCCCGTCACGGCAATGATCGCTTCGGGATTGCGCCGATGCAGCCTGCGGATCAGGTTGCGGCATTTCTTGTCGGCGTGTTCGGTCACCGAACAGCTGTTGATTACGCAGATATCGGCTTCGGCCGTCGGGGCCACGCGCTCGAAGCCCCCTTCGGCAAACTGCCGGGCGAGCGTGGAACTCTCCGAGAAGTTGAGCTTGCAGCCCAACGTATGAAAACTGACGCGTCGTCTCAGCATCTTTTACAATTCGTTTTTTCCTGCCGGCGAAATTACAAAAAGCGTGCGAAAGTCGAATAAAAACCGTAAATTTGCGTTCGTTTATCGGCAATTATGGATTTTTTCTACGATATCGCCCGCTACGCCTATCTGCACAACGCGCTCGCGGCCTGCATCCTTTCGGGCATCGCCTGCGGGATCATGGGCACCTACGTCGTCTGTCGCCGCACGGTCTTTCTGGCGGGCGGCATCACCCATGCGTCGTTCGGCGGGCTGGGCATCGCCTTCTATCTGGGACTGAATCCCATTGCCGGAGCGCTCGTCTTCGCCGTTCTCTCGGCGCTCGGCATCGAATGGGCGGGCAACCGCGGCCGCATCCGCGAGGATTCGGCCATCGGCATCATCTGGTCGGTCGGCATGGCGCTCGGCGTACTCTTCATGAGCCTGCGTCCGGGCTACACGTCGGGCGATCTGGCCGGATACCTCTTCGGCAGCATCGTAACGGTCTCGGGCGCCGACGTCGCGGCACTGGTCGCGCTCACGGCGCTCGTCGTCGCCGGCGCCGCGCTGTGGCTGCGTCCGGTGATGTACGTCGCCTTCGACCGCGAATTCGCCCGCAGCCAGGGCATCGCTACGCAAACCGTCTCCTATCTCATGGCGGCCCTCACGGCCGTCACCATCGTGCTGGCCATCCGCGTCATGGGCATCGTGCTGCTCATCTCGCTGATGACCGTCCCCGCCGTGACGATGAACACGCTCTCGAAATCCTTCCGCACGATCGCCTTCGGCTCCGCCGTGCTCGGCGCACTGGGCGGAGTAGCCGGCCTGGCGGTCAGCTACCAGTGGGAACTGCCCCTCGGGCGTGGCCATAATATTTGTCCTCACCGCGTCGCTTATTGTGGCAAAACTATTATCTTTGCGACACGAAAGCGCCAAAACCCGCCGCGGATGAAAACGATTCACAAGCTCGTATTGAAGTCGTATCTGGGACCGATGTTCCTGACCTTCTTCATCGTGATGTTCGTCCTGATGATGAATTTCATCTGGCGGTATATCGACGAGCTGGTGGGCAAGGGGCTCGACGCCGGCGTCATCATCGAGCTGATGAGCTACGCCATGGCCAACATGATTCCCATGGGCCTGCCGCTGGCGATGCTGCTGGCGGCGATCATGACGCTGGGCAACCTGGGCGAAAACTACGAATTGCTAGCGATGAAGTCGGCGGGCATGTCGCTGCCGAAAATACTCAAACCGCTCATCATCGTGGTGGGCATCATCGCCATCGGCAGTTTCTTCGTGGTGAACAATCTGGTTCCCTATGCCAACAAGAAGATGCTCAGCATCCTCTACGACATCCGCCAGCAGAAACAGGTCATCGAATTCCAGGACGGGCTCTTCTTCAACGGCATCGAGGACATGAGCATCCGCGTCGGCAAACAGGACCCCAAGACCCACCTGCTGCGCGACGTGCTGATCTACGACAACCGCAACATCAACGGCAACATGACCACCACGGTGGCCGACTCGGGCTACATCCGCCTGTCGGACGACAAGAAATACCTGCTCGTCACGCTCTTCAACGGCGAGACCTACGAGCAGACGCGCAACTACCAGTGGTACAGCAAAAGCGCGCTGCGCCATCACATCTTCGAGAAGCAGGACGGCGTCATCCCCATGGAGGGTTTCGGTTTCGAACGCTCGGACGCCAACTTCTCGAACCAGAGCACGACCAAGAACATCGCCCAGCTCGACCGGGCGATCGACTCGCTGGAGCTGACGGTCAATTCGGCCACCACACGCTCCTACGAACCGCTGCTCAGGGAGCAGATCTTCGCCAACGACAACCAGGTGCTGCCCCTGCCCGACAGCGCACGCATCGACAAAAGCGGATTCCGCGACGCCCTCATCGCCGACTCCATCGCACGGCTCGGCCTGCGCGACCGGGACAAGGTGTGGGGCATCGCACGCGCCAACGCCAAGAACTCGCGCGGCCTCTTCTCTTTCGACGAATCGACGGCCAAGGAGGCGCTCAACCAGCTCTACCGCAGCAAGATCGAGTGGCACCGCAAGATTTCGCTGCCGATCTCGATCATGATCTTCTTCCTGATCGGCGCACCGCTGGGCGCCATTATCCGCAAGGGCGGCCTGGGAACGCCGATCGTCATCTCGGTGATCTTCGTCGTCATCTACTACATCATCAGCATCTCGGGCGAAAAGGCTGCGCGCGAAGGCAACTGGGAAGCCTTCTACGGCATGTGGCTCTCGTCGTTCATCCTCGCCCCGATCGCCGTCTACCTCACCTACAAGGCGACCAACGACTCGGTGCTGCTTGACGTCGACTGGTACACCGGACGTATCAAATACTACAAGGAGAAGTGGGGGATCCATACTCCGAAATGGATGTCGGCGCTCGCCGGCAGGTTCAAACGCAAACCCGAAGAGAATAAATAAAATACGAGTGCAAATTATGGCTAAGAACGCTATTTTCAATACGGTCGAAGAGGCTATCGAGGATTTCCGCGAGGGCCGGATCGTGATCGTCGTCGACGACGAAGACCGCGAAAACGAGGGCGATTTCATCGTCGCCGCCGAGAAAATCACCCCCGAAATCGTCAATTTCATGCTCTCCAACGGCCGCGGCGTGCTCTGCGCACCGCTTTCGGAGTCGCGCTGCGAGGAGTTGGAACTGAACATGATGGAGGAGAACAACACTTCGCTGCTGGGGACTCCCTTCACCGTGACGGTCGACCTGCTGGGACAGGGTTGCACCACCGGCGTATCGATCCACGACCGCGCCGCCACGATCCGTGCGCTGGCCGATCCCGCCACCCGTCCGTCGGATCTGGGGCGTCCGGGCCATGTCAATCCGCTGCGTGCCCGCGAGAAGGGGGTGCTGCGCCGGCCGGGACATACCGAAGCGGCCGTCGATCTGGCCCGTCTGGCCGGATTGCAGCCCTGCGGCGCTCTGATCGAGATCATGAACGAGGACGGCTCGATGGCCCGCCTGCCGCAGTTGCTCGAAGTGGCGAAGAAATTCGACCTGAAAATCGTCTCCATCGCCGATCTGATCGCCTACCGTCTGCGCGAAGAGTCGATCATCGAACGGGGCGTGACGGTCGACATGCCCACCAAGTGGGGGATGTTCCGCCTCACGCCGTTCCGCCAGAAGAGCAACGGGCTGGAGCACGTCGCCCTGACCAAGGGCGAGTGGACGGAAGAGGAGCCCGTGCTGATCCGTATGCACTCGTCGTGCGTCACGGGCGACATCTTCGGCTCCTACCGCTGCGACTGCGGCGAACAGCTCCACGAAGCCATGAGCATGATCGAGCGCGAAGGCAAAGGCGCGATCGTCTACCTCAACCAGGAGGGGCGCGGCATCGGCCTGTGCAACAAGATCAAAGCCTACCAGTTGCAGGACGAGGGGCTCGACACGGCCGAAGCCAACCTGCGGCTGGGATTCCGCGTCGACGAACGCGATTACGGCGTCGGGGCCAGCATCATCCGCGAGCTGGGGATCAAACACATGCGCCTGATGACCAACAACCCGCTCAAACGCGCCGGACTGGAAGGCTACGGGCTGCACATCGACGAGATCGTGCCGATCGTCATCGCGCCCAACAAGTACAACGAGCACTACCTCGAAACCAAGGAGGTGCGCATGGGGCATACGCTCGGCCTGTTCAAAAAGAAGTAAGCCGATGCGCCTGCACCACCTCGCACTCTGGAGCCGGAGGATCGAACTCCTGCGGGATTTCTACACGACCTATTTCGACGGCCGTGCGGGCGAAAAGTACGAAAACCCCGCCAAGGGTTTCGAGTCCTATTTCGTCACCTTCGCCGACGGCGTATCGCTGGAACTGATGCGCCGCACCGACGTCACGGCGCCCGACGCCGCACAGCATCTGGGGCTTGCGCACTTCGCCTTCGGCTGCAAGAGCCGCGCCGAGGTCGACCGGCTCACCGAACGGCTGCGCGCCGACGGCCATCCCGTGCTGAGCGAACCCCGCACCACGGGCGACGGCTACTACGAAAGTGCGGTCGGCGACCCCGACGGCAACCTTGTCGAACTCGTATACAAAGCATGACACTATGAATCCGAAAACGCTGCGCATCGTCTTCATGGGTACGCCCGAATTCGCCGTCCCGTCGCTCCGGCGGCTCGTCGCCGAAGGGTACAACGTCGTCGGGGCGGTCACCGTCCCCGACAAACCGGCCGGCCGCGGCCGGCACCTGCGCGAAAGCGACGTGAAGATCGCCGCCCGCGAACTGGGAGTGCCCGTATTGCAGCCCGAAAAGTTCCGCGATCCGGCATTTCTGGATGCCTTGCAGGCGTTGCAGCCCGATTTGGGAATCGTCATCGCCTTCAAGATGCTGCCCGAAGTCGTCTGGGCGATGCCCCGTCTGGGAACCTTCAACCTGCACGCCTCGCTGCTTCCCGAATACCGGGGGGCGGCCCCGATCAACTGGGCCATCATCAACGGCGAACGCGAAACGGGTATCACGACGTTCCTGCTCAACCACGAAATCGACAAGGGGGCGATCCTCGCGCAGGAGCGTGTCGCCATCGCGCCAGAGGACAACGTGGGAACGCTCTACGAACGGCTGATGCTGCTCGGCGCCGAACTGGTCACCGCGACCGTCGACCGCATCGCAGCGGGGGACTGCACTCCTGCGGAGCAGATGCACTTCGACGAAAGCCGCCTGCACCCCGCACCGAAGATCTTCAAGGAGGACTGCCGCATCGACTGGCGGCAGCCGGGCGAGCGCATCGTGAACCTCGTGCGGGGACTGTCGCCCTATCCGGCCGCATGGACGCCGATATTCAAGAAGGGGGAGCCGAGCGATACGGCCAAAATCTTCGCCGTACATTTCGAACCGGGCGGGGTAGTGCAGCGGCCCGGCACCGTCGAGACCGACAAGCGCACCTACCTCGCGGTCGCCTGCGCCGACGGCCGCATCGTCGTCGACGAATTGCAGATCGCCGGCAAACGCCGGATGTCGGCGCGCGACCTGCTGCCGGGTATGCGCGACCTCGCGGATTACTCCTTCGGGGAAGAGGCAGCCGAAGCCTGACGCCAGCGGCGGTAACGGTCTACGGGCCATACCGCCGCAATACCGACCACGGCACCGACCGTCGCCTCCGAGAAGCGCAGCAGTCCGTTGGCCAATGGCGACAGGTCGGGGGAACGTTCCGAGACGATCAGTACGATGATAAGCGTGATCGTAGCCATTTTGCCGTTGTCCGGCACCTTGAACATCATGCAAATCACCTCTTCCAACACGACGGCGACGACCATTCCTGCCGGCGAAAAGCGGAAATTCACCAGATAGACATAGGCCACGACCGCACCGATGAAGGTGCCCAGCACCCGCAGCCACCCCTGCTGAACGGCGTGGCGGATATCGGGTTGCTGTTGCACGACGATCGCCGAGACACAGGCCAGCATCGCCCCCGTCAGGCTCGACGCTTCATGGAAATGCGACGTAATCGCAAAACCGAGCAGGTAGGCGAGCGTGACGGCGACGGCTTTCGCAATCACTTCGAGCGGCTGCACGCGGCGCAGTATCTCCCACGGTGTAATCATCTCTCCCGTCCCCACGGCAAGAAACGCACCGGAAAACTCCTGTCCGTCCCGAAATCCGCTCCGAATCCCGAAAAACCGCCGCTCACCGTGTCCGGTACCGAATGCCGATCGCTGAAAAAACTGCCGAAAACGAACCTTTTCATTAAACTGAGTGTAGAGACCAACGCAGTTCGAACTATACCGAGGCGGGAAAAGGTGCACGAATGTGCACCTTTCATTGCCGAGCGCAGAGACCAACGCAGTTCGGGCCATGTCCGCCCTCGCGGATTGCACCTTCGGAACCTGACGCCAACCGGCGACAAACACTGAAAATCCCTGTCGCAGTCCGACAGCCGCCACCAGAAGATATTACCGAAAAAGCCGCGCCTGCTCAGAAATTGAGCAGGCGCGGCTTAACTTATCGCCTGAAATCTTTGTAAATGGTACAATATCTCGGATTCAAACTATCGTAAGCAACGATACAGGAATCCCCCTCCCGAGGCGGTTTCATGGAAAAAGGTTTCAATCCGAGGATAATAACCAACACCTCTTTTATAAATTTTGCCGTCATGTTTATATATTAAAAACACCGAAACACGTCCTGGTCTTCCTGCTATTCCACTAATATATGCAGTGGTATATTTTGCATGTTCTCGAAGAGATCGGTCAATATCTGGACCTTTGATACAATAAATCCACATGACAAATATAACACCTGCACATCCCAGTATTATCGCCGCCGTATTCATTATTTTAGCTTGAATTCGCTCTATTTCTTTTTTCTCCGATTCAGTCATTTTCATAGTCGCAGTTTGTTATACCATCGAACCATTATATGCAGGGAAGTTACGAAAACTCCGCAATATTTCCAAACCGCTCAGGATATTCGTCGTCAATATCGTAACGGCCTCCCAACCTCCGAAGCATCGTAAAAAGACGAACGCTGCAAGCCGACGGGCTTGCAGCGTTTCGTCTTTTTCTGACAGGGGAGGGCTTACTCCTCGACCGGCTCGAACTGGTCTTTGCCGACACCGCACAAAGGGCACACCCAATCTTCGGGAATATCCTCGAACGCCGTTCCTGCGGCAATACCTCCGTCCGGGTCACCCACGGCAGGATCGTAAATCCATTCGCAGACCGTGCAACGATACTTTTCATACGCTTATTCTTTTTGAATTCGATTTGTTTCGAACAAATGTAACATCATTTTTCGAAAAACCAAATCGGAAATCCCGATACCGCCATCAGCAGAAACAATCGCCGTACCAAACCGCCCAAACAGGAGACCTCTTTCCGCCGATGAGGCGCGTCCCTTCACGACGACCGCCCGTTCCCCGCACTCCCGCACACCGACGCTCCGAAAGTCCGCTTCCGCCATCGTCCCCGGACAATCGCCGTCCGCTGTCCGAGCGACCGCATCCGTCCGATAAAACCCGCATACTATTCATCGGCGAAATAGCGGACAAAAGGCTATCGAAAATATTCGTCGAAATATTTCCCCCCCCCGAAAAAATTTTCCTACATTTGGCCGCCCTCTCTCCGACAACGTACGAACCAAGAAGACCCGAACCATGCACAGATTCCGCCTCATCCTACTGCCTCTATGCCTCTTTGCGACGGCAACGGCAATCGGTCAGACCGTCACCGGCCGCATCGTCGACGAGCGGCAGCAACCCGTCGCAGGGGTCGCGGTCGTCATGCAGACGCCCGACTCGGTCTATGTCGACGCCGTGGCGAGCGACCTCGAAGGGCGGTTCGCCATCGCATCCGGCGTCCGTCCCTACCGACTGCTGTTCCAGCATCTCAGCTACGACCCGCTGACGGTGGAGCGTTGGGCGACGACGCCGGCACCGTTACGCTGACCGAAGCGACGAACCTCGTGGACGAAGTGGTCGTCCGGGGCGAACGCCCGCTGGTGAAAGTCGAGCAGGGGCGCCTGAGCTACGACCTCCAAGTCGCCGCACAGGGCAAAATCGCCGCCAACGCCTACGAAGCCCTCACCAAACTGCCCGGCGTGAGCGAACGCGACGGGGCGCTCACGCTCGCCGGCGCCGCCGGTGTGACGGTCATCCTCAACGGAAAACCCTCGACGATGACGGCCGAACAGCTCGCCGCACTGCTCAAATCGACCCCGGTCGAGCAGGTGGAGAAGGTCGAGGTGCTCTACGCCGCACCGCCGCAGTACCACATTCGCGGCGCGGCGATCAACGTCGTCGCTTCGCCGCCGTTTCGGCCGCTCGTTCTCCGGCCAGGTCAACGGCACCTACGAGGGCGGCTACTACCACTCGTGGGGAACGGGAGCGAGCGCCGTCTATTCGACGCCGACACTCTCGGTCGACGCGCTCTACCGCGTCGGCGAAGCCCGTTCGATGCGCAAACTGCCGCTGACCTCGCAGCACACGGTCGGCAGCGACACGTTCGACATCCGGCAGGAGCAGCGCCTTGCCGACGACAACCTCACGCACAACCTCCGCACGGGGCTTTCGTGGAAAACCTCCGAAAAAAGCCATATCGACCTGGCTACACCGCATCGTTCACCCCTGTCGGACAAAGGCGACATCTCGGCCACGGGCAACTACGTCGCAAGCGACTCGCATATCCGCGACGACGCGGCGATGCACAACCTCGCGCTCTCCGCCTCCACGGGTTTCGGAATGCAGATCGGGGCCGACTACACGCATTACAACACCACCAGCCGGCAGGAGATGTCGCTCCTGCCGGCCGACGGCGCACCTTCGTCGTTCCGCACCGACGCCGGACAGTGCATCGACCGCCTCTCGCTCTCGCTCGACCAGAGCCACGACCTCGGCCGGCAGTGGACGCTCGACTACGGCGCCCGCTTCGTCTATGTCCGCGACAACGACTACCAGTATTATACGTCGGAAGAGGCGATGAGCGACCGCGACACCGACCTGCGGCTCGACGAATACACCTACGACCTTTATGCGGGTACGAGCCGGAACTTCGCATCGGGCGTCTCGTTCTCGGCCTCGCTCACAGGCGAATACTATCGCCGCAACGGCTACGACCGCTGGGCGTTCTTCCCCCAGGCCTCGCTGAGCTGGATGGCGTCGGCCGACCATATCCTGCAAGCGGAGTTCTCCTCGGACAAAAGCTATCCTTCGTTCTGGGACATGTCGGGCGCCGTCACCTACCTCGACGGCTATGCCGAGGTTCACGGTACGCCCGGCCTGCGCCCCCCTCGTCCAATTACGGTCTCACGCTGACCTACGTCCTCAAACAGAAATACATTTTCCAGCTCTTCGGCAACCATCGCGTCGACGCCTTCACCCAGTCGGCCTATCTCTCTCCCGACCGTCCGGCGCTCATCTACCAGACGTTGAACTGGGACTATATGTCCTCCTTCAGGGGCGCCTGGCCGTCGTGCCGCTGCGTATCGGCGAACGGTTCACGTCGCGCATCACGCTTTCCGGATTCGATTACCTGCTGCGCAACCGCGATTTCTACGGCATGGACTACAAACGTTCGAAATGGGTGGGGATACGCCGCTCTGGACAATACGCTGCGCCTCTCGCGCAAACCCGATCTGGCGTTCGAGTTCGGAGGATACTATCAGTCCGAAGCGATCCAGTGTACCTACGACATCGGCGCTTCGTGGCGCCTCGACGCAGGGGTGAAATGGACGTTCGCCGCCGGCAAGGCCGAGCTGAGCGTCAAGGGCAACGACCTGTTCGACAGCATGACGCCCGTCTCGGAGGTCGATTTCGGCGAACAGCGTCTGCGCATGGGCAACGACTTCCACACACGCAACGTGACGGTCAACTTCGTCTACCGCTTCGGCGGCTACAAAGACAGGGAACGCAAGAAGGTCGATACCTCGCGATTCGGCCACTGAACTTCGGCGGACGGCTGCGGACAGCCGTTTCCGGCCACGGCCGAAGAACGCACCACGACAAAGTAACGATTGCAAACATCCTCCGCCAAAACGACGTCCGGCCGCTCCTTATCGGAGCGGCCGGACGCATTCCATAGAGGGTTCGTCAGCGTACCTGCCGGATGATTTCGGCACCGTGGCGGATCGCCTTCTCGTTCTCGGGCAGCATCTTCCATGCCCGCTCGGGCAGCGACTTTTTCAGGCCGAGCGCCACGTTTTCGAGCGTCACCACGGGACATACTTTCAGGTATCCGCCCAGAATCATCGTGTTGAACAACTTCGAATTCCCCAGCTTGGCCGACTCCTCGGCCGCGTTGATCGTATAGATACGGATGTCGGTGCGGGTGGGGTGGTGCGTGATGCCGTTCGTGTCGTAGATCAGCGTACCGCCGGGCGCACCTTCGCCTCGAACTTGTCCATCGACTGCTGGTTGAGGATAATGGCCGTATCGTACTGGTAGGCGATCGGCGACGAAATCTTCCGATCCGAGAGGATGACCGTCACGTTGGCCGTACCTCCGCGCATCTCCGGCCCGTAGGAAGGCATCCACGTCACCTCGAAATCCTGCATCACGCCGGAGTAAGCGAGAATCTTTCCCATCGAGAGGACGCCCTGTCCTCCGAATCCTGCAATAATTAACGTCTCTTTCATACCCTTGGATCTTACTCGTTAGACTTGATGTCGCCCAACGGATAGTAGGGCAGCATGTTCTGCGCGAGCCACTTCGTTGCCGCCACGGGCGACATCTTCCAGCCGCTGTTGCACGTCGAAACGACCTCCACGAGCGAGAACCCCTTGCCTGCCATGGCCGTCTCGAACGCCTTGCGCAGAGCTCGCTTGCATTTGCGGACGTTGGCCGGCGTGTGGACGCTCTGGCGCGTGATGTAGGCCGTACCGTCGAGGTGCGCCATCATCTCGGCGATCTTAGGGGTAGCCGTTCAGCCGCGGGTCGCGGCCGTAGGGCGTCGTCGCGGTTTTCATGCCCAACAGCGTCGTGGGGGCCATCTGCCCGCCCGTCATGCCGTAGATGGCATTGTTGATGTAGACCGCCACCACGTTCTCGCCGCGTGCGGCGGCATGGATCGTCTCGGCCGTACCGATCGCCGAAAGGTCGCCGTCGCCCTGATAGGTGAAGACCATGTTCTCGGGATGCAGCCGCTTGACGGCCGACGCGATGGCCAGCGCACGGCCGTGCGCCGCCTCGATCCAGTCGATGTCGATATAATTGTATGCAAAAACGGCGCAGCCCACGGGCGAAACGCCGATCGTGCGGTCGGCCATGCCCATCTCCCCGATCACCTCGGCCACCAGCTTGTGCACCGTGCCGTGGCTGCAACCCGGGTAGTGCATCACGTTGTCGGTCAGCAACGGCGACTTGCCGTAGACCAAATTCTCCTGCTTTATTTCAACTTCTCCGCCATTGTCTTACGCTTTAATCAGTTTCTCTTTCAACGCCGCAAGCACCTCGTCCGGCGAATAGATCATACCGCCCTGACGGCCGTAGTGCTCGACGGGTACGGCGCCGTTCACGGCCAGCCGTACGTCCTCGACCATCTGGCCGGCGTTCAGCTCGACACTCAGGAACCCCTTCACCCGTGCGGCCAGTTCGGCGATCGGACGGGTCGGAAAGAAAGGGTAGAGGGTGATCGGACGCAGCATTCCCAGCCGAATCCCTTCGGCGCGCGCCATTTCGACCGTCGCCGAGCAGATGCGGGCCGACGAGCCGAAGGCCACGATCACGTAGTCGGCATCGTCGCACGCAAGGGCTTCGTACCGCACCTCGTTCTCCTCCATGGCCTTGTACTTGGCCTGCGCAGGTTGATCTTCTCCATCGCTTCGGACTGCAATTCGAGCGACGTGACGACGTTGCGCGGGACGGTCGGCGGGCTTGCCGTAGGGTCGCCCAGTCGCGGCACTCGGCAGCGATCTCCTCGTTCGTCTTGCGCGGGCGCTGGGGTGCGAGCACCACCTTCTCCATCATCTGCCCGATCGCCCCGTCGGCCAGAATCATCGCCGGATTACGGTACTTGAAAGCCAAGTCGAAGCCCAGCGCCACGAAATCGTGCATCTCCTGCACCGACGCGGGCGCCAGCACGATCAACCGGTAGTCGCCGTGGCCGCCGCCCTTGCAGGCCTGGAAATAGTCGCCCTGCGAGGGCTGGATCGTACCCAGACCGGGGCCGCCGCGCTGACAGTTGACGATCAGGCACGGCAGTTCGGCGCCCGCGATATAGCTCAGCCCTTCGGCCATGAGCGAGATGCCGGGCGACGACGACGAGGTCATCACCCGCTTGCCGGTGGCCGCACCGCCGTAGACCATGTTGATCGACGAGATTTCGCTCTCGGCCTGCAAGACGACCATGCCCGTCGTCTCCCACGGTTTGAGTTCCATCAGGGTCTCCATCACCTCCGACTGGGGCGTGATCGGGTAACCGAAATAAGCGTCGCAACCGTAGCGAATCGCCGCATGGGCGATCACCTCGTTGCCTTTCATCAGTTTTATCTCTTTCTCTGCCATGTCTATTCGAATTTTGCCGGTATACCGTAATACAACTGTCCGGACAGATGATCGCACACGAAGCGCAGCCCGTACAGGCGTCGGGGTGCGCCATCATGCACATGCGATACCCCTTGTTGTTGACTTCGACCGAAAGGGCCAGCACGTCGCACGGACACGATGCCACGCAGACGCCGCAACCCTTACAGCGTTCTTTATCAACGACAATCGTTCCTTTTATCTTTTGCCATAATGCCGTTTTGAGTTAAGTTTCTTACAAATGTAGCAAAAAATCGCCCTCTTTGTTCCGATTCTCCGAAAAAATCGCGTCCTGCCCGTCGAACGGCAACCGCCCCGCATCCGCCGGAAGAGGCGGAGGGCAGCAACGGATATTCCGCAAAAATACTATCTTTGCAATCGTTTTCAGCGACATAGGAAGCCATGAATCCGACACCATACCGACATGCGGCAGACCGGATCGTCTCCCGAATCGCCGTTCCCGTCCTGCGGGAACCGGTCTTCTATTGCTTCATGCTGCTGACCTTCGTATGGCCCCAGCTGACGAGCGACCTGTTCCGCATCGAAGCGACGCATTGGGAGATACTCGGACTCTACATCGCCTATGCCTATGCGGCGACGCTGCCGCTCGGCATACTCGGCGGCAAAGCCCGCCGCTGGTACAAAGCGGCAGCCTACACGCTCGCCTATGCCGTTTCGATGGCCGAATGCTTTCTGCTCGTCTTCTTCCGCACCTTCATCACGCCGTCGCTCATGAGCATCGCCACGGATACCGATCCGGCCGAAAGCACCGAATTCATCGGGTGCTACCTCTTCACCGGACGCTTCGCACTCTTCCTCGCGGCTTGAGCCTCGTCGCAGGCATCAACCTCCTGCTGGAAAAGGTTTCGCAGGCCCGGCGCACCGCACCGATGCCCCATGCCGGCCTGCGCACCTGCCTGCTGACGACCGTACTGGCGGGGGGAATTTTCGGACTGACATCCAACGCCTCCGCCTTCGAATCGGCCTGGCGGCTCTCCCGCATACACGACCGGGCATGGCTGCACGAATTGTTACGCGAAGACCCTGAACTCTGTCTCGAACGCCGTTCGGCACCCGAACGCCTGTTTTTCAGTCTGCGGATGCAGGCCTTCGACCGCAACGCGATCGGGAGCCTGCACGAAGCGATGGAGTCGCTCGCGGTCGACTCCTGCACGTTCCGCTCTCCGAAATCGTCCTCATCCTCGGCGAATCCTACAACAAACACCATGCAGCATTGTACGGATACCCGCTGCCGACGACGCTCCGACTGTCGCAGGAAGAGGCGGCGGGCCGTCTCTATCCCTTCACCGACGTGGTATCGCCGGCCAATTTCACGGTGAAAGCCATGCATCTGCTCTTCTCCTTCGCCAGCCAGGACCGGCAAACGGCGTGGTGCGACACACCGCTATTCCCCGCTCTCTTCCGGCATGCGGGTTACGATACGCTGATGTTCGACAACCAGACGACCTTCACGCTCGAAAACGACGACGTGTGGGATCAGGAGATCCGCCATTTCCTCTACCATCGGCTCTCCCCGCAACTCTTCACGCATTGCAACGCCGACAAATACCCGTTCGACGAAGGACTGCTTGCCGATTTCGACCGACAAGACCTTCGCTTCCGCAATCCGCACCGGCTCACGATCTTCCACCTGATGGGCCAACACGTGGCCTACCGCAACCGCTTCCCCGCCGAAGCGGGTTACTTCACGGCCGACAGCATCCCCGAATATTCGACCTCGGGGCTGCGGCGAAGCCGCGACGAACGCCGCATCGTCGCCGACTACGACAACGCCGTCCGCTACAACGACCGTGTCGTGGGGAGAGATACTCGACCGCTGCCGCACACGCGACGCCGTGGTCGTCTACCTCTCCGACCACGGCGAGGAGGTGTTCGATTACGCCCACCGCAACGGACGCATCCACGATGCGACGCTCTCGCCCGACTGCTGCCGTCACCAATACGAGATTCCCTTCATGATCTGGATGTCGGACCGCTATCGGGCCGCACGTCCAGAACTCGCGGCGGCGATCGCCCGTGCGGTCGACCGGCCCTACATGACCGACGACCTGCCGCACCTGCTGCTCGATCTGGCCGGCCTCTCCTGCCATTGGTTCGACCCGACGCGCAGCGTCGTCAACGACCGTTTCGATGCCTCGCGCCCCCGATTGCTGCGCGACGACAAGGTGGACTACGACCTCATCATGCGGCAGGCGAAGGGCAGTGCGGAAACGAACAAGGGTGCCTGATACACTCTCAGACACCCTTGTCTATCTCCTTGCGGAACCGGCGGATCGCCCGCCGGCGCTCTATTTTCCCTCCTCGAAGGAATGGATCACCACGCCCGAACGCAGTTTGGGTTCGAACCACGTCGTCTTGGGCGGCATGATGTTGCCCGTATCGGCGATGTCGATCAGCTGTTTCATCGAAACAGGGTAGAGTGCGAAGGCGACCTTCATCTCGCCGCTGTCCACACGCCGCCGCAACTCGCCCAATCCGCGGATACCGCCCACGAAATCGATCCGTTTCGAGGTGCGCAGATCCTTTATATCCAACAGCTTGTCCAGCACACGGTTCGACAGCACGGTCACGTCGAGCACGCCGATCGGATCGTCGTCATCGTAGGTGCCCTCCTGGCCGTCAGGCTGTACCACGCGCCGTCGAGATACATCGCGAAATTATGCAGACGGGCAGGGCGGTACACCTCGCCGCCGATCTTCTCCACCTCGAAATCCGTCCGCAGCGCCTCGACGAACTCCAGCGGGCGTCATGCCGTTCAGATCGCGGACCACGCGGTTGTAATCGATGATGCGCAACTGGCTGGCCGGAAAGGTCACGGCCAGAAAGAAGCAATACTCCTCGTCGCCCCGATGGTTCGGATTGCGGAGCATACACTCTTCGCCCACACGCGCCGCAGCCGCCGTGCGGTGGTGGCCGTCGGCGACGTACAATGCCGGTATATCCTTGAAAATCTCCGTAATGCGATCGTTCACCTTCCGGTCGCGGATGACCCACAACCGGTGGCCGAAACCGTCCTCGGCCGTAAAGTCGTAGTCGGGCGCAGCACCCTTCACCACGCCCTCGACCAGCGCGTCGATCTCGGCGTTGTCGGGATAGGCGAAGAAGACCGGTTCGATGTTGGCCCGCTGGCAGCGCACGTGCTTCATGCGATCCTCCTCCTTGTCGGGACGTGTCAGTTCGTGCTTCTTGATCGCACCGTTCCGATAATCCTCGAAATGGCAGCACATCGCCAGTCCGTACTGCGTCCGTCCGTCCATGGTCTGCGCATAGACGTAATAGTGTTCTTCCTCGTCCTGTTGCAGCCAGCCCCGTTCGCGCCACAGACGGAAATTCTCGACCGCACGGTCGTAGACCTCCTCGGCATGTTCATCGGCGATCGGATCGAAATCGATCTCGGGTTTGATGATGTGCAGCAGCGAACGTTCGCTCGCTTCGGCTTTGGCCTCCGCCGAGTTGAGCACGTCGTAAGGCCGCGAAGCGACCTCGGCGGCATGTTCCTTCGGCGGGCGGATTCCCCGGAAAGGTTTGATTCTTACCATAGCGTACAAGATTAAAAGACGGGGCGAAAGACGACCCGCAGACCGCGTTCCGCCCCGTCGTGAATCGAATTTACCTGTTGACCTGGAAACGGGTGTCGCCCGTCTTGAAGAAATCGACGATCTGCCGCGCCGCAGCCAGTCCGGCGTTGATATTGGCCTCGGCCGTCTCGGCACCCATCTTCTTGGCCGTGGCGAAAAGCGCTTGCCGAACTTCCCGGCCATCTCGGCCTGCGCATCGGGGGCGATGTCGGTGATGTATTTCAGATCCTCCCGCTCGGTCATCGCACGCACCACGCCGGCTTCGTCGATCACCTCCTTGCGGGCCGTATTGACCAGCGTCGCGCCCTTGGGCATCGACATCAGCAGCTCGTACCCGATCGAACCGCGCGTCTGGGCTGTCGCCGGAATATGCAGCGACAGAAAGTCGGCCGCCTCGTAAAGCTCCCCGACCGAAGCGGCGCGCTTCACGCCGTCGGCCTCGAACAATGCGTCGTCCGTCACGAACGGATCGTAGGCGATGACGTTCATCCCCCATCGCCTTGCCCTTGCGGCCGACGAGCTTGCCGACGTTGCCGTAGGCATGGATGCCCAGCGTCTTGCCCTGAATCTCCGATCCCGTGCCGGGCGTAAAACCGTTGCGCGCCATGAAGATCATCATCGCAAGGGCCAGTTCGGCCACCGCATTGGAGTTCTGCCCGGGGTGTTCATCACCACGATCCCGCGGGCCGAAGCGGCTTCCAGGTCGACGTTGTCGTAACCGGCGCCGGCACGCACCACGATTTTGAGATTCTTCGCGGCGGCGATCACTTCGGCCGTCACCTTGTCGCTGCGAACGATCAGGGCGTCGACATCGGCCACGGCGGAGAGCAGCTCCGCACGATCGGCGTATTTTTCCAGCAGGGCCAATTCGTACCCCGCCTCTTCCACAATGCCGCGAACGCCCTCCACCGCCTTTTTAGCGAACGGCTTCTCGGTTGCAACCAATACTTTCATATCTTTGAGTAATGACGTGAAATAAATTCGTTTCTCTTTTTCGCCTCGTATGTGTAGGGAACGATCGTCGGACACATGGCCTATTTGCCGTGTTTGCGGGCGAACTCCTGCATGCAGGCCACCAGCGCCTCGACGCTCTCCTTCGGAAGGGCGTTGTAGCACGAAGCGCGGAAACCGCCCACCAGACGGTGTCCCTTGATGCCCACCATGCCCTGCGACTTGGCGAACTCCAAGAACTCGGGCGCCAGCTCCTCGTAGCCGTCGGCCATGACGAAGCAGATGTTCATCAGCGAACGGTCCTCCTCGGTCGCCGTACCCACGAAGAGGGGTTGCGGTCGATGTCGTCGTAGAGCAGCGCCGCCTTCTCCTGGTTGCGGCGGTAGATTTCGGGCACGCCGCCGATCGATTTGAGCCAGTTGAGCGTCTCGGTCAGCGCGTAGATGGCGAACACGGGCGGCGTGTTGAACATCGAGTTGTTGGTCACGTGCGTGCGGTAGTCGACCATCGTGGGCAGATCGCGCTGAATCCGGTCGAGCATATCCTCGCGGATAATGGCGAACGTGACGCCCGCCGGAGCGAGATTCTTCTGCGCGCCGCCATAGATCATGGCGTACTTGCTCACGTCGCGCGGACGGCTCAGGATGTCGGAACTCATGTCGGCGATCACGGGCACCGGCGAATCGAGGTCGGCCGTGTACTCCGTACCGTAGATCGTGTTGTTGGTCGTGATGTGCAGGTAGTCCAGATCGGCGGGATGTCGAAGCCTTTGGGGATGTAGGTGAAATTCCGGTCCTCGGACGAGGCGACGACTTCGGTCTGGCCGTAACGCTTGGCCTCCTTGATCGCCTTCTTCGCCCAGACGCCGGTATTGACGTATCCCGCCTTGGTGTTGAGGAAATTGGCGGGCACCTCGAAGAAGTGGGTGCTGGCGCCGCCGCCGATGAAGATGATCTTGTAGTTATCGGGAATATCGAGCAATTCGCGCAGCAGCGAATCCGCCTGAGCCATCACCTCGTCGAACTCCTTCGAGCGGTGTGAAATCGAGAGAATCGACAACCCCGTCCCGTTGAAATCGAGGATCGCCCGGGCCGTCTTCTCATAAACGACTTCAGGCAGGATCGAAGGTCCTGCGTTAAAATTGTGCTTTTTCATAGTCTGATGATTTAGATAACTGTTACTCCGATAACACAAAGGTAAGCAAAAAATGAGAATCCGCAACCACGACGGCCCAAATATTTTCAGATAATTCGCCGGCAGCCATTTTTCGAACGGAATCCTTCCCCGTTTCGCATTTGTTTACTATTTTTGCAAAAATTTACCTCGACCAATGATCAGATCCATGACCGGTTTCGGCAAGGCCGAAAGGCTCGCCCCGAATAAGAAATTCAGCGTCGAAATCCGCTCGCTCAACTCCAAACAGCTCGACCTGAGCATCAAAATGCCCTCGGCGTACCGTTCGCTCGAACCCGAAATCCGCACGCTGGCGACAAAGGCGTTGCAGCGCGGCAAGGTCGAAATTTTCGTCACGGCCGAGAGTACGGCCGTCGAGACTTCGGCCCATATAAATAAGGAGCAGTTCCGCGCCTACGTCCGCCAGTTGAGCGATGCGCTCACCTATGCAGGTATGGAGGCTTCGTTCGACGCCATGATGCAGTCGGTGCTGCGAATGCCCGACGTGGTTTCGACGCCTAACGAAACGGTACCCGAAGAGGAGCACGCCGCGCTGCTGGGCGGCGGGGGAGGCCGTCGCCCGGCTCGACGACTTCCGCTTGCAGGAGGAACAGGAGATGATCTTCTACATCGAGAAACTCGACATCACCGAAGGAGAAGGTCCGGCTCACCAACCACTGCAACTATTTCCGGGAGGTGGCAGCCTCCGAGGAGTGCGCGGGCCGCAAGCTGGTTTTCATCGCTCAGGAGATGGGCCGCGAAATCAAACGATGGGTTCCAAAGCCAACAACTCCGAGATCAGATCCTCGTGGTCAAGATGAAGGACGAGCTGGAGAAGATCAAGGAGCAGGTTCTCAATATCCTATAACCGACGGCAGACGATGGGCAAGTTAGTGATATTCTCCGCTCCGAGCGGTTCGGGCAAGACTACGATCGTACGGGAGCTGCTCCAGCGATTCCCCCGGTTGGAATTTTCCGTTTCAGCCACCAGCCGGGCACCGCGCGGAAAGGAAAGGAACGGCGTGGATTATTTCTTCCTCTCCCCCGAGGAGTTCCGCCAAGCCGTGCAGGAAGATAAATTCGTCGAATGGGAGGAAGTTTACAGCGGGACCTGCTACGGGACCCTGCGCAGCGAAATGGAGCGGATCTGGCAAAAAGGCAACGTAATCGTTTTCGACGTGGACGTGATCGGAGGACTCAACCTCAAACGTATCTTCGGCGATCGGGCCTGTGCGATCTTCATCATGCCTCCCTCCATCGAGACTCTGCGCGAGCGGCTCGTCAAACGGGGCACCGATTCGCCCGAAACCATCGAATGCAGGGTAGCCAAGGCGGAGTTCGAACTCACCAAAGCTCCCGAATTCGACCATGTGGTCGTCAACGACGATCTTGCCCAGGCCATCGAGGAGGCGACCCGCATCCTCTCGGATTTTCTCGCCCGATAGGATGCCTGCGGGCAAAACGCGCTCAAAATCCGACGGATATGGTTCCGAACCTGTTCCGGCGCCCTTCGCGGATCATTCCCGGCCCAGCCGGGACCGAACGAAAAAAATAAACGACAAAACAAACAATACCGTGAAACACGTAATGCTCTACTTCGGGTCCTTCAATCCGATCCACAAGGGCCACATCGCGCTGGCCGAATATGCGATCGAAAAAGGACTCTGCGACGAAGTCGTACTGGTGGTTTCTCCGCAAAACCCGCTCAAGCCCGCCGGACAGCAGGCTCCGGAGCTGGATCGCTTCTCGATGGCGGAAACCGCATGCGCCGCATCGAAATATCCTGACAAGATCAAACCGTCGGTCATCGAATTCATGCTCGACAAACCGTCGTACACGATCCACATCCTGCGTCACCTGACGGAGAACTACGGTACGCAGATGCGATTCTCGATCCTAATGGGCGACGACCTGGTGCCGCAACTGCCCGAATGGAAACAGTACCGCGAAATCATCGACAACTATCCGATCTTCGTCTATCCCCGTACCGGACAGCCGCTGCCCGACCTCGGAGGACGAATCACCCTCCTCGAAGACGCGCCGCTGTATCCGTACTCGTCGAGCGAGATCCGCGAGCGGCTCGGTCGCGGCGAAGATGTCGGCAACATGCTGCCCGAAGGGGTGATGCGATACATCCGGGAAAAAGACCTGTGGAGTCCGGCCAGCTACATCGCATCGCTGACCGCACGCCTCGAAGCGACTCCCGACGACGCCTCCCTCTACGTCGAACGCGGTCAGTGGCACTACCGCCGCAACGAATGGGGCGAAGCCCTCAACGACTTCAACCGGGCGCTGCAAATCGATCCCGACCACCGGGAGGCCCGGCAATTCGTGGAGATGACCTATGAAATTCTTTCGTTCCGGCATACGGACATCTACAACCCCTGATATGAAACGACTCAACATCGCCCTGATGGCGGGCGGCGACTCCTCGGAACGGGAGATCGCGCTCCAGAGCGCCGCACAGATCGCATCGGCGCTCGATCCTGCGAAATACGACATAACCCTCATCGACCTGCACGGCCGCGACTGGCACTACACGTCGCCCGACGGACGGCAGTGGCAGGTCGATAAAAACGACTTCTCGATCACCATCGACGGCGAGCACAAAGCATTCGACTACGCCCTGATCCTGATTCACGGCACGCCGGGCGAGAACGGCCGTCTGCAAGGCTACCTCGACATGATGGGGATTCCGTACTCCTCCTGTTCAATGACCTCGTCGGTAGTCACCTTCGACAAGATCACGACCAAACGCACCGTAGCCGAATTCGGGATCCCGCTGGCCCGGGGCTTTTTCTTCGGCCGCGACAGCCGGATCGATCCGAAGGAGATCGTCCGCACGCTCGGCCTCCCTGTGTTCGTAAAACCCAATGCCAGCGGCAGTTCGTTCGGTGTAACTAAAGTAAAGAGCGAGGCGGATATCCTGCCCGCCGTCGCCGAAGCCTTCACCGAGAGCGACGAAATCCTGATCGAGGAGTGCATCCAAGGCCGGGAAATGGGTTGCGGCATGCTGATCGCCAAAGGCAGGGAGTACATCTTCCCGATCACGGAGATCGTTTCCAAGAAAGAGTTCTTCGATTACGAAGCCAAATATACGGCCGGCTGTTCGGACGAAATCACACCGGCGGACATCGCGCCCGAAATCAAGGCGGAACTCAACCGCCTGACGGCGCTGGCCTACAAAGCCTGCCGCTGCCGGGGCCGTGGATTTCATCGTCACGCCCGGGGCGTGGTGAAATCAATTCGATTCCCGGCATGAGCGGCGGCAGCATCGTCCCCAAACAGGTGCGCGAAGCCGGCATGACGCTCGGGGAACTGTACGACCTGATTATCGAAGACACTTATGATCGAGATAGACGATAAGATCGTCAGCACCGACCTGCTGCGCGAATGTTTCGCCTGCGACCTGGGGGCCATGAGCATCTGGCGGAAGGCAATCGTCCCCAAACGGAGAAGTCGATACGCTCGAAGAGGAATATCCCAACTATAAGCCCTACATGACGCCCGAAGGCATCCGGGCCGTCGAAGCGCAGGGATTTATGGTCGTGGACGAAGACGGGGACTACACCACGCCGCTGGTGGACGACGCCGAATGCGCCTATGCCTATACGGAAGAGGGGATCACCTTCTGCGCCATAGAAAAGGCGTTCCGGGAGGGAAAAACGACTTTTCGCAAACCCATCTCCTGCCATCTCTATCCGATCCGCCTGATGAACTTCTCGAACGGCACGGTCGGACTCAACTACCACCGCTGGTCGGTCTGCGAACCGGCACGCCAATGCGGAAAACGGCTCGGGATCCCGGTGTACAAGGCGCTTCGGGAGCCGATCTGCCGCCTTGCTGCTGCTCACCACGACGGCAGCGGCACAGGACCGCCATACGGAGACGGCCCCGGACACCGGTGAAAACCTGCAAACGGCACCGAATGCCGAACAGCTCCGCCAACAGATCGAAACGCTGCAACGGCAGCTCGACCTGCTCGAAAAGGGGCGGGACACCCTGGCCGCAAAGAAACCCGCGCTGCTTTCCGATCCCGTGGAACCCATCGCCAACATGAACGGAATCATCCCCCTGGACACGCTGCAAACGATCAACGAAGCGGTGAAAATCGTCATTTACAACGACAATTCGTGGAAATACGTCCGCGACAGAGAGTTTGTCAAGGACAGTTCGATCTACACCAAATACTGGGACACGGGCACGCTGTTCCCGTACAAGGAATATCCGCTGTCGGAGATGCCTGCATCGCTTGCGATCGATCTGGTGGATTCGCTCAAGTGCTATCATTATCCCCACAAGGGCAGCATCCGCTCCGCGGGTGCGGTAGGCAGCGAAGTGCCGATGTGGGATACGGCACGGCTGCTCCCACACACGACGAAAAAGGCCGGGGCTTTGGGGCCCCGGCCTTTTTTACTCGTCCCTGAGGAGAGCAATGCGGAATTCCGGTAAACGGTTTGGTGCCGTTTATGCGACAGGAAGCCTCCGGAAAACGGCATGTTCCCGGGCGACAACCAAATTGGGTAACAAGCAGCGCCCGGGCGAACCTATTTCTTATCCTCTGATGGCGTCGATGGCGTCGATCACGCCTCGAAAACGCTTGCGCTCCAGCTCCCCACACCGACGATGGTCGTACCGCCGGGCGAACAGACGGCATCCTTCCGATGAAACATCGCCACGAAGGCCGGGCCGCAACCGCAGACTGTCCCCGCAATGCCGAGCTGGGCGGTATCCACCGTCCACGAGGCCCATTACGTGACAGCAACGCCTGCACCGACTGCACCACCGGCTTCGGACAGCGAATGGCGGCGTTCGCAGACGACTGTTGATACCCTCGCAGACCGCCACGGGCGTATTAGAATCGATGCTGAGGTGATGCGTCCCGGGCGCGAGGATCTCTCGTAGCCGCAGTCGAACGTCATCCCGGCGGCGGCTGAAACGACGACCTTGCCTGCCAGCATCGACCGCCGACCACGTCAGCGAACCCGCGACTCCTGCGCTCGTCGAAAGCGAGGAACCCGTGGGGTTCCGTATTGCAATGCAGCCACGCCCGGTCGCAGGCGCATGCGCCGATCT
>VOFI01004022.1_pt1 | contig 61429 bp, 79 predicted proteins | sample 5384131 | NCBI WGS metagenome assembly VOFI01 (sample SAMN12384728, study PRJNA508395) | human gut metagenome | isolation source: healthy gut H | host: Homo sapiens
TCTGGCCAGGATTCTTGCATGGAGCTGCTCTGCTTCTATCATTCTTTATCATCCTTCCAGTTCTTTTTTATCATCTTATGTCTTACATCATCGTATCCCATCAGATGTAACTCCTCTTCAAACTGGAACATCTTTGCCTGCGCCACCTCCTCTTTTATTACTGCTACATGTATCTCTGTACACATCCTCAGAAGTTCATATACACCCCGGATTCCTTCATCGATATCCAATATCAGCACTTCATATATGCTCTGGCTGGCAATCTGCTCTATGAATCTCATCCATTCTTCTATCTTTACTGCCTTCAGATCTTCCGACATCCTCATTGGCAGAAGATAGTCAAGCGGCCCCATATGCTTTACCATACCCGCAAGTGCTGCTCTTAAATGCTTCTTTTCCTGTCTCGAATAATAAAGTGCATCTGCGACTGTCTGTCCAATCTCAGGAAAATGACCGCCGATACCTCCATACATCTCGAGATTCAGATACAATACATTATATGTTTTGGCCAGATCTTTCCCCAGTCTCAATGCATATCCGGTCTTCCTGCTTCGATGAACAGGGGAAAATATTCCGATGATCCGAACCTTTTCTTTCTTCACCGTGCCAAGAAAGAAATTCCCCAGTTCTACCGACTCCTGACACTGTTCGATCACATCTCTTAAGATGGCCTCTCCAGACTGATATTTATTAATAAGTTTCTCATGCGTCTCATGTGCCACGTCTTCCGATTGTGTCAGAACAAACACACTTTCTGCCCGTACTTTTTGCCGCTCTTCCTGTGGATAACCGCTGCCGATCAGGAGAATATCAATCGGTGATTCCTCCTGCAGTCTCAGGGCCTGCGCAACACTGTTACACACCTGCACTCCAAGCGCCAATTCCTTGGTCTTCATAAAAAAAAATGTGCAAGCGCCGCCGCATATCTCTCTTCCTGGTCGCAAATTACCAGATTTCTGCTTACCACATACTATCCCTCCTTCAATACATTATAAAAATGTCTGAAACGTCTTGCCGATATGGCACTGAATTCATTGAATCTTTTGAATCTAACAATTAGAACTACAAATCAGATACAAGCTACTTCGTAACTTGTAGGCTGATTATATACCTGATAATTTATATTTGTCTATGGTATTTTTAAAAATTTTTAATCTTTGTGCAATGTTCACATAATTTGATAGAAAGTTATACCGTAAAGCATGGCAACCCCAGGAAATCCAAGGATTCCCGATGTCAAAAAATGTGACAGGATTCATTCCCACACACGCAGAAATCCCCTGTCCGTCAAGAAATCCGTTTACAAAAAATATAATTGCGAAGCTGACAATTCCTCGAACCAGGAAATTTACTGCAATTTTTGTTCCCCATTTCTTCATAATTGTTCTTATTTCTTTTTACTTTTTTTAATTATATGTCCTTTTATCCATACTTTATTCCACTCTTTTATATACTTTGGTATCTACAGAACCCGCCACCAGCAGTTTCTTCCGAACGCATGGCGATACAAAAAAACAGGTCCGGAATTCCTTTTCCAAACCTGTTTTTCATATCTTATAACGAAATCTTAATTTCCCTGTCCGTGCGGTGATACTTATGATAGTTTACTCCTGCCGCATCAAACATCTTCATGGAAGCCATTACCGCAGCTGTACCCTCGTATTTATTGCAATCATAGATAACCTCTTTAATCCCGCTTTGAATGATTGCTTTGGCACATTCATTGCATGGGAATAAGGATACATATAATTTGGCTCCTTCAAGACTGCCGCCCCGGTAATTCAGGATCGCATTCAGCTCACTGTGAACCGTATATACATATTTGGTCTCCAAAGGATCGTCCCCTTCTCTTCCCCATGGAAATACATCGTCCGAGCAGCCTGTCGGCAGACCATTATATCCCATTGACAGAATCTTATTATCCTGACTGACTATACAACATCCAACCTGCGTATTTGGATCTTTAGAACGCATTCCCGAAAGTTTGGCAACTCCCATGAAATATTCATCCCAGCTTATATAATCCTTTCTTTTTATCTCCCATATGTTTCTCCTCGTCACTATTTTGTTCCGAAAATACGGTCTCCTGCGTCACCAAGTCCCGGAACGATATATTTATGTTCATTCAAATGATCGTCCAGTGCACCGATATATACATCTACATCCGGATGTGCTTCCTGCAGACGTTTTACACCTTCCGGTGCTGCAATGATACACATAAAGCGCAGATGCCTTACACCTTTATCTTTCAGCATCTGAAGTGCTGCTATACATGATCCACCGGTTGCCAGCATTGGATCTACGACAAATACTTCTCTTTCATCGCAGTCAGATGGCAGTTTGCAGTAATATTCCACCGGTTCGTATGTCTGCGGATCTCTGTAAAGACCGATATGTCCAACCTTTGCAGATGGAATCATATTTAACATTCCCTCTACCATTCCAAGGCCTGCTCTTAAGATCGGAACTACAGCCAGTTTCTTACCACTTAACTGCTTACCTGTCATCTCGCAGATTGGTGTTTTTATCTTAACATCTTCCATCTTCAGATCTCTTGTTGCTTCATAACACATCAATGATGCGATCTCCCCCAACGATTTCTCTGAATTCTTTTTGATCCTACTTCCTCATTGCGGATGTAGTTGATTTTGTGCTGAATCAGCGGATGATCCATAACCTGTACTTTCGACATTGTTCTCCTCCTTGTTGTGCAATGTATCATACCAATTTTTCTATATGATGTCCTGCAGCCTTCAGAAGACGGTTCATGATCGCACTTCCGATTCCCGCAGTATCAAACGACTCACTGTAGATATAATCTACCTGGTCGTCATCAAACTCTCTTAATATCCGGAACAGATTCGCAGCAATCGTAGACTCATCGGCTCTTGTTCCGATACATTTTACATCACCGGATTTGTAATCAGCTACGGTTTCTTCTGTTCCGATCACTCCTACCTTATAGCCTGCTTCGGATTTTTCCTTTGCGCGCTTATTAATCTCTTTTACTACTTTTTCAAGCGGTCCTTCTATGATCGTCAGATCTGCTTTTGGTGCATAATGACGGTACTTCATTCCCGGTGCTTTCGGCACCTGTTTGCTGTCCGGTCTGATCAGTGTCCGGTCAACTGTAACCTCCCCGATTACTTCTTCGAACATTTCTTTTGTGATCGCTCCGGGTCTTAAGATCATCGGCGGCTCTACTGTCACATCCAGTATCGTTGATTCCACGCCAATCTCCACAGCACCACCGTCTACGATCATATCCACTCTGCCTGTCAGATCCTCTGCCACATGCTGTGCAGTCGTCGGGCTTGGTCTTCCCGATGTATTGGCACTTGGTGCGGCGATATAACCGCCGCCCGCATCTATTACTTCTCTTGCGATCTCGTCTACCGGCATTCTGACAGCAACCGTATCAAGACCTCCCGTCGTTCCATACGGCACAATATCACTCTTATTAAAGATCATTGTAAGCGGTCCCGGCCAGTATTTTTCTGCAACTTTAACAGCTTTCTCCGGAACTTCTGAGACAATTTTATCCAGTGCTTTCATATTCGTGATATGGATGATCAAAGGGTTATCGGACGGTCTTCCTTTTGCGGCATATATCTTCTTTGCCGCATCTTCATTCAATGCATCGGCTCCCAGACCATATACAGTCTCTGTGGGAAATGCAACCAGACCTCCTTCTTTTTAAGATCCGTCCTGCTTCTCTTATAATATCTGTATTTTTTTTGATTTTTATCTATTTTCTCTATTATTGTTTTCATGATTTTCATTATACTACACTCTAGTTTTCCACACAAGCAATGATTCCTTTCGTAATTGCATCTGCCATCTTCTTCTGATACTTTGTATCGGTCAGCTTCGCGGCCTCTTCCGGATTACTTAAGAAGCCACACTCAACGATAATCGTCGGTACTTCCGTACGTTTGAGCAGATAGTATGTATCATTTGCTTTTGCCTGTCTTGTATTCGTCTCATCCACTGTAAGAAGGGCTTTTTGCATCTGCTCCGCCATTCTCTTTCCTTCTTCCGAATGAGAATAATAAAAGACCTGTGCACCCCGTATCTGTTCATCCTGATAACTGTTCTGGTGTATACTTACCGCTGCCTGCGGCATTGTTTTATTGATGATCTCTACTCTTGCTTTCATATCATGGATCTTTTTATTTCCGGCCTGTGGATCGCCGAGCATCTCATCTTTTTCTCTTGTCATTACAACTTCCCAGCCTTTTTTCTCCAGTCTTTTTTTAATTTTTCTGGCGATCTCAAGATTGACATCCTTTTCTTTTGCCTGATTCACACCGATCTTTCCCGGATCATCCCCGCCGTGCCCGCTGTCAAGAACGATTATCTTATTTTTCGCTGTTACATTTCCGCTGGATACAAGTTTTTGCAGATTCTTACTGAGCAGCACAAGTACCGCCAGAAAAAAAGTAACAGTACTGCCAGTTCTATTTTTTTTCGCAAATAAAATACCTCCTGCAATTCATATATTCTACTATATGACTGCAAGAGGTATTTTATCTGTTATTTAGTTTTGATTAATTTACATATTTTTGAATCAGATTCCAGATATCCGTGCTTTCCTGTCCCAAAGACCACTCAGCGGTACCTGCAAGCTTATACTTCTGCATGAGCTTAAGTTTTGGTTCGATAGATTTGGCATCTTCCAGCCAGATCTCGTATTTTGCTCCGTCTGCTTCCCATGTTGCATAATTCTGTCCGGCCTTCTTGTCCCATGTCGTCTCAACCCCAGCCTGCTTAATCTGCGCCTGGGCATTATCCATACCATATGCCACACTTTCTACATTGACAGAATACTCTGCCGCATCTGTTCCCTTTTCACTTGCCAGCTCTTCTTCTGTCTTCGGTGTTTCTTTCCACAGACGTGTAAAGAACGGAATTCCACTGATAACTTTTTTTAGCCGGAACTTCTTTTAATGTCTCCTCAATACCTTCTTTTACATAATTATATGAGGATACCGGTCCTGCCTCAGGGGAACCCGCATAATATTCATCATAGCCCATGATCACTACATAATCTGCTACAATTCCCTGCTCCTTACGGTCATACTGCGTATTAAAACTCTTCGGAACATAATTGTCCACCGATAATACCAGACCATTCTGTCTGCACTTCACCGATAATTCACGAATGAATTCTATATAATGTTCTCCGCATTTATCAGATATCTTCTCGAAATCTACATTAATACCGTCTACCCCAACACGCAGCGCTTCAGCGATCAGCTGTGTGATCAGCGTTTCACGTCTTGATGTATAACTAAGCAATTCGTAAGATTCCTGTTCTGAACTGATTCCTCCGTCAAAGTCTCTGACGGTCATCCACACTTCGATATTCTGCTGATGTGCATAACTTACATAATCAGATGATGCAATAGATGTAATATTGCCGCTGGTATCTGCCACATGCACCCATGTCGGTGCCAGTGTCGTAAGACCTTTGGTCTGTGCGATCTTCTGTGCCACTCCCTTATTAGCATCCTGATTTGTTACATTATGCCATGCCATATTAATGGTGTAATCCTTTGAAATGCTTGAATAGTTCTGCTCATCGAATTTTCTTGTAATGTTCTTCTTCTCTTCATTCTTCAGAGCATTGTTCTTAACATATCCGATCACACCTTCTTTTGTGCGGATCTTCTTCCAGTTTTCTTCACTTTCGATGATTGTTACTTCATCTTTTTTCTTGAGTTCTGCCAGTACAGGGCTCTTTACTCCACCCTGATAACGCACCTGTGTATTCTTCTTTACAGTTGCCACATCCGTTTTGCCCCATTTGGTTCTGATCATTATATGATCTGGATTACTTGACACTTCATAATCAATATTGGTATACTGCTGGACAAAATCCAACGCGATATATGCTGTGTTTCCTTCTGTTTTTAAAATGACGTAATCTTCGCTCTTTTTCTCTCTGGATACCGAATAATCCTTGCTGCCCACATCTACCGATATCATATCCTTCGGAAGCATATACAACAGTACATTCTCATTCGAATCCCAGTAAAAACGGCTGTTAATGTAATCTCTTACGACATCATACGCAACATAAGCCTTTCCGTCCGACAATTTACCCTTGGCCTCTACGACCTTGTTATCTACAGTGATTCCAAGCTGTCCGTCTTTTTCAATCCCATAATATTTCTTCATATCATATTGCTCTTTTGACGGGCTGTATCGTTTCCATATAACAATCCCTGCTATTGCTGCAATTACTAATATTATTAACAGGACAAGCTGGATCATGCGGTTTCTCTGTCGTCTTCTTCTCATGCGCGTTCTGTCCGCAGAACTTCTCCTACCTGTCGGTCTTCTTCCAGGCGTCTGTCCGGATGTCCTTCTGTTTCTGCTCTGCGAAGCCGGTCTTCCGGATGGTCTTGCACTTGTTTTTTTTCTGTTATTATATGTGCGGCTATTTCTTCCTCTGTCTTCCATGCTGCACCTCCTACAGAAGACATTATAGCAAAACGTTAGATACACGTCATTATATTTCGACATTTTCATCAAAACTTTCGTTCTGATCTGCGGGTATTTACATATTTTCTTCCATTAAATTGTTATATTCTGGAACCACACTTCTTTCACATCGCCTTTGTCATTCAGCACATAATCCCTCATATAGGACTGGTGTTCACACATTGTATGCGCCTGTACGATCTGCATAGGACTGGCCGGTACCCCATTGATCCTGAGGCTTATATTTTTCTTTTCAAAACCAGTCAGTTCCTGAAACATCTCTTTCATCTCTTCTTTCTCCCCCATACTGCTTCCTCCTCTTTACCGGATGATAACCGTGGTTGTCACGCATATTTTACGGTCAGGGAGATGCTTGTGATACAATACTGTCCTTCTATGCAGCAACTGATAAATATAACTGGAAAACAGTTCCGGCAATTATGTAATTGTAAAAATAAATTGTTAACGTGAAATATCTGCCTGAAACGGCTGTAATTAATCTGATTTGTCATTGATAGATTCATTCCACCCGGAATGTGGAATTGAAATAAAATTCAGGAAATTCTTTTCCTGATGTTCTAATAACACAGTTATCAGGGAAAACTATCTTCCAGTAGGGCCATTATATCCGATTCATTTTGAAGAATCAAGTCTTTTTTTTATTTTTATATTCCACTTTGTTTATATTAAATTTATTGAACATCCAACATTTTGTATGATATACTATTTTAGAAGGAAGTGATGATTATGAAGATTGAAAAAATCAGTGACAACCAGATCCGTTGTACTCTGACACGTGCCGATCTTGCTGACCGTCAGTTACAGCTCAGTGAACTGGCATACGGAACCGAGAAAGCCAAATCACTTTTCCACGATATGATGCAACAGGCAGCACAGGAATTTGGTTTTGAAGCAGAGAATATGCCATTGATGATCGAGGCAATCCCTTCTTCCTCAGATTCAATCGTGCTGATCATTACTAAAGTCGAGGACCCAGAAGAACTCGATACTAGATTTTCAAAATTTGCACCTTCTTCCATAGCTGACGCCAAGAAGAAGAATACTCCAGGCAAGCTGGAAGGAGCAGAAGGTTTACTTGATCTGCTCGGAAAGGTTCAGGAATCTTTTGAAGCACAGGCAGCACAGACTCCAAAAGCAGCTTCTGAGACTTCAGATGATAATACAGATAAGAAGGATTCCGGTAACAATATCCGGCTCTTTTCTTTCCCTGTAATGGAGAATGTACTGAAGGCCGCTCATCTGCTGGCTCCGATGTACCACGGTTCCAATACATTATACAAAGATGATCAGGAAGAGATGTATCTGCTGGCACTTGCACAGTCAGACCATTCCACCGCAGATTTTAACCGTATCTGTAATATGTTATCCGAATACGGTGCATTAGAAAGTGCATCCGGTGCAACATTTGCATTTTTAGAAGAGCACTGTGAGACATTCCTTTCCGGGAATGCGGTTCAGCAGCTTGCGAATATTTAATCTGTACTCATTTTATATTATGCCTGGCTTGCTTCCAGTGTTGCATTTAACTTTGCAACTAAAAGGTCTGGATCGATTCCATGTCCCATAGCGCCTTCTTCGATAGATTCCATCTGAGAATGTGGGCATCCGATGCAACCCATTCCTGCTTCCATCAGATCGTCAACAAGCTTTGGACATGTAGAATAGTATTTGGAAAGCAGCTCACCAAATGTCATGTCTTTTTGTAATCTGTGCCATCTTATCGCCTCCTTTTTATTTCAGTGTTTCCATTATAGTAGCTTTTTACCATTGTGTAAACATTTTCTGCAAATTTATTCCTAATATTTGACTACTTAAAAGTCAATACGAATTTTTTTTTTTCGACAAAACGTCATTTTTATAACAAGTCTACAAAACGTTCGTTCTTTTTTTCTATCCCCGAGTAATCCCCCGTTTTTCCCACTTTGGGTGTGTGGATAACGTGGATAACTTTGTGGAAATCCCCATTTTTCTACATCTTTCCTATTTTTTTGTGTGGATAACTTTTTCCACCATATTTTTTAAGATTTTGTACGTTCGATGAAAAGTGTCGATTTTTGTGGATTTTGTACATTGTGGATAACTCTAAATTTATGTGGATAGTGTGGATAACAAAAAAGGGACGAAAGATTCGCAAAAAATATTTTAAAATCTCCCGTCCGTTTCTGTTATACCAGTCGTCTCACCGTAACAATATTCGTATATGTTGCCGGCAAAATTCCTATCCCTTTTGCACTGTTAATTGCATTTACGATCTGCCCATTTCCCATATAAATTCCAACATGTCCGTTATATAAAATAATGTCTCCCGCAACAGCCTGATCGTAACTTACCGCAGTTCCTACATTCTCCATATCCCACGTCGTACGCGGAAGAGAAATTCCAAAGTGTGCAAATACCGACTGTACGAATCCCGAACAATCCGCTCCGTTTGTCAGGCTTGTACCTCCCCATACATACGGATTACCGATAAACTGGCATGCATAATCTACAATAGCCTGTCCGGTCTGTGCCGCCTGCGTCTGTTGTTCTTCCTGTTGTTTGGCCGCTTCTTCTGCTGCCTTTTTCTCCTCCTCGGCTTTTTGTTCTGCCTCTTTTTGAAGCCTTGCGGCCTCTTCTTCTTTTGATTCTGCATACGTAAATGCTTCCTTAGCATTTTCCGTATCCTTCTTCTGCACAAGTTCTTCTGCTTTTTTCTGTGCTTCATTTCCTACTGTTATATACTCGGAATATACATATCCGGTGACATTACCCGACTGCACTTTCGTCCATTCTCCTACCGGGCCTATGATTTTTTTGCCGCGTAATCCGGATATAATTTTCCGACCCATTCGCTTTCTGTCGTCGGTTCACTTCTTATATATAGAAACGACTGGACATTGGCAAACGCCATATCTAAATACTCTCCCTTTTTGTGTCGGTACAAGGTAATCCTTTACCGAAATTGTCTTCTCTGACGTGTAACATTCTCCAAGTACCTGCTCAATTCCTGCTGTCGGCATATCCTGCGTATCATCTATATCTGCAGCCTGCGCCATAATCGGAAACGCCGTTATGGCTCCTGACACAGTAACCAGGAACAATCCTTTTTTAAGAATAGAATCCATAAACTCCCTCCTTTATGTTTTCTTATCTTTTGTAATTGTTACAGAATTGTTACATGTGTTACGTTTGTTATTATAACATTGCAACACGTTTTGTCAAGGTTTTCTTTGATTATAATACATTTAATATTCGATTTATATTTATTATTTGTTACATTTTGTTACATTCATTCTTTTATATTGACAAAATATATCATCCGAATTATACTAAAGATATATCAATTATAGTAATTATTATCATTATCGAAAGGAGGATTTATGGCCGGTTTAAAATATAGTAAGCAAAGGGCCTCTATAAAAGATTACCTGATGCACACGACTTCTCATCCGACTGCTGATACCGTATATCTTCATATTAAAGAAGAATTTCCTAATATCAGCCTCGGAACCGTATACCGCAACCTGAACCTGCTTGCAGATATCGGAGAAGCGCTTCGGATTCCGACACCGGATGGCGGCGATCGTTTTGATGGACGCTGCGAACCTCATTATCATGTAGTATGCACCAATTGCGGAAATGTATTCGATCTGGAAATGGATGATTCCTATATCCAGAAGATTAATGAAGATGCGAATAAATATTTCGATGGAATCATCGAATCACACACCACACTTTTCCACGGTCTCTGTGGCGAATGTGCCAAAAAATTAAACGAGAATAAATAATAAAATTTATCAAAAACTAATTGACAAACACATAAGATTATGCTAAATTAATATCAGTAACAATTACTAATATTAATTTAGTGCAACTTAAGAGATTATAACTACTCTCTTATCAATCAATAACAAAAAAATTATTATAAAAGAAAAGGAGAACAACACTATGAAAAAATTTGTATGTACAGTATGCGGATATGTTTATGAAGGAGAAGCTGCACCGGAGAAATGTCCAGTATGTGGCGTAGGCGCTGACAAGTTCAAAGAGCAGACAGGTGAAAGAGAATGGGCTGCTGAGCATGTTGTAGGTGTGGCAAAAGGTGTAAGCGAAGACATCTTAGCTGACTTAAGAGCTAACTTCGAAGGAGAATGTTCAGAGGTTGGAATGTATCTTGCAATGGCAAGAGTTGCTCACAGAGAAGGATATCCTGAAGTTGGATTATACTATGAAAAAGCTGCATGGGAAGAAGCTGAGCACGCTGCTAAATTCGCAGAACTTCTTGGCGAAGTTGTTACAGACAGCACAAAGAAGAACCTTGAGATGCGTGTAGACGCTGAGAACGGCGCTACAGCTGGTAAGTTCGACCTTGCAAAACGTGCAAAAGCTGCTAACCTGGATGCAATCCATGACACAGTTCATGAGATGGCAAGAGATGAGGCACGTCACGGAAGAGACAAGAATTTTTATTCCAATATCTTCCGGATGAAATAATGATTCAGAATCGCAAAAGGCAGATACACCACTTAAGGTATATCTGCCTTTTTATATCACCATAGTTCATAAGTATCTGCCAATTTCCAAAGGAAAAAGTCTGTGATATCCCCTTCTATGCCATGCGCACATAGATCTTTTTCACCGGCTGATACAGAATCGCAATTGCGATCACCATAAATACTGCATTGATCACAGTCGCCGGAAGTGATGTGAATGCTGCCACTGCAGCTGCTGCAAATCCACTTCCTACCATCATCATTGCGATCGTGCTCATAGTAAATTCCATGATTACGTTGATACATCCATAGATAAATGCGCAGACAACTGCTGCTCCGTATTCTTTCTTCTTGTCTCCGTCTGCTTTCTTCTTAAGCATCATGAAAAGTGCTCCGACGATCAGACATTTTACTGCTGTCTCCACAAATGTCTTCGGCGCATCCTGCATGTAACCATTCAGCTATCAAAGATTGTAAGTCCAAGTGTCCCTGATACAGCTCCTCTCTTGCCACCCTGAAGTAATAGTCCCATTACGACAAATATATGTCCAAAATGGAGAAATGGTGTTCCGACTGCTGCCGGAAGTGGAATCCTAAACGACTGAATTCCAAGAAATGTAATTGCGGTAAAGAATGCCGTGATCACAAGGTTCTTTACTTTATTATCATTCATTGTCCTGCCTGCTGTTATATTTGTACTCATTGTACTCTCCCTTCCTGCACACTTCCATCGTGTGTATAACAGATGAATCTCTCATCTGCCATAATTTAATACCGCATAATATATTATCACGAAAGTGGATGTGTCCATACAGCCAGTTGTTCTATTTTCGCACAGGCCAGTTTATATAATACTTTGATTTTAAAAAATATTTTTGTTTTTCTACTTGATTTTTTTTCAGTTTCGGGTATAATATACACATATAGCAAACATAGTATTAAAAACTACATGTCATATTTTCGACATTCAGGAGGTGCATGATTATGGCAGAGCAGTTAAAAGAACACATTAAAGATCCGGGAAGCGCGATCACACATTTTATCGGAATGTTGATGGCAATCTTCGCAGCAATTCCATTGCTTTTAAAAGCGGCGCGCGAACCGAGTAAAATTTACATTATCGCAATTGCTGTATATGCGGCAAGCCTGATCTTACTGTACGCCGCAAGCACAACTTACCATACATTCGATAAATCCAGAAAAGTAAATACAATCCTTAAAAAAATCGACCACATGATGATCAGCGTACTCATTGCCGGAAGTTACACTCCGATCTGTCTGCTGGTACTTGGCGGCAGAACCGGACTCATCCTTCTGGCAATCGTATGGGCATTTGCCATTGCCGGAATCCTGATCAAAGCATTCTGGGTATTCTGTCCGAAATGGGTTTCTTCCGTGCTCTATATCGGCATGGGCTGGACCTGTGTCCTGGCATTTACACAGTTACTGAATTCCTTAAGCCCGGCAGCTTTCGGATGGCTGCTGGCCGGTGGTATCATCTACACCGTTGGCGGCGTGATCTATGCTTTGAAGCTTCCAATCTTTAACAATAAGCACAAATATTTCGGAAGCCATGAGATCTTTCATCTGTTTGTAATGGCCGGAAGTGCCTGCCACTTCGTAGTGATGTATGCATTTGTACTTTAAGTAATATCCATTTATCCTTATATTTCCGGTATACAGAGAACTTGCTGCCGGCAACATCTCTTGCATACTTTAGCAGCTTCTTTCGAACACATGGCGATAAAAAAGAGCCCGCATCACACACGGATATTAAATAATATCTCTCCCGACTTGATGCGAGCTCTTTTTTCATTTATTCTGCCAGTTCTTTTTGCTTCCCGTGTAAGTTTCTTAATCTTCTCAAATTCACCGGCTTTAATCATATCTCCCTTTACCATCCAGCTTCCGCATAAGTTTCCATTACCCTTGATCAATATCTCTTTTTTCTTTCCTGGTCAAATGCTTGATCGCATATTCCCGGCTCATTGCCTCATTTTTTGTCTCATGCTCTTCATAATACACAAGCTTCACCGGTCTTCTGGTCTTTGTATACTTTGCGCCTTTTCCACTGTTATGTGCTTTTATCCGCTTATCCAGATCATTTGTCCACCCTGTGTATAACGTGCTGTCCGCACACTTTACGATGTATGTATAATTCATGTAGTTGTCCCCACTTATCCACAATCGGTCCGATTTTTCCTGTAATAATCCACTTTATTTTATCCATTATCCCACGGAAAGTCAATTTTATCCCCTGTTCATAGATTTTTCCGCATACTATGATATCGGCAGAACGCTAAAAAAGACCGGAAAATTTCTTAAGAATCTCCGGTCCCTTTCTGTTAATCCTGATCCGCCGTATACTCCACCGGATTCACCGGCTGTCCGTCTTTTCGCATCTCAAAATACACATTACAGCCTTCTTTGCTGTAATACTTTGTCGGCTGACTCACATAACCAAGCACACTCTTTGCTTCCACATAATCCCCAACTTTCACCGGGACTTCTTTCAACTGTCCATATAACAGCTCATATCCATTTCCGATATCTACGTTAACCGTTGTTCCGGTCTGTGCACTGACATCGATCGACTTGACGATTCCGGGCGCACCGCAGAGTACCTGGTCGCCTTCTGCGCCTTCGATGATCACAGCCGGATTATACTTGTACTGATCCAGCGTCTGGAAATATACTGTCTTATCCATGCTATAGCTCATGATCACAGCTCCGTTCACCGGCCACAGGATGTAACTGTCTTCCGTAAAGTTGATATTGTGACTTTTTCCTGCCGTTGCCTGGGTTCCGGTCTGACCTGATGATCCGGATGTTCCGGTTCCTTCTGATCCTGAAGTTCCGGTTGTCCCGGAATCTGTTGTCCCAGAGCCCGTTGTTGTTCCGTCTTTCCCGGTTCCGTTACTGTCACTTTCATCCGTATCACTTGTCATATCTTCGTTTTTAATCTTGGATGTTCCGGTTTCTTTTGCCGCTTCGCTGTCTTGTTTCGCCTTTTCTTCCGCCTTCGCCAATTCATTTTTCTGCGTTTTTCTGTAATCATTAAATGTATATGTTCCTGCTATTGCAATCGCGCCACAAAACATAATACTGCTGCTACGGTAGCACGCCGTTTTGACATTGACGGTTTCTGATTTTTATTCATTTCATCACCACCTCTGACCATATTTTTGCCAGATTGTGATATAGTTATACACCTTTTACGATTTCTGTCACTTCTTTTATCTCCGTTCCATTAAAAAAAATATTTTAAAATATTTTTATAGCTTTTTTTCTTCTTCGCCATCTCATTTGCCGTATACTGGCTCATTCCGATCCCATGTCCGGTTCCTCTTGTTGTCACCCGCAATTTGCCGTTATAACGCTGCAGGGTAAAACAGCTGGATGCCAGGTTATATTTATTTCGGAATTCTTCCCCGCTGATGGTATTATCTCCACACGGATCTTTAATACATATCCTACAGAATCTGTTTCCACTACCTCCACATCCATCGTCCCTATATCTTTTTCTCCCAATACAACCGTCTGTATCTCATCTTCTGCATTCACATCCTCCGGGCATTCCACAATCTTCAGATAAGGATACTCCTCCTTTCCAAGAACCTCTTTCGCATCCCTGGTATATCCATTACTCAGATTAAAAAATGGTGTCATCGCCAGACCGTCTTCATAGAATAGCACTTGTCCTGCCGTGGATTCCAGCGCATTTTTTAACTTGCGGTAATTTTCTGCATATCGCATCCCCCACGCCGACTTCATCTGTTTCTCGGTCCAGAATTCTTTCTCAAGCTTCTGTCCTTCCCCCGCATCCCGGATTGCCCGGTAGACTTCTGTCCGCACCAGGATTGCCTGGGCCTTCAATGCTTCTTCTTCATATTCTGCCGGCATGTCCCTCGCCAATATTCCAATGCAATATTTTTCCACCGGCATCTTCCCACCGCCCTTTACATCTATTGTCATCTCATCCACTTTCGATGCAGTTACAATCTTTGGACCATTTACAAATACGGTTACAATATACGGCAATAATATTATGATAAGCGCCCAGCAGGCTGCCTTTTTATTTTTTCTCTATAATAATACCTTCTGTTCCACATAAAAAAAGCCCTCCCATACCTCAATGTATGAGAGAGCTTCTCTTATTATTCATATACAAAAGAACTTGCCACTGACAACTTCTCTTAATATTCTAATTCATCCTCATCGATCACAACATGATCCAGATGCCAGATATCATCTACATATTCCTGGATTGTTCTGTCGGCAGAGAATTTACCACAACAAGCAGTGTTCTTAAGAGCCATCTTAGCCCATTTTTCTTTATCTTTGTAAGCTTCCATTGCACGAGCCTGAGCATCTGCATAAGAACGGAAGTCCTTTAAGATAAAGTACATATCTGCTCTTGACCCCCCTGATTATTCAGAAGGCTGTTGTAGGTCACGATACATCTCTGTATCGCCGTTAGAATATGTTCCGTCTACCATCTGGTCTACCACTCTGTGGATATCCGGATCATTGTTGTAAATGTCATATGGATTATATCCGCCGTTCTGCTCGTAGTTGATAACTTCGTCGGCACTCAGTCCGAAGATAAATGCATTGTCGATTCCAACTTCGTCTACGATCTCTACGTTTGCTCCGTCCATTGTTCCGAGAGTCGGTGCACCGTTCATCATGAACTTCATGTTACCTGTTCCGGAAGCTTCTTTGGAAGCTGTAGAAATCTGCTCACTGATGTCTGCTGCCGCGAAGATAAGCTCTGCGTTGGATACGCGGTAATCTTCGATGAAGACAACTTTCAGTTTGCCGTTGATGCTGCGGTCATTGTTGATCACATCCGCAACAGAGTTGATCAGTTTGATAATCTCTTTAGCACGGATATATCCTGCAGAAGCCTTTGCTCCGAAGATATATGTCTTAGGATAGAAGGACATTTCCGGATGTTCTTTGATCTGGTTGTACAGATACATTACATGCAGGATGTTCAGTAACTGACGTTTGTACTCGTGCAGACGTTTTACCTGTACGTCGAAGATCGATCTTGGATCTACTTCTACACCGTTGTGCTCTTTGATGTAAGCTGCAAGACGTTCTTTGTTCTTGAACTTGATCGTCATGAATTCTTTCAGAGCCTCTTCGTCATCCAGCCATTCCTTTAATCCGCTCATCTTGGACAAGTCTGTAATCCACTCTTTTGTGCCGAGCTTCTCTGTTACCCAGTCAGCAAGCAGCGGGTTCGCATGCATGAGGAAACGTCTCTGTGTGATACCATTTGTCTTGTTGTTGAACTTCTCCGGCATCATCTGATAGAAGTCTTTCAGTTCCTGATTCTTCAGAATCTCTGTATGCAGCTTTGCAACACCATTGACAGAATAACCTGCAACGATTGCAAGGTGTGCCATCTTCACCTGGCCGTCCATCAGGATTGCCATCTTCTTAACTCTTTTCTTCATTACCAGGATACTGTGCTCTTACCTGCGCGATGAAACGGCGGTCGATTTCCTGGATGATCTGGTAAATACGCGGAAGCAGTCTTGAGAACAGGTCGATCGGCCATTTCTCAAGTGCTTCTGCCATGATCGTATGGTTCGTATATGCACAGCATTTTGTTGTGATATCCCATGCTTCATTCCATCCGAGATTCTCCTCATCAAGAAGAATACGCATCAACTCTGCTACTGCTACTGTCGGATGTGTATCATTCATCTGGAATGTTACTTTCTCCGGCAGTTTGCTGATATCACCATGTTTCTTTTTAAACTTTGTAATTGCAGCCTGGATACTTGCTGATACGAAGAAATACTGCTGTTTCAGTCTCAGTTCTTTTCCTGCGATGTGGTTATCATTTGGATAAAGCACTTCTACGATGTTCTTCGCAAGGTTCTCCTGCTCAACGGCTTTGTGATAATCTCCACGGTCAAAAGAATCTAACTGGAAGTCTACGATCGCTTCTGCATCCCAGATACGAAGTGTATTCACGATATGGTTGCCGTATCCTACGATCGGATAATCATAAGGGATCGCCATTACAGATTCATAGTTCTCCTGAACGAAGTGTGTCTTTCCTGTCTCATCGTATTCCACACGGATATTTCCGCCGAAACGTACTTCCTTTGCATACTCCGGTCTGCGAAGCTCAAACGGGTTACCGTCTTTCAGCCAGTTATCCGGTTTTTCTACCTGATAGCCATCTTTGATCTTCTGCTTGAACATACCATAACGGTAACGGATTCCGCATCCATAAGATGCATATCCCAGTGTTGCAAGAGAATCCAAGAAACATGCTGCCAGACGTCCGAGTCCACCGTTACCAAGTGCCGGATCCGGCTCCTGATCCTCGATCACGTTCAGGTCGATTCCCATCTCTTCCAGAGCTTCTTTTACTTCCTTATATGCCGTCATGTTGATCAGGTTGTTTCCGAGAGCTCTTCCGAGCAGGAATTCCATGGACATGTAATATACGGTCTTCGGATCGTCTTTCTCATACTGTTTCTGTGTTGCAAGCCAGTCATCGATGATGGCTTCCTTTACAGCATAAGAAACTGCCTGGAACAACTGCTGTGGAGTTGCCTCTTCTACTTTCCTTACGGAACAATGTCTTCACATTGTTCCGCACATCTCTTTTAAATACGTTTCTTTTTCAAATCTTGGATTATACATTTTCTACTTCCCTTCTTAAAAACTGGGCTTTGATTATCTCTTCTCTACACCAATCGTTACGGCTTCACCATTGATCTTCCACTCTTTTTGTGTAGCCGGCAGGTGCTGCCTTTGTAACTTCCAGTGCCAGTGTCTCATCTGCGATCGTAGATGCATTGTCTGCAAATACTTTCTCTGCTTTCTCTGTTCCTTCGTAAGTTACCGCGATCTTATCCATAACTTCGAATCCGGCTTCCTTACGCATGGTCTGTACTTTACTGATGATCTCACGAACAAATCCTTCTTCCAGAAGTTCTTCGGAAAGGTTTGTATCCATAACAACTGTGATTCCGTTGTCATTCTCAGATACATATCCCGGCATCTGAGCAGATTCGATCAGCAGGTCCTCACGGAACAGTGTCACTTCCTGTCCATTGATATCAAGCTTCAGGGCATCTGTAGCATTTAACTCATCCATTGCTTTGCATTTCCTTCGAGGTTTTCGAGTGCTTTGCTTTAATACCTCCTAACATTTTACCATATTTTGGTCCGACTGTCTTTAACTGAGGTTTAAAAGTATATGAAGTAAAGTCACGAACATCTTGTGTAAATGTTACATTCTTTACATTTAATTCATCTTTTACAATGTCTTTGTAAAATTCCGGAATTTCGAAATCAGCTTTTACATACATCTGTCCGATTGGCTGACGGTTCTTGATGTTTGCTGTATTTCTGCATGCACGTCCCATAACAACCAGTTTCAGAACGTTGTCCATGTTAGCTTCCAGCTCTGTATCGATATGTGCTTCATTTACAACAGGGAAGTCACACAGGTGGATACTTTCCGGTGCGCTTTCATCAACGCTTCTTACCAGGTTCTGGTAGATCTCTTCTGTCATGAACGGGATCATCGGAGCTGCTGTCTTGCAGATCTCTACCAGTGCTGTGTACAGAGTCATGTAAGCATTGATCTTATCCTGCTCCATTCCCTTAGCCCAGAAACGTTCACGGCTTCGTCTTACATACCAGTTACTCATGTCGTCTACGAAGCTCTGAAGTGCCTTTGCAGCCTCTGGAATCTTGTAGTTGGACAGATCATAGTCTACTGCCTTGATTGCTGAATTCAGCTTAGACAGAAGCCATTTATCCATAACAGACAGTTTGTCGTAGTCTAATGTATATTTTGTTGCATCGAAATCATCGATATTTGCATACAGTACGAAGAACGCATATGTGTTCCACAATGTTCCCATGAACTTTCTCTGTCCTTCTACAACGGCTTTTCCGTGGAAACGGTTCGGCAGCCACGGTGCACTGTTGACATAGAAGTACCAGCGGATCGCATCTGCGCCGTATTTCTCCAGTGCATCGAATGGATCAACTGCATTTCCTTTGGACTTACTCATCTTCTGACCGTTCTCATCCTGCACGTGTCCAAGTACGATAACGTTCTTGTATGGCGCTTTGTTGAAGATCAGTGTTGAGATTGCAAGCAGTGAGTAGAACCATCCACGGGTCTGGTCAACAGCCTCGGAAATGAAGTCTGCAGGGAACTGCTTTTCAAATAATTCTTTATTCTCAAATGGATAGTGGTGCTGTGCAAATGGCATAGATCCACTGTCGAACCAGCAGTCGATAACTTCCGGTACTCTGTGCATCTGTTTGCCGCAGCATGGGCACTTGATCGTTACATCGTCGATGTATGGACGGTGAAGTTCGATATCATCCGGGCAGTTGTCAGACATTTCTTTCAGCTCTTCGATGCTTCCGATCGAATGCTGGTGTCCGCACTCACATTCCCAGATATTCAGTGGAGTTCCCCAGTAACGGTTACGGCTGATACCCCAGTCCTGAACATTCTCAATCCAGTCGCCGAAACGTCCTTTACCGATACTTTCCGGAATCCAGTTGATTGTGTTGTTGTTAGCGATCAGGTCATCTTTTACTGCTGTCATCTTGATGAACCATGATTCACGTGCGTAGTAGATAAGTGGTGTATCACATCTCCAGCAGTGTGGATAGCTGTGCTCGAACTTCGGTGCATCGTAGAGAAGTCCACGTCCGTCGAGGTCTTTTAATACTTCCGGGTCAGCCTTCTTAACGAATAATCCGGCAAATGGAGTCGTCTCTCCCATGTTACCTTTTTCGTCTACTAACTGTACGAATGGCATGTCATACTTACGTCCAACCTTGGCATCGTCTTCACCAAATGCAGGCGCGATATGAACAACACCGGTACCATCTGTCAGTGTTACATAAGTATCACATGTAACGAAGAATGCTTTCTTGTTCTGCTTAGAAGCGCAGTCATAAGCACACTGGTATAATGGCTCATATTCTTTGTATTCGAGATCTTTACCTTTGTATGTCTCAAGAATCTCGTATGCTTTCTGTCCTTCTTCTGCAAGTTTACCAAGAACCGTATCAAGAAGAGCAACAGCCATGTAGTAAGTATATCCGTCAGCTGCTTTTACCTTCGCATAATCCTCTTCCGGATTTACACAAAGTGCAACGTTGGATGGAAGTGTCCATGGTGTTGTTGTCCATGCGAGGAATGTATGCATCCTCTCCTACTACTTTGAAACGAACAATTGCAGAACGTTCTTTTACATCTTTATACCCTTGCGCTACTTCCTGTGCGGAAAGCGGAGTTCCACAACGAGGGCAGTAAGGCACGATCTTGAATCCTTTGTAAAGGAGCTTCTTGTCCCAGATTCTCTTGAGTGCCCACCACTCAGACTCGATGAAGTTGTTATCGTATGTTACATATGGGTCATCCATGTCAGCCCAGAAGCCTACGGTATTAGAGAAATCCTCCCACATACCTTTGTATTTCCATACGCTTTCTTTACATTTCTTGATAAATGGTTCGATACCGTATTTTTCGATCTGGTCTTTTCCGTCCAGTCCGAGAAGCTTCTCAACTTCGAGCTCTACAGGAAGTCCGTGTGTATCCCATCCGGCCTTTCTTGGAACTTCGTATCCTTTCATTGTGCGGTATCTTGGAATCATATCCTTGATAACACGTGTCAGAACGTGTCCGATGTGCGGTTTTCCGTTGGCTGTCGGAGGGCCATCGTAGAACATATAGATCTCGTTGCCTTCACGGTCACGCATACTTTTTCTGAAGATGTCATTGTCTTCCCAGAATTTCTCTGTCTGTTTTTCTCTGTCTACAAAATTAAGATCCGTAGAAACTTTCTTATACATATTTACCTCCATAAAATTAAAACATAGAATTAAAAAAAGCTTCCGCCCTGTATAGGACGAAAGCTGTACTTACGTTTATAAACCACCTAACATACCATCATATGTCTTCCCTGTAACGGGGCTTTTGTTCATACCCTGAAACCGTTCAAAATCTGCAACTCAGAAGTGATATTCAGATATATCTTACTTGTACCGGACTTCCACCATCCCCGGCTCGCTGCTGCGTTCTGTTATATCCTACTGTCTTCGTCAGCGTTTTTCACATTCCTTATTATATGCAGTAATCCTAAAATCCGTCAAGGGTTTTTACATTTTTTAATCGGTTTTTCTCCATATTTTTCATATATTTTCTATTTTTATCTTCTACGGCGTATAAGCAAAGCACGATCAGACTGAAGATCAGAATCACCAGTGCTACGCATCCTCCGGCGATCATATATTGTTCTGTACTTGATTTTCCGGCAAATTTTTTCTGTCCGAAATCCCATACTGCTTTTACTTTTTGCAGAAAATTCTTCCAGATACTCTTTGCACTTGATTTTCCACCGTTTTTCTTCGAATCACCGGAATTATCCACATCCTTCGGCTTACTGTCCACACGTTCTTTCCTGGTGCTTACTTTCTGTAAATACTTATCCGTAAATTCTGCCATTGCACTTCCAACCTGATGGCCGTCATATATATACCGGATCGTTCCCTCTCCGGTATCTTCATCTACATCCGTAATTTCATAATCTATATCTTTGTATGATACATCCTTCGGCAGGATCACATGTCCGTCCTCCAGCGGCTGATATTCATTTCCGCCTGTCTGCACGGATTCTGTATCCTCACTTCCATCTGACTGTGCCGATACAGCACTCTGGCTATCCGCGCCGATATAAATTTCTCTACTTCATCCGGTTTCTTCTCATCTGCCACCTGGATCTTCTGGAAATTGTTAAATGCATATTCGAACAGATTCTTCGTATCCGGATATATATTCACACCATGTGTCCGAAGTACGACACATACCAGTTTCATATTGCCATTATCGGCCAACGTGATCAGCGTAGATAATGCATTCGATGTATATCCTGTCTTTCCTGCAACGCATACTGATAATAATTTTTATTTTCTTTGATCAGCATCTTATGATGCTGTGGAAATACATGTTCTTCCGTCGTATCGGATGCCGGGATCTTATAACTCTGCTCCTGGCAGATCTTCAGGAATTCCGGATAGCGCCAGATCTCTCTGCCGATCAAAGCCATATCGCGCGCACATGTATAATGATTGTCATCATGAAGCCCGTTCGCATTGACGAAATTGGAATTATTGCCGCCAAGGCTTTTACATTCTTCGTTCATCTGCTGGATGAACCAGTTGTAATCATGTCCGGCATTTTTCCCGACATTTTCCGCCACCGCATAAGCTGCTTCATTCGCTGAGGCAAGCAGCGTCGCATATAATGCCTGTTCCAGCGAGATCACATTACCTTCTTTTAATCCAACCGAAGAATCTCCCGGCTGCATAAAAGATATGCAGTCATTGGAAAATGTTACCTTGTCTGACAGATTGCCGTATTTTAAAGCAATAAGACTGGTCAGGACTTTTGTGATACTTGCCGGGTACTCATGTTCATCAATATTTTTCGCATATAAGATGCTTCCTGTTCCCGCATCCATCACGATTGCAGCTTCACCGTATGTGCCCGGTCCTTTTGGCCAGTTCTTCCAACCGTTCGACTGGATCTCCATCTTATAGGCATCTTCTTCTGCCTTCTTTTCCCCGCTCTTCCGGCGTCATGTCTTCTTCTTTTTTTCTCTTCCTTCTTATTGGAATCATCTTTTGATGCGTCTGCCGCCTGACTGCTCTCACTGCCGCCAGGTTCCGCATATACTTTCTGGCTTACCGTTCCCGGTATTACTGTAAATAAGGCCAAGATCAATATTATAATCCTGGCCACAACTTTCTTGCTCTGTTTCATTATACTCGCCCGTTTACTGTCCCCTTATATTCATCTTTTGTAAATCACTTTAATATAACAACTGCTCGATCTTCTTTTTATTCGCATCAAAATCAACCTTCAGTACCTGCATACCCTCATAAGTGATATCTGTATACGTTCCGTCCTGTGGAATGCATGTCTGCTGCATCTTCAGATCGTCTACCGACAGAACATCTTTTGCCATAGAGTACATCTCCGATACACTCATATTCGTCCTTACATGATTTACAGCGTAATTGATCAGAGGCAGTAACGCACTTGGATCCTTCTTCTCCATAATCTTACGGTAGATTCCATACATTACACTTCTCTGACGTCTTGTTCTTTCAAAATCATTGCCCAGTGTACGGTTTCTCGCATGCGCAAGTGCCTGGGATCCGGTCAGTGTCACATCTCCGGCCTGAATATCCGGCATACCATTCTCTCTGTAATAAGCAGCCTCTTCTTCACTGATGAATACGGTCACACCGCCAATCTCATCGATTACATTTACCAGATCATCAAAGCTGATCGTAATATAATTCTGAATATCAAGATCATATGTCTTATTGATCGTGTTGATCGTAAGTCCCACTCCGCCGTATGCATAAGTATGGCCCAGACGGCTCTTTCCATGTCCGTCAATATCAACCAGCGAGTCTCTCAGGAATGAGATTGCTGTTGATTTTCCTTCTTTTTTGTTAAAGGATACCATCATCATACTATCAGAACGTCCCCGGTCCGCATCCGGATCTCTGGAATCCGTACCTACCAGAAGGACATTATATACATCCTTGTCTTTTCTCTTTTCTTTGGCGATCTTAACTTTCTTTGCTTTCGGATCTACTTTGTCTGCCGACACAACCCCTACAGAGTCCCCGTAGAATTTCCACCAGATCGACCCGTAGATACCGCCAATCAGCAATACGATCAATAATATTATAATTCCTGCAATCTTACGTTTTTTGTGTTTTCGAAAAAACTTCATCTGTCTGTGTCCCCCTAGTCCTTGATCACACGGCCAAACTTGTCCGTCGAACCTTTTTCCATCTTGCCATAGTGACCGTAAGCTCCGTATTTACCATAACTTCCGTAGTGGCTTCCATAACTGCCGTAATTGCCGTAACGTCTGTATCCATAGCCGTATCCTTGTCCGCCGGATGAATTATCACCATTGAACACATATCCCAGCATATCGATTCCACTTAATGCAAGGCTTTCTACACCTTCTCTGATCTCGCGAAGCTTCGTATAATCATAGCGGATCACATAAAGGGCCGCATCTACATATTTGCCCAAAAGCGGTGCATCTGCCAGAAGTTCGGATGGCGCAGTATCCAGGATGATAATGTCATATTTGGACTTCAGAGCTTCGATCAGTGCTCTCATACGTCCGCTTCCTATCAACAGCGAATTCTCTCCATCCGGTGCGCCGCCGAAAATGACATGAAGGCTTCCGTTCTCATTCGTTCTTTCCTTCGGAAGCTTTACATTGGTAATTGCTTCAGATAACGGCACTTCTTTCTTAAGAACCGAGCCAAGTCCCGGATGTGGTTCCTGCTCGTTCATCACTCCCGCAATCGAAGGATTTCTAAGATCACAGTCGACCAGCAGTACTTTCTTTCCCTTGCTGTGCAATGGAAATTGCCAGATTCGCCGAAAGTGTCGTCTTACCTTCTCCCGGGATCGAACTCGTAACAAGCAGGGTCTGGTATTCCTTTTTCTCCACATCTTTCATAATACGGATACGAAGCTTTCTTATCGCTTCCAGATAACTCATGGAGATTCTTTCATTTAACAGGCTCACTGAATTATAAAATGTCTCTTTTTTACGCTTTTTCGTGCGGACATACGGGATACTTCCCAGATCCTGCAGATTGATATTCTTCCTCAGTTCCTTTCTTGACTTCACAGTTCTTCTGGAAAGCACATACAGCAGAAGAATCACACAACCTATGATCGCACCTTTTTTAAAGCTCCACGCTTGTAAGATCCACGTATAACCTCCTCACGTTTGGTATCTGTCGGGATACCGGTCTCATCCAGAATCGTAAGCTTGGTCTCTCCAAGTACGAATTCCGCAACTTTCGGATAATTCTTTATGACTGATTTTAATGTCTTATATGCCATCTGCGGATCATTTCCCGATACGGATATTGTCAGAAGATTCGTTCCGTCATCCGCTTTAACATCGATCGATCCCGGCATAGAATCAAGCCCCATGTCCTCAGCAACTACATCCTTCAGTACACCACTGGTAAGAATATACGGGAACACTTCCGCCATCTGCTGGGCAGACTGTGCATTCACATAGTCCATGCCGCCGGCAGATGTCACCGACACTGTTGCCGATGCCACATATTTTGACTGATAACTGGTACTCACCGAGAAATAAGACTGTACTGCGCAAATAATTATAAGCCCGATGAACAGCCACCACAGCCTCTTCACACCATGATAAACATCCAACATAACATTTGTCAGATCAATCTTCTCAGGCGCATCTACACGTTCACTTCCTGATTTGTCTCTATAATCGCCCATATACTCTACATTCCTTTACTTCTTCCATAATTGCCGTAACGTCCGTATTTGCTGTATTTACCATAATAATGTCCCACCGGACTGTCCACCAGGCCGGAGAACGATCTTACACCGTTCAGTACAACTCCCAGTACCTTACCTTCCTTGTCACGGAAAGCGTCCATTACTTCATTGATGTCTTCAGCCAGCATATAATTCTGCTTTGCCACGATCATAACCGCATCTGCACAATGTGCAAATATCTGCGCATCTCCGATGATTCCTGCCGGTGGTGTATCAATGATCACATAATCCACAAATTTCCTGCTTGCAGCCATTAGCTTAAAAAATGACTCCGAGTTAAGCATCTCCGTCGATGAGGAATAGCAGTTCTTTCCACCCATGAACAACATATGCTTTCTGGTACACGGAACCATGACATCCGCAAGAGATCTGTTCCCTCTCAGATACTCTCCCAGTTCATTCTCCTCTTTTGGCTCCATACCAAAGATCAGGAACTGCGACGGTCTTCGGATATCACCATCTACCAGCAGTACCCTCTTGGACTGTTCTGCCAGCGTGATCGCCAGATTGGCGGCAACCAGATTTTCCTTCATTTTCAGATACACTGGTTACCACGAGGACTTTCTGTTCATTCTTTGCCATCCGGTATTCTACCTTGGCCGCCAGTTTCTTATAACTTTCCACGAACCGGAAGCTTGCTACCGGATCATCAACCAGGATCGCTTTTTTCTTACGCCGGAATATATCCCGGATCGTCTTATATTTCCATTCATAACTGATGGCTCCGAGACTTCTGGCATCCAGCTTCTTCTCGATCTCATTCTCCTGTTTAATAGTATTCTTCATATAAGAAAACAGTCCGAGGAGGATGAGCACCAGTGCTCCTGCCACAAGTCCGCCCTTCTTAGCCTGTCCGCCTGCATCCAGCGGATTATCCGGTGTATACGGGACTTTCGGCTCCTCCAGCACATCCATAACCGCACTGCCCACCGTATACAGCGATACGCTGCTATAGTTATCCATGACCGTACGGATAATATCTATAGAATCCTTCGGCGTATCCGCCGTCACACTTAAGACCAGCATATTGGTACCTTCCAGCACCTTTGCATGAATGTCTGCATCCAGCTCTTCCACCTTCAGCTTCTCACAGATCTTCTTCTCCATAATGTTACTTTTTAATATCTTCTCAAATGTCTTCGCCATTGTGTTGGCCGAGCTCAGATTACTGTACGCATTCGCATCGCCTCTGGATGCCACCACAAATGTCGCCTGCGTTGTATACTCCGGAACATACCTACTGCTTACAACTACATAAGTTAACAACGCTCCCGAAATTGCCCCCAGGATGATCACCCACCAGTTGGACACTATATCATGCACAAGAGTATACGGATCCAGGTCAGTATCCATAAATGCCGGCATGTCATTTCTATTATTACTTTCCATCCTGTGTTCCCTCCTGATCCTGTACCACAACGAATAACTTTGTCACCGCAGTCGGTGATCCCTCTGCCGTATAAGAATATTCCACCGGATAAACCCCTGCTTTGGAATAATCCACTTCTGATTTCACAGATTGCTTCTCTTGTACCTGCAAGAGCCTCTCCGTCATCCGCATACGTATATGTTGCACCATTCATCTCCATACCTTTGACATAAGACATCGGATCGATTTCATGTCCTACTGTTGTATATGCGATATAATCCGATAATACCGGATATTCTTTCATCTGCTCCTGTCTGTCACCGGATTCTGTTACGGTCACTTCGAGAGGCACTGAACACACATCACCCGCACTGTTACTTACCTGTACGGTCACTTTGTAAATTCCTGCAGCTGCATTATACATACCATCATCCAGACTGGTACGTATCTGACTGGTCAGGTCACCGTCAAGGCAATCCTCTGCCTTCATATTCTCCGTAAGGTTCGCCTTCCCCACCTCTGTTGTCGAATATCTAAGCGGTGCCTTCAGATGGATCTTCGGCGGCGTGTAATCTTTGTACTGTACGGTTCTTTCCAGTGTCCCTACCTGATTCGCCTTATCGAATACCACATACGTAATGGTACGCTTGCCCGGCGCAATAAAATGCGACATCGAAGCGATACGTACAGACGATGTCAGGTCACCGTCACGGTTGTCTTCTGCTTTGACACCTTTCAGAAGTGCTTTCTTCTGCTTCTTCTGATCGGTCTGCACACTCAGTGTCACCGTCTTATCCTTACAGTTGATCACCGGCGGTGTATGGTCTTCCAACATCTTGGACTTCACAGTATATCCGGCAAATATGACACAGGATGCCACAAATATCAGGCATACTGCTATTTTTAGTCTCCTCATAATTCTTCTCCTTTATTGTTAATATAGCTGTTGCCGTCCGGAATACGGGACCGGTTCTAATCTCAGGATCTCCCGGTTGTCACAGATCCTTGCCGGATTATACTGAAACAGCACATCCAGATGGTTCTCGGAATACTCCCGGCTCAGTTCTTCATACGCATCCAGCATATACGGTGTCCTCTGAAGTGGACTGTGTGCATCACTTGCGATCACAGAAATCAGATTATGCCGCAAAAGACTGTCGGCCGCACGCTTCGGTCCTCCTCCGAATCTTCCGAGGAAGCTTCCCTTATTCGCCTGAATCACATATCCTTTTCTGAACCAGCGGTACGCGATCTGCGGATAATCCTGTATAAATTCATACCTTTCCGCATGGGCGATCACCGGTCTTGCTCCGACTTCTTCAACTCTCTTCAGAATAGAATCCGCAAATTCAGGATCTTCATCAAATGCAAATTCCATCAGTATGTACCGGCTCTGGTTAAGCGGCATGATCTTATGATTCACGATCAGCTCCGGAAGGTCTTCTGTCGAAAATACTTCCATTCCCGGCAGGATCTCTATCGGGATCTTCTCTTTTCTGACCGCTCTGACCACACTTTCATATCTGTCAATATATTCTTTCCCGAAATAATTCCCATACATTCCCGGGATATTGCAATGCGGGGTCGCTATGATCTTGTCCACTCCGCTGTCTGCTGCCATACGTGCCATCTCCAGCGTATCATACATATCTTCGGCTCCGTCATCAATCCCCGGGAGTATATGCGCATGTATATCTATCATCTCATCATCCTTTGTAATTTATAGTCTTTTTTATTATATCATTTTCAAATTATGGAGTAAAAGAAAACGATACTTACTATCAGGGCAACCGCATAAAAAATATCCATCATAGAACAAAAATTCCTTGATGGATATTTTTAAATGGTTTCTGCAATTTTCTGAAAAATCAATTCCTGCACATACTCTAAATGATAGGTATACAGCATACTCATTTTTTATAAGTCATTTTCTTCTTTTTATCAAATCGTGTATCCAATTTCATTAGGTTATAACAAATCTTTCTAATCAGGGCTAAATTCTGCATTGCTTTTTCTTCTTTAATCTTGCAGGCATCTTCCCGAAAATGTACATCCAATACCCAATGCAGGCTGTTTTCTATCTCCCAATGTCCCCTCACAATGTGTGACATTTCTTCCGCTGTCATCTCTTCATCCAAGATATAGTATCTTGTTTCACGGCTTCTTTTTCCACTGATTTCACGGACACTTTCTACCTTGCCAATGGATTTTAACCCCTTCCAGTTTTCTTTTCCCGTCAGATAATCAATATCCCGGGTAATGAAATAGTTTCTTTTTTCTATTCGTCCATGATTTTTTTCTATAGTTCGGTATGTACTGAGTTTTTCCGGTTCTTCTTTTTCTGCATAAGAAAAATACTCTTTTACCTCTTCATACAGGAGTGGCTGGTTTGTTTTTACTGCAAGACAATAATGACCTTTTTGTTCTACAATCTGTTTTGCAATCGGCTTCTGACATCCGATTGCATCGATAGTTATTACACAATTCGATATGTCCAGCTTCTTTAATAACTTTGGTATTTCTTTGATTTCATTGGTCTTTTCCCCTACTTTTAACTGCCCAATGGAAAGACCATAATTTCCTAGATATGCGGATATGATATAGGGAATACCTCTGCCATTCGCCGCCGCTGCACGCACAGCTTTTCCGTCAATGGCAATCCTTTTCGGGTCTGTATCTTCATTTTTCTGAAGTACTGACAGTACATCCCTGATCCATTGATAAAACAGCTCCATAAATTTTTCCGGTTCTATGAGTGCAAACACGCGCAGTAAGGTATCCGCAGAAGGAACTCCATACTTTAAGTCCAGCATTTTTTCAAAATAAGGTTCTTGAAGCTTCATAAAGAACGCCATATTTTCTGCATCAGTATAACCACATAAAACAGCATAAATGCTCATAACGATAATGTTTCCAAGGTCATGTCTTAACCCTCGGTTATCCCTTTTATCTGCCAGCTCTGAAAAATATAATTTCATTTCCATCATAAAAATCACCACTTTTCTTTTATTATAATGGAAAAGTGATGATTTGGATACTAATTATTTTTTATGCGGTTGCCCTGATAAGCATAACTCACCATTTGTACCGATATCTCGTAATTTATAACGTTTTTTCTTATTTACCTCTCATATTCCATTTCTACCCCTACAAGTTTTATATCACCTTCTTTTCCATTCATAACACTTCGCGTTTTTTTTCATGTATCTGCCCTTTCTATTCTTTCCGTCATTTTAACCATATTATCCCAACTTTTCCTGTTGCATTTGTGCATTTTATATGATATGTTGACTTTAACACATTTGGTGTTTACATGATGTAAGGGAGATAATTATCGTGTAACGCCCAACACACATTGGCATTACTGAAAGGAGGCCTATATGTTTAGAAAAAAAGTTATTGGAAAAAGAGATTTGCTCCTGTCCTGGCAGGCGCACTGGTGATTTCTTCATTACTGGTACCGCCTGGCCACGCATTCGCAGCCGATCCGGTTACTTCCGAAGAACAGACTGTAAGTCCTGAGACACCGGAAGTTAAGGACGTAACGGATTCCACAGATGCAGCGACCACCGATGCGAACCTGACCACTCCCGATTCCGTTTCGGATTCTGTATCAGATTCTGTAGCCGGTACTTCTGCAACAGATGCTTCATCCGCTAAGGAAGCTGCTAAGCAGGACGTGAAGGAGACAAAGGAAGCAAAGGCAGCTGACGATGCAGTTACCGATCCGATTCCGGACAAGACTCCTCACCTCGTATACGGTGACAAGAGTCTGGCTGACGAAGATGCTTTCGTCCTGCTGATCTTCGGCGACGGCTTCACTGCTTCCGAGCAGGATTCGTTCTATACCAATGCTCAGAATACCGCGGATTATCTGATGGATACTTCTCCTTGGAATGAGTTCAAAGATACGATCAAGATCTACGCTCTCGGAGTTGTATCGAATGAATCGGGCGCAAAAGCAGACACAGCGATCAACCAGGAGCAGGCGAACGCAGACACACGCGACACCTACTTCGGATCTTCATTCTGGTCAGGCGGTATGCAGCGTCTTCTTACGATCAGTTCAGATGGATCTAAGAAAGCAAAGCAGTTATCAGATCAGTACCTTCCTGCAGCAGACTTTAATGTTGTGATCGTCAATGCTACTACATACGGCGGAAGCGGCGGAGATGTATGTGTTGCTTCTCTTAATAATGAATCACTCGAGATGATGCTTCACGAGCTTGGACACACCACTGCCAAACTTTCGGATGAATATTTCGCAGGTGCAAGCTATGCGGCCGAGATGCCGAATATGACAGCTGAGTCTGATCCGGCAAAGGTCCGCTGGTCACGCTTCATCGGTAAGAATGGTGTCGGTGTCTATGAATATGACAATGGCGGTAACGGATGGTACCGTCCATACCAGAATTGTAAGATGCGTTTCCTTGGCAAGCAGTATGCTTTCTGTGAAGTGTGTAAAGAACAGATCCGCAAGACCTTCTGTCAGGATTCGAATGTAACGAAGTTATTCTTCCAGCCTTATGCAGACATGTTCTATGAGTCTGACACAGGCAAAGATATGCGTGAATACTTTATCCTCCGCAGAGGTAAGAATGAGATCACAGGCGATAAGCTCGGTGATGCTTTAACGCTTACTTACAAGGATGCGGATGGCAACGTAGTATCCGGTATTCCTGACAAAGCCGGAACTTATACCATCGAAGCTACATTTGCCGGAGACAGCACATATGAGAAATGCAGTCAAACAGCTGCCTACACGATCGAATTACCGGACCTCATCACTCTCGATGTTCCGTCCAAGGTATACGACGGCAAACCTGCTGACCTTAATTATACCGTTAATTATGACAAAGACTATACGGTAAAAGCGCATTATAAAGGAACTGTTCCTTACGCCGCTGAGATCACTTATGACTATGACAGCGACGAAGCACCGGTGACTCCTGGCCGTTACAGCGTAACCCTTACCGCTTATGACAAAGCCACAGGAACTGCGATCAGCAGCAAGACCAAAGACTATGAGATCACCTTCAAGTCTACGACCCTTCAGAATAACGATACAGCCGATTATCCGGGTGCTATGCCTTATTATAACAATAAGACGATCGTATTCTCCGGAGAAGGTTACACAGCCGGTGAACAGTCTCAGTTTGAAGATGTTGCAAAAGACTTTGTGAAGTATTTCCGTTCTACAGAACCTTTCAAAGAAGCTGACACGTACTTTAACTATCACACGGTAGAGACCGTATCCAATGAATCCGGCATCGGTCAGAAAGCCAAGGATACTTACTACAAACTGACTTATGACAAGAATGGTAAGATTGTTCCGACAGACGAAAGTACCGCCGGTGCAATGTACATTGGTAATAATGTCATCACATCTTACTACAAAGCCAATATCGTTATTGTAAATGATAAGAATGTCAAGACAGGTACTACATTCAAGAACAAGCGTTTCACCATCTACACGACAGCAGATGAGGCCGGCATGCAGTTTGCGGCAAATGAACTGCGCAATTACTTCACTAACCACGAAGAGGGCTATACTCCTTCTACAGACGCCGAGAAAGATGCGGAAAGAATCGAATTCCTGAAAGCGCTTTATTACACCTGGTATGGATCTGATTATGCTCCGGTATTAAGCCGTGCGTATGACGAGACATTTACGGAGAAAGAACTTTCCGAAGTTCCTTCCAAGGCAGGTACTTATCATGCGAAAGCGGAGCTTGTCATGGACGATGTGTCCGCGTATGGCGAGCCTTGTAAGAAGGTTACTTTAGACGGTGAGACATATTCGCTTCCTCTGGCACGCGGATGGACCACTTACACGATCCAGGACAAAGATGACCCGGAGAACCCGAATCCGGAGAATCCTGGAAGCGATAATCCTGGACAGAATCTGAAGCCGAATCAGAACCTGAATAATAACAAGAATACAACCAAGAATATAAATATTAACAAATCAACCAACGGCAAAGCTTCTAACAAAGCTGCAGCCAGAACCGGCGATCAGTCACCGGTATGGATGTACACACTTCTTTCTCTGGCAGCACTTGCTGTGATCGCAGCTGTGATCCGTAAGAGAAGATTCCGTAGATAAGGTAGATAAAAAAGCTTAGATAAAAATCTTTAATAAAAATCTTTAATAAAAGGAAACTCCTTTCTGGCACCTGCCAAAAAGGAGTTTCCTTTTTACCGTCTTTGATTATATTATACTCTCTCGATCCCCTGTATCGTCTTCTTCACAACCTTATCCTTATCGAATTCCCGCGCCATCTTATCTCTGCCGCATACTCCCATTGCTTCGCGTTCTATACGGCTCATCCGGGCGATCTTACTCATCTTACGGTACAGATCATTCCAGTCCTCTGCTTCACACAGAAGCCCGCTCTTATCATCGTCTACGGCTTCCTTACAGCCCGGAATATTGCTGGTGATCACTGGCCGTCCGATTGCTGCTGCCTCCAGAAGTACATTTGACATTCCTTCATGATAACTTGGGAGCACGACACAGTCAGCCATGGCATAATACGGTCTCGGATCTTCTTGGAATCCATGGAATACTGCGATCCCTGCATCCACCAGCTTATCAATCTTTTCTTTGTATTCATCTTCGAAGAATCCTACCAGATCCAGAACGAACGGTACTTCTTTTCGCTGTAGTTCTTTCGCTGCATAGAACAGTTCGTCCATTCCTTTTTTCCTTCATGATCCTTCCAAGATATAGGAAATGCACTTTGTCATTCTCCGGATATTTCTGATAAGTATAATACTTTAAGATTTACTCCGGCTCCCTTAAGCAGACACATCTGTTCCCGACGAATGATCTGCTCCTGCAGGAACACCTTCGCATTTCCCTTATTTTCGAAATACACTGTCTTTGCCTTTTTAAGGCTGTTTTATACATTCTTATAACGATTTCCCGAAGTCCCTTCTTCTGGAATGCAGTTCCGAGTCCCTGTACGTTGACACAATATGGAATCCGCATCTGTCGGCAGGCATATCCTGCATATACATTAGGCTTGATCGAATAGGTAACTACCATGTCCGGGTGATGTTCTTTTAATAACCGGCGGTAGGTCAGATACAGCTTCATATCCGTCTTCGGGTTGATCCCCCGGCGGTCCACATCCGTCTCGATCATCGTACATCCCATTGCTTTAAAATCATCCTCATGCCCTACGAATGGTGTGCTGATGATCACATCATAATCTTCCATAAGTTTCTCGATCAATTCTCTTCTGAACTGCCACAGCATATAAGAATGATTGGTGATAACCATAAGTTTCTTCTTTGCTCCGGTTCCGCCTTCTACGACTCCGTCACTTCGAAGCACGGAGAATACCGTTCCGATAAAGCAACGGATATCCATAAGCGGCCCCATCTTTTTTACATACTCGCCGTCCAATCTGGCTTTGACAGGAATCTCAAGTTCATCTCTTCCGTTGATCTGTGCCCATCCGGTAAGTCCTGGTTTTACATCATTAGCCCCGTACTTATCACGTTCTGCGATCAGGTCATCCTGATTCCACAGTGCCGGTCTCGGTCCGATCACGGCCATATCTCCTCTGGCAATATTCCAAAGCTGCGGAAGTTCATCCAGTGATGATTTCCGCAGGAAATGTCCTACTTTTGTTATGTACTGATCCGGGTTCTCCAGAAGGTGTGTCGGCTTATCGTGCGGCGTATCTGTGCGCATGGAGCGGAATTTGTACAGGTTAAAATATTCCTTATGGATTCCTACTCTTTTCTGCGAAAAAAAAGACAGGAGCTGTAATCCCGTCTTCTTTCTTGATCGCCACAATAATTGCCAGATAGACGGGTGATAATACCACCAGACCGATCCCTCCAAGAGCTCTTCCTATTATGTTCTTAACCTTCATATATTTCCTTTGTCTGAAAGACAAATGATCCTCTTTGAACATATCTGTTATGCCTCCTGTATTCTCTGGTTCTATTGTGTTGATTTATTTAATTTTGGATGATAGGTCGGAACGATGCTTTCCACGATCAGACGCATATCATCGGTCTCATTCTGTGCTTTGCGCTCTCAAGGACTCTGAGTGCATGTGCGAGCTTGACTTCATCTACATCGATCGGATGTCCGATATGTATCAGCTTATTCGGTGTATCCGTCATACCTTCTTCGTCCATCAGAAGTTCTTCGTATAATTTTCTCCCGGACGCAGTCCCGTGAATTCAATCTTGATATCCTGATCGACTTTATAGCCTGACAGCCGGATCATATTCCTTGCAAGATCAAGGATCTTTACCGGTTCTCCCATATCCAGGACAAAGATCTCTCCGCCTCTGGCATAGACGCCTGCCTGAAGGACGAGTGAAACTGCTTCGGATATCGTCATAAAATATCGGATGATTTCCGGATCGGTGACGGTTACCGGTCCTCCTTCTGCAATCTGTTTTTAAATAACGGAATAACACTTCCGTTACTTCCAAAGTACATTACCGAACCGCACTGCTACATATTCTGTGTTCGATTCTTTATTATAAGTCTGTATGATCATCTCACAGATTCTCTTGGAAGCTCCCATGATATTCGTTGGGTTGACAGCCTTATCTGTAGATATCTGTACAAATCTCTTAACATTCCATTTATCTGCCATTCTGACCATATTATAAGTTCCGAGGACATTATTCTTGATAGCCTCGTTCGGGCTGCCCTCCATAAGCGGCACATGCTTATGTGCTGCCGCATGATAGATGATCTCCGGACGGTACTGTTCGAAGATACTGTTGATACGGTTCTCATCACGTACAGAACCGATCAGCACCACCAGATCAAGCTTCGGCTGTTCCCTTAACAATTCCTGCTGGATATCATATGCATTGTTCTCATAGATGTCGAAGATGATCAGCTGCTTCGGGCTGTGCTTTGCGATCTGTCTGCATAATTCACTTCCGATCGAACCTCCGCCGCCGGTTACCATAATTACTCTTCCTGATACATAATCCATGACCTCGTCCAGATTGACATAGACTTCATCTCTTCCCAGAAGGTCATCGATGTTCACCTGGCGCAGCTTACTTGCCCTGACCTCACCGTTGACCAGCTGATATACTCCCGGCAGGATCATAAGTTCACAGTTTGTATCCTGACAGATCTCCACGATTGGTCTGATCTTTGCTGCATTTGCCGATGGTATCGTCTTCGACGTGAATGGTTCCATTGTGAAGATTTACAATCCAGCGCACCATAGAAAGGCCGAGTCCGGTACCGCCATTTTCTCTGGAACGGCTTTTGTCTATGCGATAGAAACGCTCCCAGATTTTGTCCAGGTGTTCCTCACTTATTCCAATACCATCATCTTTCACTTCACCGACAATCTGGTCATTTTCGACCTTCAGGATAACATGGATATGTCCATTTATTTTTCCGTAATTGATGGCATTGGTTATTAAATTCATCATCATACGCAAAAGCAATGTCTGGTCGCCGTTCATAAATAAGTCGTCCTGCTTTTGCAGGGTAATTTCAATATTTTTTTCCTGTGCTTTTGTCTGCAGTTCTTCTATTACAAGTTCGCTTAATAATCCAAAATCCAGTTTTTCCATCAGATGCTGCTCGCCCTGTTCGTTTCTGGCGATCATTAACATTTCGCTTGTCAGCTTTGACATTCGTTTTGCCTGCCTTAAGATGACTGCAATCTCTTCCTTATCTTCCGCAGATAAGTTTTCATTTTCCAATAAGTACTCACACTGGGAAATGATAACAGCAACGGGAGTCCGCAGTTCATGGGATACGTCTGATGTGAATTGACGTTCCTTCTCAAACGAAAATTCCAAGCGCTCGAACATTTCATTAAATTTCTCCGACAATTCGTATAATTCATCTTTTGCTTTTGGCAGAGACAATCGTTTGGAAAGATCTTTTCCATTGCTGATGTTTTCAACTTCATCGCAGATAAGATCCACCTGTCTCAATGCCCGCTTGATCATAAAATATCCGATGGCTCCGATCAGAATAATGAGTAATGGGAAAACAATCAACAGCATTTTCTCGGATGTCTGCATGAAAAGTTCTATAGAATGTACGGAGGTAATTCCTCGTATCCACATTTCCTCATCATCACCGTAAGTGTAAACGCTGTCATATATCATCCATTTTCGATTTGATCCGGCTATCATTCGCGGTGTATTCGACTTGAGGATAGTTTCTTCTGGAAATTGGGTTGGAATCGTTCCATAAAGTAAGCGTCCGTTTTTGTCATAAATACAAAACATAATACCGTCATCGTAAAATTCGGTATCGCCGTCAAGATAAAAGGAATCATCCTGAAAATTAATATTTGAAGAGAAACCAGTCACTGCGGCAATGATTTCTTCTTCTGTCGCAAAAATTCCAACCTTATCCACAAAAAGAAGGACGAGAACTAAAATAGTCCCAAGAACTACGGCAATGATTCCGGTGTACCATAGCGTAATTTTTTTCTTGATCGTCAGCTGTTTCATTCGTTTTCCCTCATTACATATCCGACACCGCGAACAGTGTGGATGAGTTTTTGTTCATATTGTGCATCGATTTTTTTTCGCAAATAACGAATGTATACGTCGATCACATTGGAACCACCTTCAAAATCAAAGTCCCACGCATTCTGTTCAATCTGCTGTCTTGTCATTACGATATTTTTGTTGCGCATAAGACATTCCAGAACCATAAATTCTTTTGCAGAAAGATCAATTTCATTTCCGGCTCTTGTAACCTTTCTTGTGTCACGATCCAGAATAAGATCTGCTATTTTTAGTTGATTGGATGTAAATTGTGGCTTTCTACGCATCATGACACGGATTCTTGAGTAGTTCTTCAAATGCAAATGGTTTGATCAGGTAATCATCGGCACCAAGATCCAGTCCTTTGACACGGTCTTCAATGCTGTCTTTTGCTGTCAGTAACAGAACCGGTGTATCATCTTCTCGTCGCCTTAATTCTCTTAAGATTTCATATCCATCCTTTCCCGGCAACATGATATCAAGAATAATACCATCGTAGGAAGTCATATCGATATAATCCATCGCTTCCAGACCATCCCCACAGGCATCTACACTGTAATGTTCCTTGACAAGCCTTTTTTTTGACAATGTTTCTTAAATCACTCTCGTCTTCTACAATCAGTAATCTCATAATGTAATTATTATAATACCAATCATTTTCGTGTGCCAGAGTCCTTTTTTTCATTTTTTGAAATTACTATTTGTTTTAATCTTTTTTTAATCTTCCCCCTATATGATACATATAACAGCAAAAACAAAACATCCAAGAGACGGAAGGAGAACACGTTATGAAAAAAATATTAGTAGTTTTATTATCTCTCACATTAATATTTGCTTTTACAGGATGCACTTCATCCAATAATGGAGCAGCAGAAGATATAGAAATTAAGACACAGGAAGTTGTAACATCAAATACAGATGACGATGATGATAACATCAGTAACACAGAAAATGCAGTAGAGAATGTGAACGAAAAGGATTATGATTTCTCTTCTTATGAAAACGATATCCGTAATATAACAAAAAGTGTAAACAATGCAAAAAGATCTACAAATGCAACTGAGAATCACGAACAATTCTACGCTTTGAAAAAACAGGTAGACGCAGTTGATGACGAACTGGATAAGGCTACTTGATGATGAATTTGAGTATGCTTACCAGATGAAACTACCTTCCCAAAGCTTCAACAAATGAACTTGCCGCTCTTATTACTTTTTTGTTCAGAGAATAATAATGCCACTTGCCTTCCTTACGGTCATTTACAATCCCACAGTTAACCAATATTTTCATGTGATGTGATAAAGTAGGCTGCGTGATATTGAATTTATCCAGAATCTTACATCCGCATTTTTCTCCGTCTGACAGCATCTGAACAATCTCCAGTCTATTTGTATCCGATAATGCTTTACATATTAGTATCATATCCTTTGCTTCCATTTTCGCCGCCTCACATAGGCAATCATCTATATATCAAATTACCCTACGCATAGATACTTGTCAATGTATATTTATTCAATAAAGTTACCCGGCAATCATCATAGATACAAATCGAAGCCCCAACCTCCGAAAGACTGAGGCTCCTAACATCAGTTAATTACTCTTACAGTTGCCGAACGGACACATTCATTTTTTCTGCAAGCATTTCTTGTGTAAACCCATTTGCACTTCGCAGTTGTTTTATTTTTTCTCCCATTGTCATATAATGCACCTACTTCCCCAGAATTTATTTTACCACGTATTCTTCTGTTCGTCTGTCACCTGCATCGTATCTGCATTTACCAGATAAAAATCTACCAATTCGGTCTCGTAATTGCCATCCGGATATACTTTTTCTAACACCAGTTCTTCGCAGGAATTACCATCTGCATCCGTCTTCGCTCCGTTGTCATACAGACAATATCTTACATTTACCGTATTACCATCTTTTGTTTCCTGCGTTTCACTGACAATACCATAGACTTCTCCTTTTGCATTCGCAGTGTAACTGAAGGCCATATTTTGAAGTGCATTATTCTCCTGAAGATAATTATAGACCGCCAGCATCGCATTCTGAATCGTCAGACCATCATGCTGTCCTTCTGCCTCATAATCTTCTACCACATCTCCGTTCTGAGTATCTTCTGTCACTGGGAAATCCTCTGTATCCGCATCCGATGATTCTTCGTTATCTTCTTCAGCATCCATTATATCCGAAGAATCCGAAGACCACCACAGACCATCCATACTCTGCATAACAAATGGATTATTGGTTCTGTATCTCCGTTCACCACCATAATCTTCCTGCACAGTTATATACGTATATTTGCTGTCACAACCAGTCACCGTCTCTGTTCCATCCATTCCGAACACTACACTCAGACCACTCATTCCAATAATCAAAAGTGCAAATATCGCAGCAGCTCCATAGACAATTATCAATGCCACTTTGTTTTTACCGAATTGTATGGATAATGCCTGGCAATTGTGTCTGTATAAACTCACGATCCCCCAGATCAAAAGAACCGCCAGACTGATTGTAATAACAGTAATCGATATTTCTGCGAAACGATATCTCACTTCATATCCCATATCACGTTTTATACCATACCACAATCCATAAAAGAAGGTACTATACGCAAGAACCAAAGTAATGATACTGATCCGTATCGGATGCTCTTTTTTATCCGTTAGTATCCGGAATCCCTGCGTAACACATCTGGCTCTCTTGAATCCCTGTCGCATCTCCTGCTGCCATTGCTGTAACCACTTTCAGGTAATAATACAACTTCAACTGTGCTGGATTGAATTTATCTATACGAATATCTGCCAGCTCCTGTGCAGCCCGTTCATAATTGTTAAGGAGTACACTCATCCGTGCCATAACCAAAAGCATCTGATTCGCTACAGCAGGGTAACGGTGATATTGCTTCTCATATAAATACCGTGCATACTCATGTCGTTCTTCCGGTGTTAACCGATAGGACTTCTTTCTATTCTGTGCCAGCATCGCAATTCGCAGACCATAAGCCAATTCCAAAATTGCAATCAGCTGGCAGATAAATGCACCAAATCCCCAGATATCCGTTGTATACCGCACATAGGTCACCAACACAATGCCTAGCATTGCCGGAATCACGATCAACCATTTTGCCCAAAAAAATAAATGAAAGTTTTTCTGAATATAGTTTTGTATCGTCAGCCATGCTATGGCTGGCGATATTGATATTTCATTGGTGTCATTACATGCAGTTTCCTTTGAAGTCGTTGGTTGTTGTAGTAATCTATGTAATTAGCTATCGCAGTAATCAAAGAGCTTCTGTCATTAAAACGCTGTTTATAATACATTTCTCGTTTTAGGATTCCCCAAAACCCTTCCATTGGACCATTGTCAATACAGTGGGCAACTCTAGACATACTCTGCTTCATATGATGTTTTTTTAATCTAGTATAAAACTGTGCGCTTGTATATTGAAAGCCTCGATCAGAATGAACTAATGGGTGTGCATCTGGCTCCTGACGAATAGCCTCATCAAACGTGTCCATAACTAATGGATTATCATTATGATCGCTGATTTTAAAGGAAACAATCCTTCTATCATATAAATCTAAAATAGCACTCAGATAAACTTTATGAACTTCTTTTCCGTTGTAGTATTTAAATTCAGAAACATCTGTAAGCCACTTTTCATTCGGTTTTCGGCGTGAAATTCACGGTGTAAATAGTTTTTGCTATGTGATCAGGATTTCTGTCTCCTCTGGTACAACTCTTAGGTTTCCATTTAATATTTGATTTTATATCGTATTTCCTACAAATACGAAGTACTCGTTTATCATTCACATGAATTCCTTTATGTCCATCTAATTCATCACGAATCCTTCGGTATCCCATATCTGGATGCTGGTTATGAATCCTTTGGATTTCAGTGGATAGTCTTTCGTTTCGAAGTTCATTATTACTTTTCGGATATTTTCCCCAGCGGTAATACGCAGAACGTGTAACATTAAGATATTTACAAAGTCTATCTATGGGATAATGCTTAGTAGACGATAGTTTTTGGATGGCTTCATATTCGGCTAACCGATGGATTAAAGATAGCGACCCCTCCTTTCCAGTTCTCTGACTTTTTTTAACAGATCATTCTCCATTTGTAAGTCTAGATTTCTTCTTTCCAGTTCAGCTATCTTGTCACGTAGCTCTTCTTCAGGGGTTCTGCTTGGAAGAGAAGCTATACGACGTCCACGTCTGTCTTCCAGACCCGCTTGACCCATCTTTTCGTATCGTATTACCCAATTGCGTACTTGTTGATAGGAACAATCATATTTGAGTGCCATTGCACCATAATTCTTATCATTTGCAAGACAATCTGTTACTATTTTTAATCTCTCATCAAGTGTAGTGTTCTTTGCCTTTTTCATGTAAGCACCTCCAGTGGATGTTTTTAATATTCCACCAGAATTATACACCTTAATCCAATCGGAAAGCTGTTTGTGTGAACGAATTCCGTATTTTGTGCAAATATCCTGAAGAGATCCTTCTCCGTTAAGATAATCATTTATAGCAGATATTTTTAAATCTTTTGAATAAGATTTGTTTTTCGGTTGATTGAGTAATCCAGTTGGTCCATCATACTGATAAATAGAAATCCAATTTCGAATACTATGATGATCAACTCCCAATTCTTTTCCTGCTTGCTGTATGCCAATTTCTCCTGCAAGGTAGCGTTCGACTATTTTTACTTTTTCTACTGGTTCTATCTTACTCTTTCTGAACATGAAAATACCCCCATATAGGACTTTTAGATAGACATTTGCAAAGATGTTCTTCAGATAGTCCGCTTTCTGTCGTTCGCTCTGGAAACTTACGATCTGCGGCAATCCTCCGTAAATCATGTAGTCCTCCCAGGCATCATCATAATCGCCGTCATAGACAGAATAAAACTCTGCAAAGGAGAGGGGGTAGATTCTAATCTCATCACCTCTGCCACGAAATTCGGTCACAATATCGCTGGATAAGAACTTAGAGTTGCTTCCGGTGACATACACATCAATATTACTCATATGGAGCAGGCTGTTCAGCACTTCCTCAAATCGTGGCATGAACTGCACTTCATCCAGAAGCAGATAGTATTTCCCATCGTCTTTCATGGCATCCTTGATGTACTTGAAGCATACCTTGGGATCTCTTAATTCCTCGTTCTCAATACCGTCCAATGCAATTTCAATAATATGATCAACATCAACGCCGTTCTCCAGTAAGTATCTCTTAAAGATGGTAAACAGCAAAAAGGATTTGCCACATCTACGAATGCCGGTAATCACCTTTATCATTCCATTATCTTTTCGCTCGATCAGCTGCTGTAGGTAAGCGTCTCTTTTAATCTCCATCATTGCATTCCCCATTTCTGTGCATCTGCACACTTTTTAGTAATGATATTCTATCGCAGAACGACCTGAATTTCAATATGTATTCCCATTTTATGTGCATCTACACACTTTTATGTAATGTTGATAAATATATTTTCAGATTTTTTTGATTGCAGTGTCTATAATCGACTACTCCAATCGTTATTATAGGTAAACACAAAAAAGAAGATGGTTCCGATGCTTTGCGCCCTAATGCTTTTCGGATTCAGTTCAACAAACTTGAAGTTATCACTCTGTCAGTCGATTCTCCTCGCCCCAGACACAGAGCTGATCCAGCACAGTCATCAGCGATTTTCCACGCTCCGAAAGTGCATATTCCACCTTCGGCGGAATCTGCGGTTGAGATTCGTGCTGAGAGTCTTGTCGGAAATGGTTTTCAGATACCGTTTCAACTCATTGAATCGCACCGTCTCAAACTAGTTCTTTATCATTTAACTTTCTCCTAAGATAGTACCTGTCATAATTGCCAGTACTTGAATTTATAATATGCATGGATATAATTATAAGCAGGATGAACAGTCCTGTCAATATGATCACAAGGAGGAGTTATCATGAGAACAAAGCTGAAAATTACCGAAGGCATTTTCCCAATGCCGGTTCTGATGGTTGCAACTTACAACGAGGACGGCAGCGTCAATGTCACTGCCGATGAGAGCGTTATGGGGGATGGGAAAATTGATATGTCTAAGGTCAACGCCATCGCATTAAGTTGAATTCTATAGCCAGCATAATGGTGCATGTTTTACAGTAGCAAGAAATTATTTTTTGAAAATTTTGTATTTTTCTGAAATTTAGTATGGAAAAGAGCATATGGTTTTTCTCCACATGCTCTTTTTTAGTAAACTGTTAATAGACATCAGATATAATAAGATTCGATCATTATTCTTTTTTAACAGTCATCCTGTCAACTAATTAATATTTTCACCGTTGGTTGAAATAACTTCTTTATACCACTCGAAAGAATCTTTCTTTCTTCTAGACAAGTCTCCTGTTCCATCATTATGTTTATCCACATAAATGAATCCATATCGCTTATCCATCTCACCGGTTCCTGCACTGACAAGGTCAATGCATCCCCATGGTGTATACCCCATCAAATCTACACCATCTTCCTCTACTGCCTTTTTCATTTCTGAAATGTGGTGCTGCAGATATTCCACACGGTATGGATCGTGAATGCTTCCATCCGCTTCTAACGTATCATATGCTCCAAATCCATTTTCTACAATAAACAGTGGTACTTTGTAGCGATCTGTAAACCAATTCAATGAATAGCGCAGTCCGATCGGATCAATCTGCCATCCCCATTCACTTGCCTTTACGTACTGATTCTTTATGCGATCCTTTTCTCCGCGGTAGTCATATTCCGGATTATCTGGTTCTGCTTTTGTACAGAAAGACATATAATAACTGAAACCGATATAATCGACACAGCCTTGTTTCAATACTGAAAGATCTTCTTCTGTTACGTCGATCTTAAGGTCTTTTCTTTCCCAGTATTTCAAAATATTTACAGGATATTCTCCTTTTACATGCACATCTGCATAATAATATCTTTTCTGCATGGCTTTTTCGGCCTGCAGTATATCTTCCGGACGGCAGGTAGCCGGATAGATTGGGCACATTGCAATCATACAGCCAATCTGAAATTCCGGATTGATCTTATGCCCTGCTTTTATCGCTTCAGCACTGGCAACCAGTTCGTAGTGAGATGCCTGATACATCAATTCTTCTACATTTTCTTCTGGTTTAACCACAACCCCGGAATTAGCGTAAAGCATGAATCCGTCACCGATATCTGCCTGATTATTAATCTCATTAAATGTCATCCAATATTTTACTTTGTCTTTGTATCGCTCAAAGCATGTTACTGCAAATTTCACGAAGAAATCAATCAGTTTTCTGTTTCTCCATCCACCGTACTCTTGTACAAGATGCAGAGGCATCTCAAAGTGACTCAGTGTGATCACTGGTTCGATCCCATATTTCAGACACTCATCAAACATGTCATCATAGAACTTTAATCCGGCTTCATTCGGCTGTTCTTCATCGCCATTTGGGAAGATACGTGTCCATGCAATACTTGTACGGAAACACTTGAATCCCATTTCCGCAAATAAGCGGATATCTTCTTTATAGTAATCATAAAAATCGATTGCTTCATGATTCGGATAATTCTCGCCTTTTTAGAATTTCACCTTTGTCTTAATTGATTTGTATAATAGTGTTGGGGGCTTTTGCCCCCAACTTTCTGTTTCTATATTCAATCTCAGCTTAATGATTATTTCTCATCGATTCTCTTATACAGTGCAATGAATTCATCTGCAAGAATGCGGAATCCTTCTGCACTCATAAGCTGATCTTCTGCATGCATCAGAAGCATGTATCCATTGGAAATTTCACCATTTGCATCCATTGTCAAAAGATCTGCATGAGCGTTATGTCCAAGTGAAAAGGCTTCATCACCTTGTTTAATCAGTTCTCTGCTGCCTCATCATATTTTCCTTCTTTCGCACACTGGATCGCATTGATAAAATGTGTTCTTGCTGTACCTACATATGTGATGATCTGAAAACATGCCGTTTCAAATTTTTCGTCCATTTTTTCTCCTATCCTGCTATTATTTTTATTCTGATTTTACCAGTCTTCATCCTCATCTTCTACCGGCTGATTCTTCTCCTGAACCAGATTCATCTTGTCAATCTTCTTAATGAATGGCAGATAAACAAAGAATGAAACACAAAGGATCACTAACTGAAGTAAAGCACTTTTCCATCCTGCTAAAAGGAATCCTGAGATAATCGGTGGACAAGTCCATGGAATCTGTGTTGCTCCATATAATGGGCAGATTCCTGTATACAGTGCAAAATACTGGATTAAACATGCGATCACAGGCATTCCAATAAACGGAATTGCAAGCATTGGATTCATAACGACTGGAGCACCAAACAGGATTGGCTCATTGATTCCAAATATTGCCGGAATAATTCCCAATTTACCAAGTGCTTTCAACTGTTTTGATTTTGCAAAGAAGAACATATACATTACAAGTCCGATTGTGATACCTGCACCTGTTATATTGATAAACTGATCATAAAACTGCTGTGTTACAATATGTCCTCCATTTGCTATTGTAAGTTCTACACCACTGTCAATAATAGCCTGATTTGCAAGGCTGTTTGCCTGTAATAGTCCTGTCATGATTCCACCAACTACTGTTGAACCATTGAACAACTTTGTAAATAATTTCCATACCTGTTGTGTTGAATCCAATAGAACAGATACCGTGAATTACTGCAGTCCCTGTCAGGATTACGAATGCCGGGATTAATGCTGAGAATGCATTTGTTACACCTTCCGGAACTCCGGCCGGCATCTTAATACGTATATTTTTCTTCAAGAACCAGCAGTAAACAAGTGGTACGATTAATCCAACAATAATTGCTCCGATCATTCCCTGTCCTGCTGTCCATGTCTTATTAATGATTCCAGTAACAACTTCTCCACTTTCTGTTGTTATGGATGAAGGCATCAGGATCAAGAATGATGCTAATGAAATAATTGCACAGTTGAGTGGTTCCTGATTTTCCAGTTTCGCATAGCTATAGCTGATACCGATAACTGCGATCATCGCACTGATGGAGAATGTTGCACCACATGCCTGATCTAATACTGCTTTGATTCCTGTAGACTCTAATACATCGACAACTGCCTTTACAGGAAAGTTTGACAGGATCAGGAAGATTGATCCGATGATCAGAGGAGACATGGAAGTCACCATACCATTTTTAATTGACTGTATTCCCTTTGTGTTAATAAACTTAAGGATTATAGGGATTACTTTTTCGTTAAATTTCTCTTTCATTTGCTACTACCCTTTGCTCTGTTTTTTTGCTTTAAATTGTGTATCTTTGTTTTCTCTTATTTATTTTTCGCAAGCTTATATGCAAATTTCAAAACATTCATTCCATTGCACATTCCATAGTCCTGCATTGGGATCACATCTACCGGAACCCCTTTTGGCTCACAGATTTCTTTTGCTCTGCCAAGCTGATATCCTACCTGTGGTCCGAGCAGTGCTACATCCACACCTTCAATCACGCGTTCCATATCTGTAAATGGATATGCTGCGATGTCAGCATCTTTTCCTTTTTCCTTTGCTGCCTCTTCCATCTTCTTTACGAGAAGACTGGTTGACATTCCTGCTGCACAAAATAATCGAATTACCATGATTGTTTCCTCCCTTATTTCTTTCTCATTTGCTTTGAACCTTAATGAAATAAGTCTTCCATATCATTTTGAAACAGATCATCTGTATCGTTATGGACGCCCTTCAATTCTCTTCCGATTAATTCCAAAATAAAAACGACTGCCATCTGGGATGTCAGATCATAATTTTCGTCTTCTTTATATTTATACTCTGAAACATAATAATTTATATTGCAGTCACTCATCTTCGCCAAAGAACAGTTTGCCTTATTTGTAATAGATATCAGGCTGCTCCCTCTTCTTTTCAACTTTTCTGCCAACATCAGTGTCTGTTCCGTCTCTCCTGATACAGACAATGCGATTGTAGCTGTTCTCTCACCTTCGAAATACTGGCGTGAACGGATCATCAATAGCAAATGAAAACCAGCCTACATTATTAAAATATCTTGCCCCATACTTTCCTATAAAAGAAGAATTCCCCACACCTACAAATATAATTGACGATGCCTTTGTAAGTAACTTCACAGCTTCCTGGATATTCTCAGCAAATGCCTGTGTCTGCACCCGTTCAAAGAAATCTTTAACCGCAGTAAGATCCATATTGATTTTTTCTTCTGTTCCTTGCTGCTAACTTCCTGTTTTAATTTCAAACGGAATTCAGAATATCCCTCGCATCCTACCTTTTTACAAAAGCGAAGGATCGTCGTTGTCGAAACATGAACCTCCTCTGCCAGTTCACGTACTTTCATATATACTACTTTCTCTTCATTGCTGATGATTTCTTATTATACACTCAACAACTGGCTTACTTCCTTCCAGCACTGTCTTCTTGCTGCCAGTATCGAACACGGCTGATCCAGCGTGATCATTCCACCTTCTGCCGTTAAGTTCAAGTCGAGTCGCCGCATAATCCCACGGATACAACATCAGTTCAAGATATACTCCGTTTGTAGTCCTTTCGTTATGTCGTTTAATTGCAATATCACAGATTCTGTGCTTCTATCTTATCATGATTTTCCTCATTAATCTATAGATATCCGGGGCAAAATCAGCCTGATCAACACCCTGTTTTTTACTGTTCCAAATTATCGAGCCAGTCGTCGAAACGAGAGCTCCAACGGCTGTTTTGTCAAATTATATATCAAATTGAATCCACCTTATCAATCGGCCATAATTTTCTGAGTGCCGCATAAGAAATCAAAAAGTTTGCGAGCCAGCCAGCCGGTACACCAAGCCAGACAAATGCAATACCAAAACGAGGGGCACAGATTAAGGCAACTGACAATCTTATTGCAAGATTTACCATATTTGCAATAAGAAATGGCCGCATGATTCCAAGCCCACGAAGGACTCCATCTGTTGCCATCTTGATACCCAATAAAATGAAAAAGTAGCCTAGCCATCTCATATAATCCCCTGATACCTGATAAGCTAAAACAGTTCCGTCTTTTCCTAAGAATAACGAAGAAATTTGCGGATGCAATGTCTCAATAACTATAAAAGCAAGAACTGCAAAACATAAATCTAACACCAGTGCAGCATGATATCCTTTTTTGATACGTTCGATTTTTCTTTGCACCAAGATTTTGGGAAACATACGGTGAAACTGCATTTCCAATAGATATAAATATCAGTGAAAATACATTCTCTACTCTCATCGTTGCCGAATAACCCGCTAGTGCCTGTGTACCAAATGGATTTACAACCGCCTGTACAATCATCATCCCAATTGACACTGTGGACTGCTGAAGAACCGAAGGTACAGCAATTCGAAGCATTGAACGTAACTCCTGCCCGTCAAACCAGCTAAAGTGACTTTTATATCGGCGCATCCGACTAAAGAAAATCAAAAGTGAAAATACTGCAGAAATTCCTTGTGCAATAAGAGTCGCAAGGGCTGCACCAAACACACCAAGACCAAGTCCAGCCACCATCCAAAGGTCCATAAATATATTTAAAACCGAAGAAAATATTAAAAGACCTAACGGAATCTTTGATTCGCCGATTGAAGTGAACATCGTTGAAAGGATATTGTACATAAACAGAAACGGAAATCCCACAAAATAAACTCGAAGGTACAGTACCGCTTCATCCAATATATCAGCAGGTGTCTGTAATGAACTCATCATTGAATGGGAAAAGCAAAATCCAAACAGACCCAGAAGTATACTTAGAATCAGAAAACTAATTAATGATGTCGACACAATCGTTTTCATTTTGCTATAATCACGGGCACCAAAATAACGACTTACAAGAACCCCTGCACCTACACCTGCCCAATGCTACACAAATGAATACATTCGTAAGTGCGGCGCAGGCACCAACTGCAGCAAGTGCAGATGAGCCAACAAACTGACCAACAATAATAGAATCAGCCATATTATATACTTGTTGAAAAAAACTGCCTAGAATCATAGGCATTGCAAAAACAGTCAGCGCTTTAAGAGGCGCATCTGTAATTAAATATTCATCTTTTGACATTGTCTTATTCTCCTTCTATAGAGATTTATTTTATATCTTCAAAACACAAAATGCAAATGGGAAAAGTACTTCCAAAACCATCCGAAAATTAGGTACGTTAGAAGAACAGGGCTTCATGCCGGTATATGAACGTCAGGAAATCACTGATGATCTCCATGAAACCTGCGGATTCAGAACGGACTATCAATTCATAACAAAACGGAAAATGAAAGGAATTCAGAAAGAAAGTAAGCGGAGATAAAACATTACTATATTTCGTGTATGCAGATAAAAGTGCCACACCCCTTTACAGGGATTGTGGCACTTTTTTAACTAATCAACTGTCAAAGATGAGAGTATAAAGCATATCTTGTACAAAAACAAGTTGAAAGATCTTTTATGCATTTTATTCTCTTATATCACTAAAATTCTGTGATTACTTAAATTCTACAACAACCTTTCTTTCACCGGCCACATTTTCAAACATGCCCTTGATCACTTTCTTTGCATTCTCATCTGCATTATCAAGGAAACCATATTCATCGGATTCGGCCTTTTTCTTTGCCTTTTCTTCCGCTTCTGCGACAACTTCTATCACAGCTTCTTTATCAATACTCATGATTGCAAAATTCGTGTCATAGATTTTCAGATCACTGGATTTGATCTTGATTGAATCTTCGTTGATCGTACAATGTGGGATAGTGATTCTGATCTCATCATCTGTTTCTTTAATCTTCGCCTTTTTCACATCCAGGCCAGCAGTAACCGTTGTCTTATACTGCACCAGGAATTTGTTCTTGTTGATCAGCGGGATATTACCCTTTGTGCTTTTGAATACATCTGAGATGATCATCTTCTGGGTAGTCAGTTCCGCCGCATCTTCAAGCGTGGTTTCCAGTGGAATACTTTCTTATTTTGGGCTGGTAATATACTTGTATGCGGATATCGAGCCGACACTGATTACGACGGCAAGAATTACCGCAATGATTACTTTCCATTTGGTCTTCATAGGATTCGCCTCTCTTCTTTTGTATTGCCTTATATCTTGTGTTACTTTATATCATATCACATTATCTTTTCTTCCGGATATCTATTCTATATAATCCAGTTTGAATATCGCAATCTTCTCCCTTGGATCTTCTCCCGGGAACAGATCCATACATACGATCTCATCTGTGAACATCAACTCCTCCACCGTCATCAGATACGATATATACTCATCTGACGGATAATAGAAGAATAACTGAATCCGTCTCGGCTCTGCATAATAAGATTCTAATATCCTTGCCATCACTTTTCTTAATATCTCCACCGAAAACGGATTAAAAAAGTACATACAGTCTGCCGTCTCCGGTACTGCAAATTCTTCCGCATTCGCAAGTTCTATCTCCACTCTTCCGGACGATACCGCATCTTTTTTATTCTCTGCTGCTTTCTCATAGATTCGCTTATCATATTCGATTCCGATAGACTTACATCTTGTCTGATATGACAGGAAGAAGTCTACTCTTCCTTTTCCACAGCCATAATCAAGCAGTATATTCCCCTTACGGATATATCCTGCATTTGCCAGCCTTTCCAGCACAGAATACGGCGTCGGTTCGTAAGGGTAGCGGTACTGGTCTGCATGAGTGTCATCTCGTCCCATCGTCCGAATATTCAAAAGCTTGTCCCATCTTGATTCGTTCTTATCTTCTTTCATCTTTTTTTTATCGCCTTCTGCTCTTTCACTTCTTTTATTTTTATCACGCTTCATCCTCCGTTTTCAACCGCTTTTCCACAAGTCTGGTAAATGATTCTGCAAATCTTCTGTCATCTTCGTCTGTCCTTTTTGACGGACCTTTCAGATGATGCTTCTTCTTCGCATTTCTCGCTTTCTTCGCGAGATGTCTTTCCATCAGCATACGATCAATATTCTCATTCGTATACCATTTGCCATTCTGATGGATTCCATATGCTCCCTTTCCAAGAATCATTGCTGCGACACCATAATCCTGTGTTACCACGATATCACCTTTATGGCAGAGACTGACCAGTTTAAAGTCCACAGCATCTGCTCCGGCTCCTACCGTCACTACCTCACTGTAATCCGAATATAACACATGATTCGTATCACACAGAAGAGTTACCGGAATCTCATATTCTTTTGCGATCTGTTCAACGATGGCTACCACCGGGCAGGCATCGGCATCCACATATATCTTCATAATACTTTTCCTCAAATACTTGTTAACAGAAAAACGCCACACATGTGACGTTTTTCTCTATTTATCTATTATCTACAGAACCTTCCATTGGCATCTTCTTGGCAATTATCTATCATTACGAACTAGAATGATCTCACCTTCGGTCTGTAGCGCATATCAGATACTGTATACACCGTTACAAATGCTTCCGGATCTTTCTGGACAATATAGTTCATGAGTTTCTGATATTCACTCTTATCTACAATCGTAATAATCTCTCTGTACTTCTGCATATTATAAGCACCCATCGCTTCATAGAATGTCGCTCCACTGTGCAGCTCATGTAAAATAAACTGTCGTACCTCTTCTTCGTATTTTGTAATAATGCAGACTCGTCTTTTTACATTCTGTCCAAAGATGAAATGATCCAGCACAATACCATTAAAATATGTGCCAAGCACACTTAACACTACCGCTTTTTTATCATAGATCAGAGCAGACGAAAGTGCCACACACATTCCTGAAATTGACATAGCTTTTCCTAGTTCGATGTGAAGATACTTGTTCATGATCTTCGCTACGATATCCAGTCCACCGGATGACGCATTCATGTTGAATAAAATGCTAAGACCAATACTTACCACCAGAATATAACATAACACATCCAGCTCATTGCTGTTCGTCAGTGATTCAAAATCCGGAAATACATGTTCAAATACCGCCAGATACACTGGCAGCAAGATACTCGTATATACCGTCTTCGCCCCAAATTCTTTCCCGCAAGTTACAAATCCGATCAGCAATAAGACCACATTCAGGATCATCGTAACCGTTGACACATGCAATGGTACATAATGTGCGATAATAATCGCAAGTGCAGATATACTGCTGATCGAAGTCTGACTCGGAATCAGGAAGAAATACACTGCCGCGGCGATAATCCCCACTGCTATCGTCATGACGGCGGTTTCTTTTAACGTGTCTGATGTGAAACCTTTTTTCTTTTGTTTGTTCATTTTTTATTCCCCACTTTTGTAAATAGTTTTATCAATATTTATATTATATCTCTAATGTATCCTCGTAATAATTATTCTTTTTTCATCATATACATTTTTTCCTTCCTGCTCCAGTCGTATGACAGTCCCCTCATCAACCAGCTTTTTAAGTGCTGATTCTACTGAAGAACTTCCAAGGCTAGGGCAGGCAACCAATGCATCATGTTTTGAAAACTTTCCAAGCGTGTTTTCCGAATATGTCTTTACAATATCATATATATTCATCATTTAGTCCTACAAATCCTTGTATCATTTTATCTGCTTCAAACACATAAACTTCGGATTGTGACAGCATTTCTTTTACTAATTCATAATTACTTTTCCAATATTGATTGGAAATAAAATAATGTGCTTTCAGATTTGTCTTTAACCATATGTCAGCAACTCTATCGATATCTCCGTTCAGCAACTTTCTAATCATAACAAATATTCTCCACAACTACATCCTTTATGCTTTTCTCTTTTTTCATTCTATCACAAGCTCACCATTAATCATCAATTTTTTGATATTTTTTCATTTCCCCCACTGTAAAACAGTCTCTGAGCGTTTCGTTATATAGAGGGGTACACATACAGAGCAAGATCCACCCATGTTTAACAGTATTGCCATTTGGCATCCTGTTCTCCTATGGGATTTATCTTGATGGGGATCTCCCCATACCCTCTCAATAACAGACGTTTCACTTGTCTGTTGGTTCCACCTAAAGGTGTTCACAGCACTATTTCTAATATCGGAAGGGACAGCCGATATTGAAATACGTGGACTCCCGGCGGGAGGAATACTCTCAGCGGAAGGAGGAGTATGAGAACAAAAACAAAAATATCTTCTTAGTGCAGCTTATCTCGCCAAGAAACTGAACTACAAACTACTATTCCATCTTCATAGGAAGAGATTCCATCATGTGAAAACTGTTCTGGATACTCTATATCACTAAGTTTCTCGTTTACATAATTATTAAAATTACGATATCTATTCTGTTCATTAAATTGTCCTGATTTCATCGAATTATATATTTCTTCAAGAATACAATATTTTTCATCTTCATACACCCAACAATAGTATTTTTGATTTTTTACAGACTCACATTGATATACCTGATTTAATGAATCCACATACGAAACAAATGCTTGATAATACATAAAGCATTCTTTATCAAAATTAATTTCTAAGTTAACTTCTCCCTTTCCTTCTGGATCCACATCATGTATATTCCATACTTTATCTATACCAGAGTATGCGTCAAAACATGAACAAATTACATGTTTGCTATCTTTTTGTGGGTAATACATCTGGTTTGTTGATGTATCCTTAATTGAACCCACATTATTTAATTGTACTTTTGCATGCTCGATTGTCTTTTTCCTAACATTCTTATTACAAGTCCCCTTACTTTCAAATAAAAATACTTTTTTTTGCCCATCAACTCCGATCCAATCTGGTGCCATTTTTCCATTCACCAACGTTCCTTTAAAACTCTTATCTGTAAAATGATATAATTTGTTAATGTTATATATTTCATTTGCAATAATTCTTGTTGCTAACATACCCATGGCAAAAGAAATTACATTTTTATATGAAGTTTCCGCAAATTCATACTCATCTGAAATTACATAAAACCCTTTTTCCTTTTTTACTGCCATTCTACACATTGATGAATAAAATTTTCTTGCATCTCGAGAAATCAGTTTTTTTCCGTAAAATCCATTTAAAATAGCATATTTACTAAAATCTCCTCTTGAAACGTTAAATGATCTATGTTTGGTTGCATTAGGATTTTTTGAATAATCATTCTCTGAATCAAAATATTCATAATTCACACTTTCCATCTATTTTCCTTCTCCTTATCAGATGTAAATTTTTTTGATATCATTTTATTAACTTATCATTTTTCTTCATTCTATCACAGCATCTATTCTTCCGCCATCAGTCTTTCAAACCAGCTATCCAATAGCAATGATAAATTGGCCTACATCTGGCAATTCTTGCAGCATTTCGTCCAGAGTTTTCTGTTTCACATATTTCTGCACATACACCCAACAGGCAAGTACTCTATGGAGCAATCACTCCGGAAGTAGTAATGTGGAACCATATAATATGCACCGCTGCAGTTCCATATAATAAAAAGGTTACTATCTTTCCATGCCAGTCTGCACCATGTACTTTTCCTGTCTTTTTGTATCACAAGACATCCACTGACTACCATATACAGCTCCTTACCTGCCATTATTACGATTAAAAAGAAGCACATGCGGAAAACGAGTAAACAGACAGATTAACATCGCTGCCTGTGTCAGCTTATCAGCCACCGGATCAAGTATTTTTCCTAAATTACTAATCCTATGGAATCTTCTTGCGATATATCCATCAGCAAGATCCGTAAGACCAGACAGCAATAAGATTTCACCAGCTAACAGAGGATTTTTCTTTAATATAATACTGTAAAACATATAACACCTGCAATATTTCCGACAATCCTTTTACGGACTCTGTAGTGCATATCTTCCATAGACGGCAAAATCACGGACATGGCCGCAATACCAGCCCACATTGCACGTGGCATATTACAAAGTTCTGCAATGCAAAGGACAATCGGTACGCATAAAATCTGACATATCTGCCATTTTGTTCTGGAAGAAGTGATATCAAATTCTTGTATCAGATCTTTCAGATTTCTTTTATAAGTTCTGTTTTTATGATTTCGATAAAATACGAAGCAGGTAAGTGCTGCACCTAAAGCCATTCCGACTAATCGCATCTGATAGCTTTTTCCCGTAACATCATAACCATATAGCAGCAGATACCCAAGAACCAATGTAGATTGATTAAACATGAATGGATTATGGCATCCGAACAGAATCAACACAGCCAGTGCCGCAATATTTAACAGCATTCCCAATACCGGTGAAAACTGATTTGCTAAATGCGGACATACAGTCATAATTACAAAGAACAAAGCCAAAAGCATCGTAGATTGTCCGGTGTGGATCCCCAGATCCGCATTCCTAAACACCATGAGACATAATAAGACTACTACACCTACAATGCTGTTCTCATTTCCAAATAGGATGCTGAAAATACTAACAAAAGAAAAAACAAAATGCCATTGTAGCAGCTATCTTCACCAGATATGATATAATTTTTCTTTTAGTGTTTCACTCTTTTTCAACAGGTTTTTAGAACCTGCCTGATTTAACTGCAACTCCTGATAAAATGTCATATAAATCCTCCCATCTTCTAATTTATCTTAAAACTAGATAATCTCATCTTTCTGCTTTGGCAGCTCTATAACAAATCTGCATCCACCATATTCACGGTTTTCTGCTTTGATTGTTCCTCCGGCACTATCTACAATCCGTTTCACAAGTGCAAGGCCGAGACCATTTCCTTCTGCTTTGTGAGATCCATCTACCTGATAGAACTTATCAAATATTCTGGATTTTACATCATCCTCTATTCCTGGTCCTTCATCTTCCAGAATGAACTTAACAGAATCCTGTTCTTGTTTCAGAAACATCATAATTGTCCCCTTTGAAGGGCTGAACTTAATCGCATTATCCAAAAGATTCATCCAGATATGCATAAAAAGTCCTTCATTCCCAGTATATTTAACTTCCTCCAATTCTACCTGAAAACCAATTTCTTTTTCTGTCCATTTTGTCTCCAGGGAAAGAAATGCCTGACGGATCTGTTCATCCAAACGATATTCTGTTTTTTTCATTGGTATATTCTGATTCTCTAACTTGGATAACAGCAAAATATTACCAACCAATCCGGAAAGTCTTTGGGTGTTAAATAAGATTTTTTCTACATATTCCTCTTGATCCGGAGACAGTTCTTCTCCCTGAAGCAGCATTGTATATCCTTCAATGGCATTAATCGGGGTCTTAAACTCATGAGAAACATTAGATACAAAATCCATCTGCAGCACCTCTGTTGCACGGAGCTCTTTTGTCATCACATTAAAACTCTGGTAAGATTCTCCAACTTCTGCTATACGGCTGTTCGTTTCCAAATGCTGTTCAAAATCTCCCTGCGAAACTTCCTTCATTGCTTTACTAAGCCTGGTAATTGGTTCCAGTAACTTTGCATTGATAAAGGAAGTAATCAGCCCTGCAATCAATGTATTGAAAATCAAAAGCCAGCCAAGCACAGGTATGCTACCAGGCAGATTAAAAAAATGATTCAAAAAAGCAAATAATAACGCAGATATGACTGTTGAAAATACAAGTGCCAGACAGATTGCACCAGTCAGACAGGATCGGATCCGCAATCCTTTTTCTTTCTTTTGTTCCATTATTTTTTCACCACCTTGTATCCAATTCCACGCATTGTTACGATTTCAAAATCAGGGTTATCTTTCAAACGCTCCCTGATTCTTCCTATATGTACCTCTATCGTATGTGGGTCTGCCTCCGTCTCGTATCCCCATACTTCATCCATCAACTGTTGTTTTGTAAATGTTCTGCCTGGCGAAGCTGCAAGCTTATATAAAAGCAGGAATTCTTTTTTAGGCAAAACAAGACTTTCCTTATCAGTTGTAACCGTCATTGCATCATAATCAAACTCTGTTGAACCGATCACAATTTTGTGTTCATTCAGTATCTGTGCACGGCGAAGCAGTGCTCCGACTCTTAAAACCATTTCATTCACATTTACCGGTTTTACCATATAATCGTCACTTCCCGAAAGAAATCCCTGACGCATATCATCAAAGGAACCTTTCGCAGTGATCATAAGCACTGGTATCTGATATCCTGCTGAACGAAGTTCTGACACCAGTTCATAGCCATCCATAACCGGCATCATAATATCAGAAATGATCAGATCAATATATTCCTTATCCAATACTTCTAATGCCTGTGCTCCATCCGATGCACTTTTGACTTGATATCCATTCTTCTCAAGCACTTTTTGGAATAGCTGGCTTAATTCTTTATCATCTTCTACAATCAATATTTGAAACACGTTTTCCTTCCTCCTTATTAAAACAGATACCTTGCCCATCCAAGCAGATGCTGTACCAAAAATATTTTTCTCTGACGTTTCTTTGTTAATTCGATTGGCTCTACATGATATGGATCATTATAAGTTCCGCCTTCTAATATCTGGCGGGACACTTTTTCATATTCCATCATGCCCTCTTCCAACTGTTTATTAATATCTTTACTGCGTATTACAAGCATCAGTTCCGTATCCAGATATGCACTTCTCATGTCCATATTAAAGGAACCGATTACAGACAGATCATCGTCAATCAGAATACTTTTTCCGTGGTATGAATAACCGCCTTCATATTCCCAGATATTAATTCCTGTACTTAAGATTCTATTTCTGTTTTTCGCATAATCGGCAGCCCCAAATGGATTCCCATTATTCGCAACTGAATTTGTCATGATAGAAAAATCTGAAACGTTCTCTGCAATCTCCTCCCATGTATTATACATCATATCATTACAGATAATATATGGCGTGTGGATCTTCACACGATTTTTTGCATTTTTCATCAATTCTCCCAACTGATACCACACTACTGGTTCTTTGGAACCTGTGTGAATAGGATTTGACACTAATGTAATCTTTTCTGTCTCAAAAGTTTCGTCCGTATAATCGGTCTCGCAGATTCTTTCCTTATTCTCTTCAAAATATTTCTGATAGCCGTTCTGCAGCTCTAAAACTGCGTTCTTTACAGATTTTCTATTTGCCAGTTTTTTATTGTCATGAAAATAATCACTGTCTTCTTGTTCCCATATCGTTTCAAAATACTCTAACAACTGGTTAACTGAATTTTCTTTCTCAGGTTCATCGCAAACCACTAACACATCTCTGTCATAGTTCTTATGTCCCGGAAAATCACCCAGGAAATAATTATATGTATTTCTTCCACCAAGAATATATCTCTTTCCATCTGCAATCAAATATTTATCATGCATTCTACCCATCATTTTCCACGGTTTCAACGGATTGGCCTTATTATACAGTTTAATTTCAACATTCTCATGGGAAGATAATCCATAGAAATACGGATTTCCTTCCATATCAATCCAGCTCTCCATTCCATCTACTAACAGACGAATATGTACACCTCTGTCTGCCGCATCATGCAGTGCTCCTAAAATCAATTTTCCACTTTCATCGGATTGAAATGCAAAAGTAGAAAGAATAATTTCCTTTTTTGCATTCTTGATCAAACGCACTCTTTGTAAAAGCGCTTCTGGATTCTTTTCTATGATTACTGCCCGTTCTGTATTTTCACTGCATTCGTTCCATGATCCATTTTTTGTTTCTTTTTTGGTTGTATTGGACACTTCCGGCTGCTTTTTATATGCAACGCAGATTCCGAGCAATTCATAAAAAACCACACATAAAAAAATTGACAGTATAGCAAAAACAATTTTAAATATCTTACGTTTTCCCATCGCACATCACCTGACTTTTTTTCATCTTATGTCTATACAATACAAAGTCAGCCTCAATTTAACCTCAACAAGGTTTGTTTTTTTCATCCATGCAAAATCTTCTTTGTACAACAGACTGTTAGATATAGCAAAAACGGCCTTTCAAAAACAGTTAACTTCTAAATCAACTGTTTTTTGAAAGGTCGTTTCATCAGATTCTTATAGCAATCCAGCAAATAATCTCATAAATAATTGTCCCAGTCGCAAATATGCACTTCGTCCGGTTTGATATTGGTCTGTCACATCACGACATTCTCCCATCGTTCTTATCAGATCATTTTTTATTTCCACAACTGCCTGACAATCTGCCATAAAACAGCCGTTTTCAAAATGGTGATATAAACTTCGATAATCCAGATTAATTGTTCCACAAGTTGCCATACAGTCATCTGCCACACTCATTTTTGCATGACAGAAACCAGGAGTCCACTCATAAACACGAACACCATGTTTAACTAATCCATGATAAAAAGAACGAGTTATATTATAAATGAATTTTTTATCAGGGATACCAGGTGTGATAATTCTTACGTCTACCCCTCGCTTAGCAGCCAGACATAACGCATGCGTCATTTCATCTGTTATGATTAGATATGGAGTCATAAACCAACAATATTTTTCAGCTTTATTTATCATACTGATATAAACTTCTTCTCCTACTTGCTCATTATCCATAGGGCTGTCTGCATAAGGTTGAACAAACCCAGTTTGCTGTGCTTTATAATCGTAATGAATAATGTATTTACTAAAATCAGTATCATTCGTAGCTTTTTCACTAACAGCATTCCACATTTCCAAAAATGTCACCGTAAGCGACTGAACAGCATCTCCTTCTAAACGAATACCTGTATCTTTCCACTGTCCATACGGGTGTGTGTAATTAAAATATTCGTTTGCTAGATTATATCCACCTGTAAATCCGACTTTTCCATCAATAACTGTTATTTTTCTATGATCACGATTGTTCAAAAACAGATTTAAACCTGGCATAAACGGATTGAATACACGGCAATGAATTCCTATTGTCTCCATTTTTTCACAAAATCTGTGTTAATAAAGCCTATAGAACCCATATCATCGTAGAATACTCTAACTTCCACACCTGCTTTTACTCGCTCTTCCAGAACATCTTGAATCTTATGCCATGCTTCAGCGTCTTCTATCGCATGATATTCCATAAAGATAAACTTTTGTGCTTTCTCCAAATCCTTAAGCTGTGCCTCTAATCCTTTCACTGCTTCATCAAAATACACAATATCCGTATTCTGATAGATTGGATACTGCGAATTTCTTTGTATATAACTTGCAATATTTCCTGCCTTCGGAATCGTTTCGTTTATTCTGTTTAAGCACTCCTGATTATCGGAAAGCATTGGTAACAATTTGCTATCAATTTCTGCATACCGCTCACGCATTTTATGTGTGCCACCATTCAAACCAATCAACAAATACAGGCCTACACCCATAATTGGGAAAATTAGAATTAAGATGACCCAAGGCATTTTCATAGAGGAGGTCTTATCTGATGCATACAATCCCAAAACCAAGATCCCACTCAAAATCCTTGTAAATAAATTTATAACTTCTGCATATTCATTCAAGCGTGTTACGATAGTAATAATAAAAATCACTTCCAGAAGAATGTTTTTTCCTTCTAAAGTATCTTGTTTCATATATATTCCAGCCTTCCTACTTGCTCAGTTTTCTCCCTTAAATTTCGTGGAACATACCAATTTTGTCTTTTATTCTCTGCATTTCATTATCTGCTTCAATGATAGCTTTTGCAGAATGAAGTAATTCTTCACTTATCTCATCATAGCCAGGCATTTCTTCAATTCCTTTTTTATAGCCAAGTTGATGTTCCAACGTTGCCCAGAAATCCATACCATTGGTTCGAATCTGAATTCTACACGCATAGGTGTTTTACCCTTAGCAAAAAATACTGGTATTTCAACAATCATATGATAGCTTCGATAACCATTTGGTTTTGGATTTTTTATATAATCTTTTATTTTAATAACTTTAATATCATCCTGTTGGGTAATCCAATCTGATATCATATAAATATCGTCAATAAACGCACAAACTATTCTAACGCCTGCTACATCATTGAGATATGTCTGTATATTTTCTGTTGTAAATTCATATCCCATCTTCTGCAGTTTATCGTAAATACTATTGGGCTTCTTAATTCTTGTTTTTATAAAAGAAATAGGATTTCGATTGTTCTCAACTGAAAATTCATCATCCAAAACCTCAAGTTTACATCATCATTAAATTATAAAATTTTGTAGCATTATTTAAAAACTGTAGTGATTCCGGACTGTTCATCCTGAGTTTTTTTACTTCATCTT
>VOFI01001492.1_pt1 | contig 61395 bp, 79 predicted proteins | sample 5384131 | NCBI WGS metagenome assembly VOFI01 (sample SAMN12384728, study PRJNA508395) | human gut metagenome | isolation source: healthy gut H | host: Homo sapiens
GCCATTGTGAGCCATTTTTGTTTGAATACATTCACCCGTTTTACGATGGCAACGGCAGAACGGGCAGATACTTGCTGGCGCTCTACCTTAGCCGCCCACTCTCCACCCTCACGGCGCTCTCCTTGTCCCGCGATTGCAGAAAACAAAATCCCTATTACCGCGCCTTTAAAGAAGCCGAGGACCCACTCAACCACGGAGAACTTACGTCTTTTTGTGCTCGATATACTCGGATACATTTCAACCGCTCAAAGCAGGGTTCTTACCGATCTTGAACGAAAGCGCATGCAGTTTTCGACACTTACAACGACGCTTCATGAACTCGAAAAGGAGCTCGACCTCGCCCCCAAGGAGAGTGAGCTGGTTTTTCTGTTGGCGCAATACGCCTTGTTTGGCGCATTTCCCGACCTGCAGCTTTCGATTGCCTCTGAGTATCTCCAGCGTGGGCAACAAATGCTTGTACGCTACGCCGACAGGTTGCAGGCGCTCAACCTTGTTGAGACGGTTTCGAAACGCCCCCCGCCGCATCATGCTCACCGAGTACGCCTGCGCGCTGCTGCACATCGATGGTTCCTGCGAGGCGTTGTAAGAATGGCCTTCGCACACTGGCCCCTTATTTATACTTTCTGCCATTTTGTATAAATAAGGGGCCGCTTCCCGTCTGCGAAAACGTTACTCTTAACCAAAAACCAAACTCAACAATCGCACAGCATTCTCGACACCATGTAGGCCACGGCAAAGGGCTGGCGTATTCTTGGGCCGATCTTTCAAGCAAAACTTCCGTAAATGTGATACTTGTCACGTTTTACCCAGGGCAAAATGTGATGGTTCCCACATTCACGGAAGTTTTGAACGTGCGGTCGCTTTTGGATGTGCGGTCGCCCTGCATCTCCGACAACGACTTTACGCTGTGAAGGAGGCGAATCGAAGCAAATCCCGCATACGCTAGCAAACCTATAAACCATACCGAACTGCACGCGCCATCCGTTTTCGGTGCAACACCCTAGTCGACAAAAGGCAAAATACAGCCTTTTACCTGCTACTTCTCGATGGTGTACCCGACGCCCCTCAAATTAGGGACAGACACCAATCTGAGGTCCGTAAAACGCGTGGCGGGGTGTTGGAAATTAAATGTGCGGGGGTTTATCCGGACGGGCCGAGTAGCGGGCACTCTTTCGCCACTTTTTCCTGCGGAAATGGTCCCGGAAACGATCGCTATACTCGGGTCCCCTCGGCTAAACCCCACACATTTTGCGTTCCGGCCCCTGCGGGGCTACAGAACGAAGCGGTAGCGGGTGCCCACGTAGTACTGGCGACCGATGAACACGGGGCGATCCTGGTCGTCGGCAAACCAAGCAATCAGGAAGAGCGGAGCGAATCGGCAGCGGGTGCCTAAGGCAACGAGCGCCCAACATAGCACGGTCGACGCTGCAGCCCGCGCCACGCCAAAGCCCAACGAAGCGACCTCAAAAACGAAGCGACCTCAAATTAGCGCCTGTCCCTAATTTGAGGTCAGCCGTCCAGGTCGTCTTTTTCGTACGGGAGGACCTCGGCCAAAAAGCCCTTGGCGGCCAGGGGCCTGCTCAATGGCGTCGAGTGCCGCCTCGTTGTCGGCGGAAATGCGGTGGAAGTGGTAGCCGCTCGTCACCGTCATGAGCGGCGTGCTTTTTGCCCGTTCGGATGTCCTCAAGATACCGTTCGATGCCCGTCCGGCTGCGAATATCGAGATTAGCGGTGATCTTGCCGTACGCGCGATGGTTCACCATGACGCTCTGGACGGTTCCGCCCAAATCGACGATGGTCTCGAGCTCCTCTTCGAGCTGATCGACGGTATGGTGGACCTTGATGAGGCGCGTGGGCACCGACGGCTCGGACGCGCCCTCGCGCAGCACGTACCCGCGGTTGGTCGCCACGATGTCGTGACCGTCGGCACGCAACAGGGCAATGTCCTGCACAATCACCTGCCTGCTCACGCCCGCGGTCTTGGCAAGCGAGGTCCCGCTCACGCGCACCGAGCGCCGCGCAGGCACTCAAGAATCGCATCTCTTCGCTCATGCCCCATCCACGGCATCTCCGCACCTCCCGTCTCGCATCGACTCGCTAGCCACACGACGCGCGAACTACAGCAGGCGCAGGTGCTTGAGCGAAAGATCCAGAATCGGGGCGGAGTGCGTCAGGGCGCCAGATGAGATGATGTCGACACCAAGATCGGCTAGTTCGCTAATGTTGCCGGCGTCCACATTGCCCGAGGCCTCGACCATCGCGCGGCGATCGATCACGGCAATCGCCTCGGCCATCTGCTCGCGCGTCATGTTGTCGAGCATGATGATGTCCGCTCCGGCATCCAATGCCTCGCGCACCATGTCCATGGTCTCGCACTCGACCTCGACCGTGCACACGAACGGTGCGTGGGCGCGCCCCCGCCACCGCCGCCGTAATTCCACCGGCAGCGCCGATGTGGTTGTCCTTGAGCATCACGGCTTGCGACAGGTTGTAGCGGTGGTTGTGCCCACCGCCCGCCTCCACAGCCGCCTTCTCAAAAATGCGCAGGCCCGGCGTGGTCTTGCGCGTGTCCACCAGCATGGTCTTGGTGCCCTCGAGCTCCTTGGCCATGGCGTGCGTGTACGTGGCGATGCCGCTCATGCGCTGCAAGAAGTTGAGCGCCACCCGCTCGCCGGAAAGCAGCACGCGCGCATCGCCGCGCACGGTCCCCAGCAGCTGGCCGGCTGTGACCTCATCGCCATCCGCAACAAGCGCTTCGAACGACGTTGCGGGGTCGAGCAGCACGAAGGTGCGCTCAAACACATCCAAACCCGCAATGACGCCCGACGCCTTTGCGTGATGAGCTGAACCTCGGCCTTGCGCGGACCAGGGCAAACGGACTCGGTCGAAAGATCGCCCGCGTTCATGTCCTCGCGCAGGGCAAAGCGAATGATGTCGTCGGCAACCAGATTCATAGTGATCGGATTCATGCACAGCTCCTTCCATGCGCAAACGGGACCCGCTCCCTTTTACGCACCCAACGCGACGTCGATGTTGAGCCGCCGGCCCACCTGGCCCGGCAGCAACCGATGGACGCCGTCGAGCGTGGGCTCGCCCGCAGCCTCGACCTCCAAGCTCGTGCCGGTGGCCATCTTCCATGCGGCGCGACGCGCAAACACCAGCGACTCGAGCAGCGAGTTGCTGGCCAGCCGATTGCGCCCGTGAACGCCATTGCACGCGGTCTCGCCCGCCGCATACAGGTGCGGCATGGTCGTTGCGGAATCCCGGTCGACCCACACGCCACCCATAAAGTAGTGCTGCGTTGGAACCACGGGGATGGGCTCGCACAGGATGTCGCGCCCCTCCTCCAGGCAGTGCGCGCGAATGTTGGCGAAATGCGTCCGCGCCGCCTCGCGATCGACCTGCTCAAAGCTCAACCACTCATGCTCAACGCCCTCGTCGCGCATCTCGTCCTGAATGGCGCGGGCAACCACGTCGCGCGGCTGCAGCTCATCGGTAAAGCGCTCGCCGGCGTGGTTGAGCAGAATCGCGCCCTCGCCTCGACAGCTCTCAGAAATCAAAAACGTCCGCCCGGGCTTGTCCGAATACAGCCCCGTGGGATGAATCTGCACGCAGTCGAGGTGCTCCTGCTCAATGCCATACTCGCTGGCAAGGAAGCACGCATCGCCCGTGAGCTGGGGGAAGTTTGTCGAGTGCTGATAAACGCCGCCAATGCCGCCCGTGGCGAGCAACGTGTTGGCCGCTCGAATCTCAAACGGCTCGCCCACGCCCTCGGGGCGTGCGGGCTGTGCCGCGTCCGTCTCGCCGCGGAGCTCCTCGATGGTCGCCACGGAGGCCTCGGCAGATACGGGCACCGCCCGCACGCCGCGGCACACAAGGCCACAGCCTCCTTCCGGCTGTTCCTCGTCGCCGCCCGACGCCTCTTCGGCAAGCAGGTCGATCACGGCGACATGCTCGAGAATCGTCACGTTGGGCAGACGGCGCACCGCCGCCAGAAGCGTCTCGGTGATCTCCTTGCCCGTCACGTCGGCCTGGAACACGATGCGCGGACGCGAATGGGCGCCCTCACGCGTAAAGGCAAGCCCACCGTCCTCCTCGCGGTTGAAATCGGCCCCCAGCGCCACCAGGTCGTTGACCACCGAGCGCGACGATCGGATCATGATGTCCACGCTCTCGCGGCGATTCTCGTAATGGCCGGCGCGCAGCGTGTCCTCAAAGAACGCATCGTAATCCGCGCCTTCGGGCAGCACGCACATGCCGCCCTGGGCGAGCATGGAATCGCACTCGTCGAGCCTCCCCTTGGAGAGCATGATGATGTTCGCGGTCTCAGGCAAATTGAGCGCGGCGTAAAGGCCGGCCACGCCGCAACCGGCAATCACCACATCGCACGTCATATCCGTATACGAGGTCGCCATCGCGCGACTCCCTTCATGAAATCGAGCTATCGCGCGGCGTACTCGAGCATGCGATCAAGCGTTGCTTGAGCCCGCTGCGCAGCATCCTCGTCAACGCCGATCTGCACCGCGCCCGAGCCCGTCTCCAGGCAGCGCACGAGCTTTTCGAGCGTGATACCGTCCATGTCGCCGCAGGTTGGGGGCGTGTGCGTCACAAAGAACCGCTTGCCCGATGCGGCGCAGCGGCGCTCGAGCTCATAGAGCACGCCCTGGACCGTCACCACGATGAACTCCTGCGCAGCGCTCTGCTCGGCATACGCGATGATGCCCGCCGTCGATCCGATGTAGTCCGCCTCCGCGAGCACCGCGGCGGCGCACTCGGGGTGTGCGAGCACGAGCGCCTCGGGGTGCTCGCGCTTGAGCTCCTGCAGCTCCGCCAGCGAGATCGCCTCGTGGCGCGGGCAGCAGCCGTCGTTCAGAATCACGTGCTTTTCGGGCACCTGCTCGGCAACGAACCTGCCCAGGTTGCGGTCAGGGATGAACAGGACGTGGCTCTGGGGCAGCTCGCGCACGATCTTGACCGCGTTGGACGAGGTCACGCACACGTCGCTCCAGCTCTTGATCCTCATGGTCGAGTTCACGTAGCACACCACCGCCAAGTCGTCGCCGTACTCGGCGCGAGCGGCGTCGATGGTGGCACGCTGCACCATGTGCGCCATGGGGCAATCCGCGGCCGGCTCGGGCAGCAGCACGGTCTTGGTGCGATTGAGCAGCTTGGCGCTCTCGCCCATAAACTCCACGCCGCACAGCACGATGGTCTGCTGAGGCAGCGATTTGGCGAGCTTTGCCAGGTAAAACGAGTCGCCCACGTAATCGGCGACGGCCTGGACCTCGGGCTCCACGTAGTAATGCGCGAGAATCACCGCATCGCGCTCCGCCTTGAGGGCCTCGATCCGCGCGCGCGTCTCGGCAGGCACGGCGCCGGCGCGCTCAAGCGCGGTGGGTTCCATTACCGCAGGATTCTTCGTCGTCTCCGTCATGACGTCCTCCCGACGAATCGTGTCTTGTTGGAGGAAGTATGGCACTGCACGACGCAACTGACAAGACAGGTGACAAGACAACAAAATAATCCGACGAGAGTCAGCCCGCGTACTCACCTTCGAGTGCGCCCGCACGGCGGTAACCAGTCCGAGCCTCGAACACGGCCGCGCAGCAACAATCAGCCCTCGCACGCAACCTCAAACGCGCCCCCGCAGCGGCAACTGCCCCGGCGCCGAACGTGCCCTCGTGGCAGACATATCCCCCCGCCTTCAAACACGCCCCGTCGCGGCAAGCGCCCGCCTTCAAACACGTCCCCGCGGCGGCACCCCTAGTACGGGGCGCCCAGCGGGGTCAACTGCTTGAGGTACGCCCACATGCGCTGCTTTTTGCGCAGGGTCGGCAAGCGAGGCCTCAAAGCCGTCGAGGGCCAGCACGCGACGACCGAGCACGGTGCGACCAGCCCCGGCTTGAGCATGGCGGTGTCAAAGTCCTCAATGATGGCGAGGGCATCCGCATAGGTCTCCCGCAGGGCGTCCGCAGCGGCATTGTCCAGCAAAACGATCGCCTCGGGATCCAGCGCCTCGACCGCCTCGCGCAGCATATCAACCGGCAAGGGCTCACCCGCCTGCGGGCAATCGGCAATCGAGGGGTCCGCCTCTCCAAACACCGTCGCGAGGGTGCAAAAATCCTGGGGCTCCCATCCAATGGCGGAGAGCGCCGCCCGCAGCGCGCGACCGTCCGCAGCGGACAAAAGCTCAGCCCCCTGCCGCTCATCCACGTTGAGCTCGCCCTTTACGAGGAGCACGGGCGAGAAGGCGTTGCCGGAAACCCTCACGCCCCGCGCTTGGAGCGACGCCATCTCCTGCTCGACCGCCGCAGCCAGAGCCTCTTTGCGCTCGCCCGTCGTGATTGTCATGCGCTCCCCCCTTGCCGGCATCGCCTCATTCATGTGAAAACATTCTAGCGCTCGGTGTAACGCCTACGCGCGTGTGGGTATAACGACCTCGATGAGAACAACCCTCGCGCCGCGCCGGCGCGAACCTACCCATACAGGAGGCTCTTATGGCCAACATCATCGAAGCAAACGCCGCCACATTTGACGACCTGCTTACCAACGACCTGCCCGTTGTCATTGACTTCTGGGCGCCGTGGTGCGGCCCGTGCCGCATGCTCTCTCCCCCGTCGTCGACGAGATCGCCGGCGAGCTGGAGGGCAAGATCGTCGTTGCCAAGTGCAATGTCGACGAGAACCAGGACCTCGCCATGAAGTACGGCGTTATGTCCATCCCCACCATCGTGATGCTCAAGGGCGGTTCCGAGGTCATGCGCTCCGTTGGAGCCGTGCCCAAGCCCAAGCTCAAGGGCGATATCGAGGCGAATCTCTAGGGGTTTCATCTCCCCCTTTGCGAACCCGGTGACGCACAATCGCGACAACCTCGCCGTTCGCCCCACCCCGCGGCCGCGCCTTTCCCCCAGGCGCGGCCGCTTTTTGCGTTATGTAACCCTGCATGCCGCGCGGAGCCCCTGTTCAATCGGCTCAGTGGAGCTTATGCGTGCATTCCCCAGGCTTGGTACACTGTAGAGTGTATGTCGCGCGGCGCAGGTGATTCCGCGCGCTCGAAATCCCGCGCACTGCGATCTGAGCCGCGATGCGCAAAGGTTTGTTAGGGGATCCGCATGGAGTCCATTGCACAGGGAATGCAGGGGCCTGCCGTCGAGGACGTGCAGACGCGCCTGACCTCCTTTGGGATATACGATTGACGAAGCCGAGACGTCCGCAAAGGAGTTCGGCACCACTTCCGCCGCTGCCGTGCGCGCGTTCCGCGCCAACCAGGGCCTCGAGCCGGGTGACGAGGTCGATGGCGCCACATGGAGCGCCCTGGTCGACGCGTCCTACAAGTTGGGCGACCGCACCCTGTACCTGCGCTTGCCCAACTTCCACGGCGCAGACGTACAGGCACTGCAGCGCGCCCTCAACACCCTTGGCTTTGCCTGCGGCGTCGACGACGGCTTTTTTTTGGCCCGCACACCGAGGCCGCGCTCCAGCAATTCCAGGAGAACGTGGGGCTTTTTGCCGACGGCATGGCGTTCCAAGACACGTTCGCCTACATCAACCACCTGCACCACGTGTGGGAGGGCAAGCCCTCGGTGATCGACGTCGAAGCCGAGGCGCGCATGGGCTTTGCCCGCGCCGCTAACGTGCTCGAGAGCTGGCACATCGCCATTGGCGGCGAGGACGCCATCGCGCGCAACGTCGCGTCGCGCGTGTGGAACAGCGCCTCGGCGACCACCGACGGCAGCGGCATCGTTTTGTACGATGACACCGCGCCAAAGGACGTGGACCTCATCGTCGAGGTCGCCTCCGACGAGCTGCCCGAGGATGCCGAACCCCGCGCCACCATCGCGCTTGCCGAATGCCAGAACCTCTCCCTGCGCGTCAAGACCGCCGTTGCCGCCGCCACCTCCAAGCCCATCCTGCTCCGCATCGAGCTCACCGGGATCACGGAGTACGGCATGTTCACCGCAAGTGATGCACAAACCCTGGCGGTTCGCCTGCTCGACGGTTTGTGCGATGCACTGAGCGACTAGGTGTTGTGTGCCAATAGGTTGTTTACACCCACGATGCGCGACATGGGCGGCAGGCCCCGCACGCGCTGTGCGGACGCTCCCAATTGTAGCGCTCGATGAAGGCCGGGAGGGCGTCCGCCCTCCCGGCCTCGCTCTCCCATGCCCTTCCGTACTGCCACTCCTGCGCGATAGTGCGGTTCATCCGCTCCACCTTGCCGTTCTGCCACGGGCTGTAGGGCCTCGTGTAGACGTGCCGGACGCCGGCGGCGGCGAGCAGCTCGTTGAACTCGCCGCTGCGGTAGCCCGGGCCGTTGTCGGTCATGACGCGCTCCACCGTCAGGCCGAGGCCCGCGTAGAAGCGCAGGGCCCGCCGCATGAACGCCGCGCAGGTGCCCTTCCGCTCGTCGGGCAGCAGCTCGGCGTAGGCGACGCGGCTGAAGTCGTCCACTGCGACGTGCAGGCAGGCGTAGCCGCCTCCCGAGTCCGGGTGCGCGAGGACGGACTCCCCCGCGGGCCCTCCAGCCGCCGCCGTCCGGGATCCTCGCGACCTTCTTGATGTCCACGTGGACCAGCTCCCCGGGCCTCTCGCGCTCGTAGCGCACGGGGGTGACGGGCCCGCGCCGCCGGACCTCGCCCGTGACCCGGTCGACGTCGGCGAGCCTGGGCATCCCGCGCCTCGCCACGATCCTGGCGCAGGTGCGGGCCGGCACGCCGGTGGCGGCCGCCAGCCCGGGGGGCGCGAGCATGAGCTCCCGCCTGGCGGCCGCGACCCGCTCCTCGGCCTCGGGCGGCGTGAGCCTGGCCAGCCTGCGCGGTCGGCTGCTGCGGTCGCCCAGCCCCTCGCCGGACCTGCTGCGGCGCAGCCACTTGCTGGCGGTCTGGCGGCTGACGCCCATCTGGCGGGCGGCCTCGGCGACGCCGAGGCCGGACTCTATGCGGGAGACAAGGGTCTCTCGCCCCCTCGGGGTGAGCCTTGCGTTAGGATGTTGCTCCATGGGAGGGCTCCTCTGCTGTTCGTCTAGACAACTCACAGCATGCGGGAGGCCTCCCTATTTGTCACCATCCGGATGTAAACAACGTCTTGGCACTTAACAACTAGGTACGCTACACTATGACGGTCGCGCTGTTACGCGACCACCGCGATTGGGGTATCGTCCAGCGGCAGGACCCTGGTTTTTGGTACCAGTTACGGGGGTTCGAATCCCTCTACCCCAGCCAAACAAGGCCACAGGCCGGAGTGCACGCGCGCTCCGGCCTGTTTGTGTTTTTTAGCCCATATCGATAAGGCCCCGTTCGTGCCGAACAGGACTGCCGCTACACCGCCAAACGCTGGCGCAGCCCTTCCTGCAACACCTGAGAAAAGTTCTCCCCCGTTCTCCATGGCAAGCGCGTTGAGCCAACAGCTCCACATCGACCCGCATCGCACGCCTCGAACTCCCACGATAAGGGTTGCGCTATCATGGCAGCGCTTAAACCTCAGTCGAAAGGCGCGCCGCATGACCTACACGCACGTGATATTTGATTTGGATGGAACGCTGCTCAACACGCTTGAAGACCTTGCCTGCGCGGGCAACCATGTGTGCGAAATGCGCGGCTGGCCAACCTTCACGCAGGACCAGTTCCGCCAAGGTGGGCAATGGCCAGGTCAAGCTGGTCGAGCGCCTCATTCCCGCGGAGTTTGCCGGGGACGGCCGCGTTCTTGAGCGGGCCCTCGCCGATTACCGCTCCTACTATGCCGAGCATCGCGAAGACCACACCGCCCCGTACGAGGGAATTCTTACGCTTCTCGATCAACTCGGCAACGAGGGCGTAAGCCTCTCGGTGCTCTCCAACAAGGACCACGCCGCCACCGAACCGCTTGTCCGCAAGTACTTTGGCGACCGCTTCGACGTGGTTCAGGGACGCATCGACGCGTTCCCGCCCAAGCCCGAAGCCCCCATCACGCTACATGTCCTCGAGCGCTTGGGGGCCGATCCCTCCACAACGCTCTATGTGGGCGATTCGAATGTCGACATCGCCTGCGGGCACAACGCGGGGCTGCACGCCTGCGGTGTTGCCTGGGGCTTCCGCGGGCGACGCGAGCTCGAGGAGGCGGGTGCCGATTACGTTGTCGACACGCCCATGGAGCTCATCGACATCGTGACCGGAATGCCAGCCGAGCGCTAACCGCAAACGCCCTCTAGCAGATATCGTCTCTGCAACCGGCAGCAATCTCACCACGCCGACGGGTCGAGCCCTGTACGGCAAAAAGCGGCTGCACCGCCGCCCGGACGCGATAATCCCGGACATTGGTGCAACCGCTTTTTATCGGCCGTCGGCGCCAAAAGGGAGACGCACAAGCGCGAGCAGTCGCTACAGCATGGCGTCCATGATGGCCATCTCGGCGTCCTCGGCAGCCTCCCACGTGCCCTCATCGTCCTTGGCGTAGTCGATGACGACGTCGCTCTCGTGGGGCTCGGTCACCTTGGTCACGTCCATCAAAAATCTCGCCGCCCTTGGCGTACAGCTCCTCCTCGGTGGGAAGCGCGCTCTGGTCGAGCCCCATGATCCAGGTCTCGAACTGGCTGGAGAACTCGGTCATGATGTCGGTGACGGACTTCATCTTCACCTTGCCCACGGCGGTCGCCACGCCGTTCTCCTCGTCAACGGTCACCTCGTCGATCTTGTACTCAAACCCGTCGAGGTAGCTCTCGGCAAAATCCTGCGTATCGATGCCAAGCATCTCAAAGCTGTCGCCCGAGCTCTCGCTCATGGCCTCCACCAGCTCTTCATCGTCGGCGGAGATCTCGCCAAATGCGCTCTCGAGATCCTGGCGAATGAGCTCCTCGACCGAAGGGCCGCCGCAGGCGCTCAGCAACACCGTGCACAACGCCGCCACCAGCACCATCGGAATGGCCCAGAACTTTTTTTCTTCATCGCTTCCTCCCAGCATCGGTGGCGTACGCACCCCATGCGCGTCACGGTGCCACAACCTAGCAGAATGCTGTGATGATAGTCGAGCCCGGGCCGCACCCTCAACGCGCGCGTGGGGATGCTGCCAAAAGGGAACCGTTCATCGGCGAACGGCGTATACGGACACGCGGCACGCGTCAACACGTGAGCCCCGGAGCTTATGCACTCCGAGGCTCATTTCATGCGAAATATGTCTAGCGCTGAGCTTGCCACAAACAGGCTGCCCGACACGGTGGCCACGCGCCGAGACGGGACGCCGCGGGTCTAGGCGCGCGCACCGTACCGCTCGTAGTAGGCGTCGATCGCGGCCTTGAGCTCGTCGTCGATCACCACGCGGCCGGCGACCTCGCGGTTGTAAAGGTGCTCGGTCACCTCGGCCATGGACACGATGCTCGCCACCGGGAACCCGTACTTGGCCTCGATCTCCTTTTTTGCGCGGTGGTCACGCCACCCCTTGCCGACCTCCATGCGGTTGAGGCTCACGATCAGGCCCTTGACCTCGACGTTCGCGGCGTTCATGAGCTTGGGGTAGGTCTCCTCGATGGACTTGCCGGACGTGGTGACGTCTTCCACCATGACTACGCGGTCGCCGTCCTTGAGCTCGTAGCCCAGCATGCCGCCCTTGTCGGCGCCGTGGTCCTTGACTTCCTTACGGTCGGAGCAGTACTTGACCTCCCTTGCCGTACAGCCTGTGCATGGCGATGGCGGTGACCACGGCCAGCGGAATGCCCTTGTACGCCGGCCCGAACACCACGTCGAAGTCCAGGCCGAAGTTGTCGTGAATGGCCTGGGCGTAGTACTCGCCGAGGCGCTTGAGCTGGGAGCCCGTGACGTAGGCGCCGGCGTTCATGAAGAAGGGGGACTTCCGGCCGCTCTTCAGCGTGAAGTCGCCGAACTTGAGCACGTCGCACTCGACCATGAACTCGATGAACTCTTGCTTGTAAGCCTCCATGAGGACTCCCTTCGACCTGCCCGGTCATAGTGCTGAGCATGTATTGGCTGCCTGTAAAGGGGGTAGCAAAAACGCGCCCCGGCCGCTTGCAAGCGGTCCCGAGGCGCGTGGTGGTTGCCTTGTCTGCAGGGTGCGCTATAGGACGCGCCCTTGAGCGCGCCCAAAACGCCATGGGCTATTCTTCGTTGGAATCGGCGCTCCCTGTCGACCCCCGCGCGCTCCTTCTTGGCAAGAGAGAGGAACGAGGAGCCAGCGACGGCAAGACCCGCCGCGCCGGTCAGCACCATCGTCGCGATGTCGCCCGTGCCCGGCAGTCCGCCCGCAGTCGCCTTGCCCGAGCTGGAAGCCGAGGTGCTCTGCGCGCCGTCCCCTGGCCAGAGGTGGTCTTGTCGCCCGTGGTGCCAAAGGGAATTCATGGGGTCGGGCGTGGTGTTCTGCCGAGGCGCGGGGTCCTTCGGGGTCGTCTTGCCGTCGTCTTCCTCATCGCCCGTGGAAGCATCCGTCTGCTCGTCGTCCGACGAGCCCCTGACCCTCCCCGGCATGCGTGGAACCGCCGCCGGGCGCGGCGTCCTGCGTGGAGCCGTCCTGCGTCGAGCCGCCGCCTGCGGAGCCGCCCGTACCCGTGGAGTCGCCCTGCGTCGAGCCGCCGTTGTTGCCGGTGCCGCCCTGCGCGGACCCGGAGCTGCCTGCGCTGCCGGACCCCGAACCGCCCGCGTTCTCCTGGTCACCCGACGAGCCCCTGACCCGCATTGCCATCGGGGACCGAAGCGTTGGGAGCGTCATCCGCATCGTCATCGGAGTTCTGGCTGCCACCGGCGTTCTGCTCGGCATCGGAGCCCTGACCGCCCTCGGGCGTCACGGCATCATTCGAACCCGCATCGCCGTCATGCGCCGCTCCGCCATCCGGGCCGCTCCCGCCGGAACCGGCATCGCCTTGCGAGCCTCCCTCAGAGCCACCCTCAGAGCCACCCTCATCGCCATTCTGCCCCTCGGAGTCGTTGGGGGCATCGGGCGCGATCGGGAGGCCGGCACCGGAATCGTCCTGCCCGGGCTCGTCGGCATTCGGCTGATCGTCCGTCTGCCCCTGGCCGTTCGCGTTCTGCTCCGCGTCATGCTGGTCCATGTACGCCAGGCAGGTGGCCCTTTCCTTCTTATAGCGGTTCTTCCAGCCGTCCCAATACTGAGGCTGACTGGGATACCAATCGTCGACGTACTCGACCACCGTATCGCACAGAGCCGTAATCAGCTCGCGGTCGGTCATGCTGTTGTCGATGTTCGCGCCCTTAAAGAACTTTTTTGCACGCCGCCCTGGCCAAACAGGTTGCACATGCCCCACACCAGGCCCTTGACGCAATCCGCGCGGTCGCGCACGTCAACGCCGTAGGTGTTGAGCAGGGAGCTCTGAACCGGCAGGTAGTAGTTGTTGTACGCATAGGAATCCTGCAGGGCGGAGAACTCGGCGGGGTCGGCCGCATACGCCGCGTGCCACGCCTCGTTGAGGATTTGCGCGGGCGCGCTGAGCTGGCGCGACGTGTAGTCGTACATCTCGTACGACGGATTTTGCAGCACATCGCGATACGCGAGCGCCGCCCTGAGTATGTCGTACTTGGTGGAATTGTAGCCGTACACCTGCTCGATAAACGGCAGCAGGCTGTAGCGGCGGTCAAACTGGTAATAGCCCATCGCGTTGTAGCCGTCGCCATACGAGAGGCCCTTTGTCGTAATCGCAACCGCTCGTACTTGGTGAAGTACTTCATCTCGTCGGAAAGCGACACGGGGGAAAGCGTGGAGGCAGAACGAGCCGAGGCGAACGTCGCAACGCCCTCGGTGCCCCTCGTAGTAGTCCGCCTTGTCGTAGTCCGCGGGCGCGGGATCCCCCACGCCGTTGGGGTCGTTGTCCGTGGCGGGCGCCTGCTCGGTGTTAGCGACGGCGGGCAGGGCAACACCGCCGAACGCAAGCGTAACGGCAAGTCCGGCGACAACCGCCTTATTGCGATGCTGAGGCATATGTCCTCCTCGGGTCCGCCCTCCACATGGGGATGGCTGCGTTTAAGGTACGTTTGCGGCAAGGCCACAAAGGGATACACCAAGTATGAACGAAAAGATGCGTCCCGAATATACGTTTTGGAGCGCATCTTCTTATTCTTCACCCCAAGCCCATGCGCCGTTGTCGAGGGCCCGGCGCGGCCCCGGGGCACTCGCCTTGAAACGACGAGGGAACCGACGCCCTCGCGCCCGTTCCCTCGCGGCACATGTTTTCAAGCGACGCCTCGCCTTAGCAGATCTTGCACACCCAGCCGTGCACATCCTCGATCTCGCCGGCCTGGATGCCCGTGAGCGTGGCGCGCAGCTGCTTCATCACCGGGCCGGACGTCTCGTGACCAGCCGGGAACACCACGACCTCGTCGCCATCGTGAATCTCGCCAACAGGGCTGATGACGGCCGCGGTGCCGCACAGCCCGCACTCGGTAAAGGCGCCGGACTGCACTTCGGCCCACGTGACCGGGCGCTCGTCGACGGCGATCCCCAGGTCCTGAGCGACCTGAACAAGCGAGCGACGGGTGATGGAGGGCAGGATGGAGTCGGTGTGCGACTGCGGAACGACGAGCGTGCCATCCTCTTTCACGAACAGGACGTTGGCGCCACCGGTCTCCTCGACATAGGTGCGGGACTCGGAATCGAGATACAGGTTCTCGGCATAGCCCTCGCGGTGGGCCTCGCCGGGCTTGAGGGACATGGCGTAGTTCAGGCCAGCCTTGATGTTGCCGGTGCCGTGAGGCGCGGCGCGGTCGTACTTGGACACGCAGAGCTTGACCGCGGTGTCGCCGCCCTTGAAGTACGGGCCCACGGGGGTGACCAGAATGCGGAACTGATACTCGTCCGCGGGAGCAACGCCAATGACGTCGCCGGTGGCGATCATGAGCGGGCGCACATACAGCGTGGCGCCAGAGCCAAAGGGCGGAACCCAGGCGGCGTTGGCAGAGACGACCTGCTTGACGGCCTCAACGAAGCGGTCCTGCGGGAAGGCGGGCATCACGAGGGCGCTCGGCGGAATCGGCCATACGCTGGGCATTCATGTCGGGACGGAAGCAGACGATGCTGCCGTCCTCGGCGGTGTAGGCCTTCAGGCCCTCAAAGACCTCCTGACAGTAATGGAAGATACCGCCGCACTCGGACAGCGTGATGCTGTGGTCGGTGGTAAGGCAGCCCTCGTCACGCGCCGTCCTTGTAGTTGGACACGTAGCTGTAATCGGTCTTGCGATAGCTAAAGTCGAGGTTGCCCCAATCGAGGTCCTTCTTCTCAACGGTCATGGCATGCTCCTTCGCACTCGTGCCCGTGCGTTCGCGAGAGGGGGTTGTCGACGCTCGGGTGCACCCTCCCGCGCGGGCGCACGGTGTTTGTATACCGGCAACAAAGCCAGGCGAAAACCGCCCAGTCGGTTTTGCGGCGAAGTTCATTGTACTGCGCTCAAATAAAGCGTGGCATATGTACGAAATCTTTAACGAAGGAGACGCAATGCCCTCGAGGGCATTGCTCCGATGTGGCCGCGTGCCGGGCAGTTCGATTTCAATGCGAACGCGAAGGATCGCGGGCGGGCGAGGATAGCGCGGCGGCGCTGCAACGAGGGACCTCGAAGCGCCTTGCCGCTCTGGAGCCTACTTACCTTCCGCGTTGCGGCGCTTTTGCTCGGCACGCGCCGGCAGGATGCGGAACTGATCCACCAAGCCACCACAGCGACAGCTACGACAATGATGACGACCTTCACGACGCTAGACACCCACTCGGCCTGAGCGGTGATTTGCTCCCAGGCGCCGCCGGCCCAAAAGCCGAGGGTGCACAGGATGGCGTTCCACACCAGCGAGCCCACGAGGGTGTAGATCGCAAAGCGGACCATGTTCATCTTGGCAGTTCCGGCGGGAATGGAAATGAGGCTGCGCACCACGGGGATGCAGCGGCAGACAAGTACCGTAGTCTGGCCTTTGCGGTCGAACCAGCCGATGGCCTTGGCCACATCGTCGGAATGGAAGCCCAGCATGCGCATGGGCTTGGTGTCGAAGAAGCCCTCGAGGGCGCTCCTGCGAAAGCAGGCGACCGATACCGTAGAGGAAGTACGCGCCCACAACGGAGCCCACAGTGGCAGCGATGATGACTCCCGGGAGCGTCATCGCGGTTTGCGTTGCGAGGAAACCGGAGAGCGGCAGGATGAGCTCGCTCGGGATGGGAGGAAACACGTTCTCGAACAAGATGAGGCCTGCGACCGCAAAAAATAGCCAAACTGGCTAATGAAACTGAAGAATGCCTCTTGCATGTGATGCCCTTCTAAGCGACTGCATTGATCAACTGCTGCAAAATGCAATGTTCACCATAATAGCGGTCACGCATAACGCCTTGGTAATGTGCGCAGTCTTTCCAGAACCTCCTTGACATGGGAGGTGTGCGACATTGCGCGATCTGCGGACGGACCGACGCAACGAGGGCCCACCATCGGCATGCGGCCGGTGCCTTCTCGGGGCACATGCCGGCTTCCGACGCGCGAAAACGGTGCCGAGGTGCAGACCCAGCAGCGGTACGCAGCGAACGCGTCCAGAGCGGGACCGAATCTAGCGACCCGGGTCGGCGTTTTCGCGCGGTCACGGCCCCGCCTCTGTCTCCATCTTGTTAATCCTAGCAATTTCTCTCGACATTACACGGGAGGGCGCGTACACTTGCACCTCACACGCCAAAAAAAGCCAAGCGCCCCAGGAGGAAGACATGGGAGCCATCGCCACCGTCCGCGAGGACATCGCGACCGTCAAGGCCAACGATCCCGCCGCGCAGAGCAGCTTTGTGATCTTCCTCTCCTACCCAGGGCTCCACGCCAAGTGGATGCACACACCCGAACATTGGTTATGGGAGCACGGGGCACGCGGCCTCGCTCGCGTCCTTTCGCAGGTCACGAGGTTTTTCACCGGCGTCGAGATTCATCCCGCCGCTCAGCTTGGGCGGCGTCTCTTCATCGATCATGCCATGGGCGTGGTGATTGGCGAGACCACTATTGTGGGCGATGACTGCGTGCTGTACCAGGGCGTCACCCTCGGCGGCACCGGCAACAAGACCGGCAAGCGCCACCCCACGCTCGGCAACAATGTCACCGTGGGAACGGGGGCCAAGGTTTTGGGCAATATCCATATTGGTGACAACGTACGCATCGGAGGCAACTCCGCTGTGGTGAAGGACGTGCCCAACAACTGCACGGTTGTTGGCATCCCCGGGCGCGTGGTCAAGCGCAACGGATGCCGTGTGATGAGCGAAAGCTTCGATGCAAGCTGCCACCGAGAGAACATGCCCGACCCCGTCGAGGAGGACTCGATCATGAACCGCGAGGGCATCGCGGGCAACGCGCGGCGCATCGCCGAGCTCGAGGCACAGGTTACCGGGCTTGAGGCATTGGTCAAGACCCTCGAGGGCGAAGAATGGACGCGAGGTCGAAAAGGGCAAGGGGATAAAACCAGTCCAGCCCCTCACGAAAAACGCGAACTCAAACCTCCAGTGCGGTGATGGGGTCATCATGGCGCCGTCGGGGCGCGCATAGGTGAACGAGGAAAGGCCGCATATGACCACGAGCACCTCAGGGGGCACGGCACGGGCGCCGTACTCCACGTCGAGCTTGAGGGAGAGCAGGGAATCCGCGGCTGCATCGATCTGATTCGCCCCGAGCTTGATTCAAAAGCGCCCCAACGCCCATCCGCCAGCTCCACCACGGCGTCTATCTCCCTGTTGAGTCCGTCGCGGTAGTGGAACAGCTTGCCGCCGCTCGCCGCGGCGAACGGAGCCACCTCGTACAGACGAGCTTCCATACAAGGATCTTCCAACCCACATGAGACCCTTCCAGTCCTCGATCCATGCAAAACGGGCGCCCCAAATACAACTGGGACGCCCGTCTGAGCGCTTATGCGCGTTTTGCCGCTACTAAAGCGGAACCGCTACGCCTTGCGACGCTTGCGGATCACAAGAGCGGTGGCGACCAGCGCCACACCGGCGGCACCGCACGCGGCGATGGGCAGCAGGGAGCTGTCACCCGTCTGGGGCAGACCGGCGCCGGGCTTGCTCGGCTTCTGGCTCGGCTTCTGCTCGGGGACCTCAGGCTTGGGCTGCTCAGGGGTCTCCGGGCCGGGCACAGGAGGCGTAGGCGGAACCGTGCCGTCATCCTTGACCCACTTGCCAAAGACCGTCATGTCGCTCGCGACCTTGGTCTTGGCCGTGAACTCGTTGCCCGCAGTGCAAGCCTCGTCCGTGAACCAGCCGGCGAAAACATAGCCCTCGGCGGTCGGAACGGGCAGCCTGTCACCAAGCGCGGTGCCCTGCTCGATGTCGAGCGCGGCGGGCGTCTCAACGCCGGCGGGGACGTCACCAGTAAAGGCGAAGGTCACCGTGACGGCCTTCTTGAGCAGGGACTCGATGTCCTCAAGACCCTTCAGGACCTCGTCGACCTGAGCCTTATCCTTGGGACAGTCGGCCACGAGCTCAGCGGCCTCCAGCTTGTCCATGACCTTCTGGATGCTCTCGGGCGTCCACTTACCGGACTCAATCACAGCGCGGACCTCATCGATGCGCTGGTAGAGAGCAGAGGTGTCGATGTCGGCACCGGGGTCGACGGGCAGGTCGCGACCGATGACCTCGAACTCGACAACATGGTTGGTCGTCTTGTCGTCGGTCTGACCGCGCATGTACACGCGCGCATAGCGCGCCTTGGTTCCGGCAGGCACGGGGAACGTCTTTCCGTCCTTCGTCTCGGCGTAGGGCTCATCCTGGCCAGCTCCGAGCTTGTGAACGTTGTCCTTGTCGGAGTTGTAGAGGATCGTATCCTCAGAGGTGAACGTCTCATCCTCGGAAAGCACCACGACCGTATCGCGATACGTGCGGCCGTCCTGGAAGTAGCGCCACAGACCGACGGAGGCAACCTCGCGGACTGCGCCGAGGTCGACTTGCATGTAAGAGCTCTTCGTGTTGTGGTCAGCACCGAACACGCCAAACGCGCCGGAGTCCTTGTTGCCGTCGGTGATGTTGTTCATCGAGCCCTCGTCGGCCTTAACGGCATCATTGCCAGTATCGGTCCACGCAGCCGTCGCCTTCTTGCCCTGGGCGAGGTTGTGCTCCTCCGTGTTGGGGTTCAACTTCTCGTGCAGCTTCGCCACCTCGTCGTAGCCGAGAGCGCGATCGTAGACCTTCGCGGAGGCCTCGTCGGCGTCCTTGTTGAAGGCGCCACCGGCAAACACGATGTCGCCCGCGGGGGTCTCACTGTGGAAGTTCTTCGCATCGTACTTGGAAGAGGAGGTCTTACCGTCAACGTAGATCTTCAGGTTGCCGTTGTTCTCGCGAACGCCGGCGACGGTGTGCTTGTTGCCATCGTTCACTTTGACCTCAGCGGTGGCGCGCACGCCATTAACGTCGAAATACGGCATGCCGTTCTCGTCGATGCCGAGCTCGTAGGCGCCCTCCTGCTTCACCAGCGGGCCATGACCCGTGGTGTTAACCTGGGAGAACACGGAGAAACCGGTCTTGGAGACCAGGGAGTCGTCCTTGGAGGCAAGCTTCTTGGTGTAGGTGGTCAGGCGGGACGGACAACGGGAAGCGACCACGTTGTCCTTTGTGGAAATCGACGGAGGCGGTGTCGCCCGCGATGGCATTGCCAGCCATGTCGGTGATGCCGGAGACCTTCACCTCGAGCTTCTCGCCCTGCGAAGGCTCCCTCATCAAGCGTGATGTGGAAGGACACGCCGTCGGCGGAGCGCTTGACCTTGGAGGCGTCGATCTTCTGACCGTTGACGGTAAAGACGGCCTCACCCTTGACCTTCTCATCCATGCGGACGATCAGCTCAGTGGCACCGTCGTGACGCACGGTCTCGACGGACGGACCCTGCTTGTCGCCCTCGCCGGGCTTGCTCACGCGGATGGTGAGGGACTCCTCCGGCTGAAGCATGAGGGAGACCTTCTCACCAATGGTGAACGTGCCCTTGTCGGCAATCTTGGACGTGTCGCCGGGCTGGGTGTGGCGGCGCTCAATCACGTAGTTGAACGTGTCGCCGGCGTTGCCCTTGACGCCCAGCGTGGCGTCATCGAACGTGAAGTCGAGAGTCTGGGCCTTGTCGGCATTGGCGTTGCGGACGGTCAGGATACCCTCATCGCCCTCAAAGCCGGCGTAGCCGTAGGTGTTGTAGATGCCCTTGCCGTCATTGTTGAGCTGGTCGTGCCCCTCGGCGGAGTGACCCGCTCCACCCGTCATCAGGTCGACGCCCCTCGACGGGCCACTTACCGAACATGCGAGCATTGCGAAGGAGATGGAAGTTCTCCTCATACCACTTGAGGAACTCGGCGTTGACCTCGTACTTCTCCTCGTCGAAGATCGCATCGGAGTAGTAGAGCTCCCAGAAGGCAGTGCCGCGTCCCGCGATGGTGTACAGGTAGTTCTGGAAACCCTCGGCGCTGGCGGTCGTCGGAGTCATCGCGGTACCCGTCTTACCGTACACCGGATCGTGGTTGTAGATGTGGGAGGCGGGAACTGGAACTGGTGCCCATTGATGAAGTTGTAATACACGGCATCGCGGGCGTTCAAGTTGCCGTCGTGCACCGTGCTGCCATGAGCGGTGCGGGCATGGTCGAACTGGCACTGGAGCCACACGGAGTTGACCCACTGCAGCAGCCAGGCGCTCGGAATGGTGTGCGTGGTGCTCGAGATCCAGTAGTTGGCGATGCCGTTCTCCTCGGCGTTCGCGCGGACCTTCTTATACAGCTCGATCCAGCCTTCCCACATGTCGGTGCAGTGGTACATCTGGTTCACGCCGCCAGTCATGTGGCCCCTTGACCGTGTCGTTGCCCGAGTGTCCAGGCACGCCGTCCTCGCCGACACCGAAGTGGTTGTACTGCCCCTCGTCCGCGAAGCCGTCCCACTTTCAGTAGTTCACATGCCACTTGTTTTGGAAGTCGCAGACGAGATTGGCGTAGTTCTCGAGGTACGTGCGGTCGGCGACGTCGATCGAGCCGCCCGCGTTCACGCCCAGGCCCTGCTGCTGCAGGAGTTGGCGATGGCTCCGTTCGTGCCGTATCCGCCGCGCGGGCCGATCCAAACACCCAGGTCGGAGCCGAAGTTCTGCACAAGCTTCGCGATCGAGTTGAACTCATCGGGGAACTTGTTGTTGAACGTCCAGAACCCCTTTGGTGCACTGTAGTCGGTCCAGCCATCGTCAACGGCATACGTGTCGAGCGGGGCCAGTTCGGAGTTGGCGAACTCCTTGTCGATCTCGGAAAACGCCTCGGTGATGTTGCCTTCGGTGATGTTCTTCTCGTTGTCGTACCAAGAGTTGTACTGAACGCGGAACTCGGAAGGCGCGGAAATATCGTCGATGTAATCGAAGAAGTCCGCCTGAACGACGCGATAGTCCTTGGCGGCGGCGGCGCCGGCAACCGTTGCCACGTGCTGTAGCGAATGGCGCCATCTTCAGCGCGCACGGCCTGACCATCGTTCGCCAAGCGATCCATGGTCTTACCCGTGTAGTACCGAGGACGGCCGATCTTCTTGCCCCTGCTCGTCGACGATCTGCGTGTCCGCAGCAGGGAACTCGCAGCCGAAGAACATGCCGTCGGCATAGAACGGCTGACCGAGGATGGCACGGGCGGCGGGCTGGCCGACGATGCCGCCCTGGTCGGTCGGGATGGTCCACTGGCCCTCGGCACCCTCACGTTAAGCGACTCAAGATCGATGTAGTCGATCTCGGCGTCGAGCTTGTCCTCCTCGGGAACGGAGATCTCGAGATACTTGCGCATGTAGTGGTCGTCGTTATACGCAACGATGTTCTCGGTGATGGTGTAGGTGGCACCGTTGAACTCGACAGGGTTGAACTTGAAGGAGAGCTTCTTGCCCGTCTTCTCCTGCTTGTTGATGACTGCAGTGGTGTCCTCCATCACGGGATCGCCGGCGAGCGTGAGGTCACTCGACTTGAGGAAGAACGGGGTCGCCTCCTGCTGCTCCGGCTCGACCCACGGCTCGGCGTAGAGGTCGAACTCTTCGCCACCGGCGAACTTATTGTTGTTCACGCTGGTCTTGGCCTCGAGCATGACGCACTCGACGTTTGCGCACAGCCCCTGCATATCCTCGGGGATGTTGACGTGAATCGCCTCGCCCTTGTTTCCCTCGTAGTTGAAGGTGCCCTCCATGACCTTGGTCCAACCGGCGGTGGCATGGTCTCCCTCGATTGAGGGGGCGTCGGGGAGGTGCTCACCCAAAGGGCGTAGTCCTTGATGTTACCGTTGATGCCCGTGCCGTTTTGCTGGGTATAGCGCGGGTCGTAAGAAAAGCCCTTGAAGGACGTGGGCTTGCCGAGGTCGATAACGACCTCGTGGGGCATCGGCGGAATCGCATTATCGGCGAGGTTCTGCCCAGTATTCTCATCCTTATACTGCGTATGCCAGATGGTGCTATTGCTGTTATCGATGAGGCAGCCGGCCAGGCCGTTTCCCTCGCCCTCGCCCCTCTTCGCCTCAGAGTCAGCCGTAGCAGTCCAACCGGTCTGGTCGAGCGGCTGCTGCTCGGGCTCGGCGTTGTTGTCCTTCTTAGTGCGCTTGATGATAAACTCTTCGCTGCCCTCACCGGGATTCAGCTTGACATTCGCGCGCTTATTGTGAATCTCAGCGGTTTTGACCTTGGCGTCGGCAATGCTGAACGTACGCGAGATGGCGTCGTTTCCGATAGTCACGGAGTCGCCGTTCTTCGCGACGGTCACGTTGCCGCCGGCATAGGCCACCCCCCCGCCTCGGCAAACGCCTGCATGGGCAGCGATGATACGGTCACAGCCGCAATCATGGCGCCCACGCAACAGCGTTTGAGCCATTGATTGGCCATCCAAATCTCCTTTCCTCGTCCAGGGCGTAAACTGCCCCAGCTTCCACACACGCCGAATAGACATAGTGCGCCAACAGTTCAACCAATTTACCTTATGGGAATATCCCCCCGATGAAATTCCGTCCATCGGCAAACGGTGCCGATATGCCGATGAGTGGTAGGGACCAGAATACAAGCTGATACCAGCCGCAGCTATAATCCGCTGGATAACGCGCAGTTTATGCGTGTCTACTTTTACTGGTATTACTTTTTGAGGATCGTTTGGGATTCAAATCCCATTCCCGGCCGCAAGAACCTTTACATTTCCAGCGCGGACCCAACCCATAGCGCGCAAGTTTTTGGAGTCGACTCCAAAAACTTGCAGAAATGTTGACAAGTTTTTGGAGTCGGTTCCAAAAAACTTGCATACAATACTCCTAAGGGTCGAATCGGGAGGAAAACATGATCATCCGGCAGAAATACCTCGACGCGCTCACGTCTTTCCAAGACACCGACCTCGTCAAGGTGATCACAGGTATCCGCCGTTGCGGCAAATCAACGATGCTCGAGATGATGAGGCAAAAGCTCGTGGGTGACGGAGTCGACCCCAGCCGCCTCTTCACCTTCAAGATGGAATCCATGGAATTCGACGGCATCGAGGACTACCGCGAGCTCTACCACATCGTCCTCAATAAAATCCAAGGGGTTGAACATCCCTATCTCTTCTTCGATGAGCTGCAAAACATCGAGGGCTGGGAGAAGGCAATCAACTCGCTGCGCGTTGACTACGACTGCGACATCTATATAACCGGGTCCAATGCATTCCTGCTTTCCAGCGAGATCGCCACCCTCATTTCCGGCAGATACGTCGAGATACCCATGCAAACCCTCACGTTTTCCGAGTACCTTGACTTTCGGGGGCGAGTCTGCCGAAGGGCGACCTCGGCAGCTCCGGCGTAGTCCAACTTGGAGACAGGTCATTCGCCACGACAAAGAGCCTGTTCGCAGATTATATGACCTACGGCGGATTCCCGTACCTTGCGACCAAAAAGCCAGAGAAGGCCGTGTGCTCCGCATACATCCGCGACCTCTACCAGACGATCGTGGTGCGAGACATACTCGCCCGAGAAAAGCGACGCGGCCACAAGACGATAACCGACCGAAAGCTCCTAGAGCGCATTTGCCTGTACCTCTCCGACAATATCGGCAACAGGACGTCCATCAACAAGATCGTCGGCACGCTCAAAGAGAACGGGGCTGCGTCGTCAAACAAAAACAGTCGACTCTTATATCGAGGCCCTCTTGAGGCGTATCTCTTCACCCGTGCCGACCGCTTCGACATCAAGGGAAGGGCCCTTCTTGCAACCGGCGGTAAGTATTACATCTGCGACACCGGGCTTCGGAATCATTTGGACGGATACAGAGGGTCGGACACGGGGCGCCTTTTGGAGAACATCGTGCACAACCAGCTCGTCTTTGACAGATATACCGTACACGTGGGGCATCTGCGAGCCGGTGAGGTCGATTTTGTCGCCAGCGGAAACTCTGGAGAGCGCTTCTACATACAAGTGCCCGAGACCATGCTCTCCGAAGAGACGCGAGAGCGGGAACTGGCGCCGCTCCGGAAAATCCCCGATGAGTTCCCCAAGATCGTGCTCACACTCGACGAGGTGCACCCCACCGACGAGGACGGGATACGCATCATCAACATCATCGATTACCTCACGGGGAGCGCAGAGCTGTAAAACAGAAGCCCCTCCACCCATCATGCGCGACATGGGCGATGCGATATGATGTATCTCGCAGGTACCAACCCGAATCAGATAGGAGTACCATGTTCCCCAAGCTCTTCGAGCCCTTCTCCATCAAGTCGCTCACCATGCGCAACCGCGTGGTGATGCCCGCCATGGGCACGCGCATGTGCCATGAGCGCGAGGTCACCGACAAGCTCGTCGAGTACCACCGCGTCCGCGCCGCCGGCGGCGTGGGCCTCTCCATCGTGGAAGTCTCCGCGGTCCACGCGCCCAGCTCCCCCAACTGCTTCCTCTCCATCGCCGAAGACCGCTTCATCGAGGGGCACCGCCGCCTCACCGACGCCATCCACGGCGAGGGCGGGCGCGCCGGCATCCAGCTGTGGCAGGGGCTCCATCGCCGTCGCCATGGACCCCAAAGCGCAGATCCTCGTGCCCCAGACCATGAGCGTCCACGGCTTCGAAATCCCCGGCATCACCGTCGAGCAGATCCACGAGGTCATCGACTGCTACGGCAAGGCCGCCGCGCGCTGCGTCGAGGCGGGCTACGACTGCATCGAGTGCCACTGCGCCCACAACTACCTGCCGCACTCCTTCCTCTCCGCCGGCCTGAACCACCGAGACGACGAGTGGGGCGGCTCCCTGGAGAACCGCGCCAAGTTCCCGCTCGCCTGCATCCGCGCCATCCGCGAGAACATCCCCGGAGACATGCCCCTGTTCATGCGCATCGGCGCGTTCGACGACTGCCTCGAGAACGGCATGACCATCGAGGACACCATCGAGTTCTGCAAGATGGCCCGCGAGGCCGGCGTCGACGTGCTCGACGTCTCGCGCGGCAACATCGTCACCGCCGCCAACGCGCTCGAGGTGCCTCCGATCGACCTCAAGCCCGGCTTCAATATCGACAACGCCGCGCGCATCCGCCGCGAGACCGGCATGCCCACCATCGGCGTCGGCCGCATCAACACCCCGAGCTCGCCGAGAAGATCCTCGAGGACGACCAGGTCGACCTCGTGGTCATGGGCCGCGCCCAGCTCGTCGACCCCGAGTTCTGCAACAAGGCGCGCGAGGGCAAGACGGACAGCATCGTGTATTGCGTGGGCTGCGACCAGGGCTGCCTGGACGGCTTTGCCAACCTGCGCGACTTCGAGCACATCACCTGCCTGCGCAACCCGCTCGTGGGCCACGAGCTTGACTGGAAGGTCGAGACCACCGACAAGCCCGAGCGCGTCGCCATCGTGGGTGGCGGCGTGGCCGGCCTCATGACCGCCGAGACCCTCGTGGCACGTGGCCACGAGGCCGTGGTGTTTGAGGCGGGCGACCACCTGGGCGGGCAGTTCGTGACCGCCGGCAAGGCACCCGGCAAGCATGAGATGGAGGTCGCCGCCGAGCTCATGGGCGAGCAGGCCAAGCGCTCCGGCGTCGAGGTGCGCCTGAACGCCCCGTTCACGCCCGAGACCATCGCCGGCGAGCACTTCGACCGCGTGGTCATCGCCAACGGCGCCTCCCCCATCACACTCGGCCTTTCCGGCGAGAACGTCCATGTTGCGCACGATGTGCTCGAGGGGCGAGCCGGTCGCGGGCGAGCGCGTCGTCGTGATCGGCGGCGGTCTGGTGGGCCTGGAGGTCGCCGATGCGCTGGCGGTCGCCGGCAAGAAGGTCACCGTGCTGGAGATGGCCGAGCGCGCCGGCGCCGACTTGGGCTCCGCCCGTGCGACCTGCGTCTTTGGCAAGCTCGCCAAGCTCGGTGTGGAGATCCTCGCCTCCACCGCCTTTGCCGGCCTCACCGAAGGCGGCGTGCGGGTGAAGTCCGGCGATGAGGAGCGCGAGATCTCCTGTGACGCCGTGGTGGTTGCCGTCGGTTCCCGCGCCCGCGATAACTCCGAGCTCGTCGCCGCGCTCGACGCTGCGGGCATCCCGCACTGCACCGTGGGCGACGCCGAGCGCCCGCGCCGCGCGCTGGACGCCATCCGCGAGGGCTTCCTGGCCGGACTTGAGGACTAACGGACGCGAAGGTCCAACCTCGACCGCACGAACGAGCAGGGCGCGGCCATGGGATCGATTCCGTGGCCGCGCCCTTTCACTGCCCCGTACGCCGCTATCGACCGGGGCCTTCATCGGGCGTCGCGATCTCCTTGATGACGGTCTCATTGCCCTGCAGCAGGTAGGTGCGCTCACTGCCGCAGCTCGGGCAGATGCGTCCGTGCTCGACCGTGCAATAGGTGCTGTCGCACGCCTCGCAATATGTGACTGCGGGAACTTCCTCGACCACCAGCTCGGCCCCGCGCATGAGGTCATTCTTCGCGCATGCCCAATCCCAGCAGTCGGTCAGATAGCTCGGGATGACACCCGAGACCTCCCAAGTTCGAGCGTCACCGTGGAGACGCGGCGCAAGCTGTTCTCCCGCGCCACGCCCTCGACACTGCGGATGATGTGGAAAACGATTCCAAGCTCGTGCATGCGAACTCCCCCATCAAGACCTCAATTTAGGGACTGTCCCTAAATTGAGGTCTCGCTATCGCCTATTTCTTCCCAAAGCGGATCTTGATCTCGCGCTTGAGCGCGTACTTGGCCAAACTCAGGACCTTCTTCTCGTACTTCACCATCGTGGAGCACTCGGGGCGATCGCGATCCAGATGGATGGCGTCAAACGCGCACTTGGTGGTGCAAAGCCCGCAGCCAATGCACTTGTTTTCGTCCACGATGGACGCACCCAGCCCAGGCAGCGCGCGGTTTCGGCCTTCACCTGCTCCTCGGTAAAGGTCTCGACGTACTCGCGGAACGGGCGCTCGCGCTCGGCCTCGTAGTTATGCACGGCGTCACCGCGACTCGCGGTGTCGTAGCTGCCAAAGTCCACGTCGTCCTTATTGAGCTCGCGATAGCTGCGCTGATTGCGGCCGATGGTGAGCGTGGCGTGCTGCACAAAGCGATGGATGGACACGGCGGCCTCGTGGCCGGCGGCGATAGCGTCGATGGCAAAGCTGGGGCCGGTGTAGACGTCGCCGCCCACAAAGATGTCTGGTTCGGCGGTCTGGTAGGTCTTGGGGTCTGCCACGGCGCCCTGGCCACGGCCCAGCTCGACGGCCGTGCCCTCAAGCAGGTTGCCCCACTGGATGGCCTGGCCGATGGAGAACACCACGCGGTCGGCAGCGACCGTGCGGGTCTCGCTCTCGTCGTAGGTCGGGTCAGAAGCGACCCTCGTCATTCAAGACGCGCAGGCAGCGCTTGAACACGACCTCGCTCACGCGACCATTCTCACCCGTGCGAACCTCGACCGGGCCCCAGCCACAGGAGATGTGCACGCCATCCTCATTGCCTCGACGACCTCCTCGGTACTGGCCGGCATGTCCTCGGCGCTCTCCAGGCAGAACATCTCAACGTGCTCAGAGCCCAAACGGCAGGCGTTGCGGGCAACGTCGATGGCCACGTTGCCGCCGCCCACCACAATGGTGCGGCCGGGCAGCGCGGCGGCCTCGCCGCCGTTCTCCTGCTGCTCGGCAACGCGGCGCAGGAAGTCGACGGCCACGGACACGCCCTCGGCATCCTCACCCGGAATACCGGCGAGGCGGCCGCCCTGGCAGCCAATGGCAACGTAAAAGGCCTTAAAGCCCTGTGCGCGCAGCTCGTCGAGCGTCACATCACGACCGACTTCCACGCCATAGCGGAATCTCGGCGCCCATCTCCTCGATGATGGCGACCTCGGCCTCGATAACATCCTTCTGCAGCTTAAAGCTGGGAATGCCATAGGTGAGCATGCCACCCGGGCGCTCGTTCTTCTCGAACACGACGGACTTGTAGCCCTTCTCGGCCAGATAGAAAGCGCAGGACAGGCCGGCCGGACCGGCACCGATGATGGCGATTTTCTCCTCGAAGCCACCTTTGCGCGTGGGGGTCACGCCCTCGGGCACGTAGCGGTGCTCGGCAACGAGGTCCTGGTCGGCGATGAACTTCTTCACCTCGTCGATAGCCACGGCGGCGTCCACACGGCCGCGAGTGCAGGCATCCTCGCAGCGGCGGTTGCACACGCGGCCGCAGATGGCGGGCAGCGGGTTCTCACGCTTGATGAGCGCCAGCGCGTCTCGTCGTAGCGACCCTGAGCCGCGAGCTTGAGGTAGCCCTGGACGGCGACGTGCGCCGGGCAGGCCGTCTTGCAGGGGGCGGTACCCGTATCGTAGGTCTCGATGCGGTTCTTGTTGCGGTAGTCGGGGCTCCACTTCTCCGGACCCCACTTCACGGCATCCGGAAGCTCCTGCTTGGGATACTCCGGCACCTTGCCCGTGCTGGCGGCGCAGAGCTTCTGGCCGAGCTTGACGGCGCCCGGCGGGGCAAACCTCGACGCAGCGCCCGCAGGCGACGCACTTCTCGGTCTCGGTGCGCGCCACATAGGCGGAGCGGGAGAGGTTCGGCGTGTTGAACAGCTGGGAGGTGCGCAGCGCATAACAGACGTTGACGTTGCAGTTGCAGATAGCGAAGATCTTGTTCTCGCCGTCGATATTGGTGATCTGGTGCACAAAGCCGTTGTCCTCGGCCTGGCGCAGGATGTCGTAGACCTCGTCGCGCGTCACGTAATGGCCGCGGTCGGTCTCAACCACATAGTCGGCCATGTCTCCCACGGCAATGCACCAGTCGTTGGGATCATCGCCACACGCCTCGCCTAGGATGGAGCGGCTCATGCGGCAGCTGCACGCGCTGGCGGCGTACTTGCCCTCGTACTTGTCGAGCCAGTGCTCGATATGCTCGATGGAAACAGAGCGGTCCTCCATAGATGGCCTGCTCAACCGGGATGACGTGCATGCCGATGCCGGCGCCTCCGGGCGGGACCATAGGGGTGGCGCGGGCGAGCGCCCCCTTGGACGCCTGCTCAAAGAACTTGGCATAGACCGGGTGCTCCTCGAGCTGGCTCACGCGCATGTTGAGGAACTCGGCGGAACCCGGCACCAGCATGGGCAGCACCCACTGCTTGGCGCGCTCGGGGTTTTCCCAGTTGTACTCGAGCAGACCCGTGTAGCTCATCTCGTCGAGGAGCTTGACCAGCTCGCCCTCGGGCAGGCCGGTCTCCTTGAGCAGCATGGGCAGCGTATAGGGCTTGCGCATCTTCATCTTGAGCAGGACGTCGGCCATCTCATCGGTCGTGACCTCGGCGAACGCCCAGTACTCGAAGGACTTCAGCTCTTTTTTGCCCAGCAGGCGGTTGGTGCAGTGCTCGCACAGCGCCACGATCTTGGGGCGCGGGTTCTCGGGGAGTCGGGCACGAACTCCGCGCCGATGTCGGGGCTCGGTAAACGAAATGCCGGGTCCATTGAGAATCATATCTGGTCCTTTCCTCGTGCTGTGACGTTGAGGGGCTTGCAGGTGTTCAGTGACACGCGCAGTCACGCACCGCCCGGTGCCGCGCTACGCGCTGGCCTTCCAAGCGGCGACTTGGGCGCGTAGCCAATCCGCCCACGCGTCGACGCCCTCGCCCGTCTTGGCGCTGATGGGGATGACCCTGGCGTTCGGGTTGCGCATGAGGATGTTCTCGCGCACGCGCTTCATGCTGAACGTGTCGAACACGGGTAGCGCATCGATCTTGTTGACGAGCACGACGTCGCAGATGCTGAACATGAGCGGGTACTTGAGCGGCTTGTCGTCGCCCTCGGGCACCGACAGGATCATCGCATTGGCCGAAGCGCCCGTGTCGAACTCCGCGGGACACACGAGGTTGCCCACGTTCTCGAGGATCGCCAGGTCGACGGACGCCCCCGCCGGATCGCCCGTGCCCGCCGCCTTAACGGGCACAGCGGAGCTCGCCACGGCCTCTTCGTCCGTGGAACCAGCGGGGCACTCGGCACCCGCCTCGACGGCATCGCCAGCCACAGCATCGGCGTGGGCGGCCTCCGCGGCACCCCCGCACCAGCTCGTCCAGACCCTGCTCGGTCATGTAGGCGTCCAGGTGACACATGCCGCCCGTGTGCAGCTGGATTGCGCGCACGCCCGTATCGAGAATGGTGCGCGCGTCCACGTCGGAATCGATGTCGGCCTCCATGACGGCAATGTTGAGCTCGTCCTTGAGCGCCTCGATGGTGCGCATGAGCGTAGTGGTCTTGCCCGACCCCGGACTCGACATGAGGTTAAGCAAAAACGTCCCCGCGCTCGCGCAGCGTGGCGCGCAGCTCGTCGGCCTTGCGGTCGTTATCCGCAAACACGCTCTGCTTGACCTCGATGACCCGAACATCGCCCATGGGCCCTCCTCCCCTGCCGCCCCATCGCGCGCACGGCCTCGCCGTGCAACGCCATCGCGGCAGCTCTCCATTTGGCGAAAGTTGTTGACAGTTTGTCAAATTACATATTGACGTTTTGTCAACAAAGGTCAAGACTAGATTCGGCCAAGACATCCAGCTGTGGGGAGGAGCGGTCATGGCTTCCGACATATCAGGTCATCACGAGCGCCTCGCGCACGACGACCGGCGAGACGAGATCATCGACGCCGTCCGCGCCGTCGTGGCGGAAAGCGGCATCAGCCGCCTGTCCATCTCCGCCGTCACCAAGCGCGTGGGCTGCACCCGTTCGCTGTTCTACCACTATTTCCCCCACCAAAGAGGACGCCCTGCAAGCCGCGCTCGATCAAAGCATCGACGCGTTTATGGCGCAGCTGACGGCATGGAACGACCAACGCGTCACCGGCGATATCGAAGGCGCCCTCAACAGCGCCGCCCATATGCTCAAAACCCTGGTCCTTCAGCAGGACGACGCCATGCCGCACACCGTTGCAACCGGCGGTAACGCGGGGCTGTACGCGACCTTCGTACACCGCGTCGCCGATCGCACCGCGCGGTATATCTGCGAGTCGACCGTGGTCGACTTCGCCGCGCTCCACGAGGTCCGCATCGACCACCTCTACGAGACGTTTTACGTGCTCATCACGGGGCTCGTCATGTTTGTGCGCGCCAATCCGGACGTCCCCGAGGAAACCGTCAAGGACATCATCGCGAGCACGCTGCACATCGAGGGGCTACACCGCCAAATACCCTGAGCGTCGCCCCACCCGATAACCTCAGAAAAGCGCCTGTCCCTAATCTGAGGTTTTCAGCCTCAATTGAGGACAGACGCTCATTTGAGGCCGACGAGCCCGACCACACCTTCGCTCACTCTTTGCACCGCTGTGTACCAAGCCCTTTGGGGCTCGATATAGAAAGGGGAACCTATGTTGTTCCAGGTCTATGGCGAGAACGCCATGTTCCAGTGGTTGGGCTGGGTGATGGTCTTCGTCGGCCTCATCCTTGCCAACGAGATCGCCCGTCGCTCCAAGATCGGCGGCATCGTGTGCTTCCTCGGCATCCCCGCCGTGCTCACGGTGTACTTCATCTCCATCTACGTATGCGCCGGGATGGGCATGGAGTGGGCGCTCACCAACCCCACGTACCTGCACATGGGCAGCTGGTTCCACTACGCCAAGCTCTACGCTGCCACCGCCGGCTGCATCGGTTTCATGATGCTCAAGTACGGCTGGGGCAAGCTCGGCCGCAGCGAGGCCTTCAAGGTCTTCCCCTTTGCCATTGTGGCCATCAACATCCTCATCGCCGTGGTGAGCGACTTCGAGTGCCGCGCGTGCCTTTGGCACCACGTGGATCAGCTCCAGAAGGCGTTGAGCTCATGGGCGGCTGGAACAACGTGTTCAACGGCATCGCCGGTCTCATCAACATCTTCTGCATGACCGGTTGGTGGGGCATCTACCGCTCAAGAAGGGCGACGACATGCTGTGGCCCGACATGACCTGGGTCTACATCGTTGCCTACGACCTGTGGAACTTCTGCTACACCTACAACTGCCTGCCCACCCACTCCTGGTTCTGCGGCTTTGCGCTGCTGCTGGCGCCCACCGTCGCCAACTCCTTCTGGAACAAGGGCGGCTGGATTCAGAACCGCGCGAACACACTGGCGCTGTGGTGCATGTTCGCCCAGGTATTCCCGTTGTTCCAGGACGCCAGCGTGTTCTCCGCGAACTACATGAACAACCCCAGCGTGAACCTGGTGGTGTCCGTGATCGCGCTTGCCACCAACGTCGCCGCGCTGGCCTACATCATCTACCGCGCAAAGAAGCTCGGCGTGAACCCCTACAAGCATGAGGTCTTCAAAGGGTACGCGCGACTTTGAGCAGGCCATGGCCCGCGCCGAGTAGCGAAGCAAATCCAGCAAGCAACTCCCATGACGGCGGGGCGCCCTACAACTAGGGCACCCCGCCGTCATTTGAAGGGGACTTGCGCACCTCTTCCGATGCACCTGCAGTGAAACTGTGCAGGGGTGCCTGCACTCGTTCTGGGCGCCTGTGCATGTTTGGGGCGCTTGCACATATCGAGCACGCTGCGTCGCAGGCCCACTGCTTGCAGGCGAACGTGCAAGCGTTCTCGATCGCATCGCGCAGGCTGTCGTGCTCCCGCCCGCGTTTGATAACTAGAAGGCAACTAAGAGGCAACTAAAAATGCTTCTTCATATTTACAAGACCGCTGGTAGATGAAGCGAAGGTTGCGCGCCTCACCGTGATTTGTGATTCTGGCGCAACTAAAAGCCAGGTGCCGTCGACGTATCAGACAGCTGACAACAGAGCCAGCCTATGCCCAATACGGAATATAGCGCCGGAATTTATCTCCGGCATCTTCATCCTCATCCTTGATGAGCCCCTCGGCGCAGCATTCTTTAATCAAGCGAGAAATAGCCACGGTGTTCTTGCGAGAATCATCTAATCCAAATCGCTCGCGAAGCGACTGGTTTGCCCATCGATTCGTCGCGTGCATACATGAGGCACGCATGCCAATACACCGCTTCCTTTCGTTCGGCTTTCTTCATACGCGAATAGGCGGACCCAGAATACAGCGTCACACTCGTTCCAAGATCTTCTTCGCTCTCCACCTTAGGAGCGGCCATGTGGAATGCCTCGCATGACGCAACCACGATATCCCAGCCACTACCCTGCTCCTCGCACAGATGCATCTGACGCAACAAGCCTGCAAGCGCCGAATTCCTGCTTTTTGGCTGGGCGTTGAGCATGCGCTCCTTTGGAACGAGCGACTCACCCGGATTCGAAAAAACGACCCTTCCATTGAACACGCTCACCACTGGGGAGGAATGTGCGTCCGAGAGATCCTGATGAATGACCATATTGGACAGAAGCTCTCGCACCGCGCGCTCTGGATACTCCGGGCGCATACGTCTAAACGCCCCGTCGATCCGCTCTCCTTGCGGCAGAAGCGAGAGCAGGTGCTGGTTTGCCTGCTCCAGCGCGATGGCATATCCGGCGTCGAACGTGACATCGCTCGTCTTGTCGAGCACATCTTTGCCCGCATAGGAGACGACGCGGATCGGGCGCTTTCTAAGCCCGGAAAATGAACTGAGCGACTTTGCGACCAGAAGGGCGCCGAGATTCAGAATAGAGTATCGACCATTATCCTGCCTGCGGATAAGGTCCTGCTCCTCGAGAAACGGCAAAAGAGTCCTCGAGGGCTATCGGCTTGCGAAGGCCGAGCAGCCTAAAATACGCATCGATGTCCAGTTTTGACGGCAGCTCATCAAGCTCCACATCCCGCTCTGCCACCTTCAGCTCGAAGTCCCCGCCTGCAAGCGCTCCCACAGCTTGGCCTCTTTTTGCGGACCCAGGCTGCAAGCGAACGGTGCTGCTTCCTTCGCGAATATAAGGCGCCTTGTCAAAACAGACAGGCTGGCCCACAGCGGCATCGATCTCAAGAACGACGAGTCTCAGGCCATTATGTTCAATGCAGCGAAACTCATAACTGGCTTGCAGCGATAGAAAAAGGCGAAGCCAGATTTGCAGATCCTGATTCCCCTTTCCCTTTGCATGATAGGGATCGAACTGCGTGCCAACAAGCGCATGAGAGCCGTCTTCAACGCCCCAGACCTTATAAGCACGCGAACGACCTAGATACGCGGCGGCGTTCGCCAGCGCGGAGATATCCCGGCCGATCCTCTCGGGCTCGCTGTTGCCCTCTTTGAATTCAATCCACTCGGTCTCGTTTGGATAACCAATGAGAGAGTAGATAAGCTCCATGTCATCTGCTTCGCCCATATCAGCTCCCATTTTGACGACTTGATAACTAGATGATAACTAGAAGGCAACTAAGAGGCAACTAAAAAACGTTTGTTCATATTTATAAAAGCGCTGGTAGATGAAGTGACGATTGCGCACCTCACCGCGATTTGTGATTCTGGCGCAACTAAAGCCCGCAACAAAGGCGCAGCTTCGCCCTTAAGGGTAGGCCCATAAATGTCCCCCGATGGAGGCCCAACTCATAAGGAAAAACCCGGGCCGTTCAAACGACCCGGGTTTCAAATTCGACTGGTGCGGCGTACAGGATTCGAACCTGTGACGTTCTGATTCGTAGTCAGACCCTCTATCCAGCTGAGGTAACGCCGCAACGCGAGGAATATATTGCCACTCGCCCTTAGTAGCGTCAAGCACAATTTGCATTTTTTGAAAGCTGTCGAGTCGGTGCGATTTCGCAGCCCGCGCCGCCGAGTCCGGCATCCGCACGCCCAAGCCGCGAAGGGGCTGAAAAAAAAACCCGGGCCGCCTGAGCAGTCCGGGTCTTCAATCGACTGGTGCGGCGTACAGGATTCGAACCTGTGACGTTCTGATTCGTAGTCAGACCCTCTATCCAGCTGAGGTAACGCCGCAACGCGAGGTATACTATGCCACCCATCATGCATCTCGTCAAGGAAATTGAGCGCAGTTTTTCATTTTTTGGAATCAACGCTGCATCCAGTATCGACAGCCTCAAGAACGGCGCGCGTTCCTTCCTTTAGCGAGCGATCGGAGCCTCGTAAACGGCATAGGGGAACCACGAGGCGCCGCAAGAGCGCGCGAATGCGAGAGAAGCAGTCGTATCCCGTGTACTCAAGACGCAAGATGGCAGGCAGCTGCCACGGCTCGTCGACATGGAAATATCCCATAAGAGCCTCGAGCCCCATTGGCTCCACAACCGCCTCAATGCGATGGGGACTCTCCTCAAAGCACCACCGCGTTATTGGCCCATCACTTTCCTGCAGGATCTCCAATGCACCCTCTGGCGTCACCACGCACTCAACACGCAAATCCTCCTCGTCCTCTTGACTCTCAAACAACATCACGCCGCAATCGAATACGTCCATCGACATCCTCTCCGCCCCTCCTTGCCAACCCTTCTGGCTACAGTATACCCAAATTAGAACATCTGTTCGTAGAACTTCTGTTCGTATTACATGAAGAATTGAGGGCTTTACAAGGGATGTATCCATGGACCATGGGCCAGGGTGGCGAACCCGCAACCCCCTCCATCGAGCGCCATGCGAACGCAGCGCTCGCCGTCGTGTGCAAACGCCACTCTCCCCGTCGTGTGCGAAAGCCACGTATCCGCAGCTTCTCTATCTATCACCGCGCAGAACCCAATCGGCGGCACGGAAACCACGAAGCCCCCGATGCACAATCGCATCGGGGGCTCCACACAGACGTATTCGTTTGACACAGCCGGGACGCATCGCGCAACGGATGAGGGGCATCCCGCCCAATAGGAATCGTTCCGCATCGAAAGAGCCGCTTTTGATGCACGCGGCGGCACGACCCGGTTGGCCCCTACACCAAAAATGCCTTGGAAAACAGGAGCCAGCAGATTAGCGTCATCGCACCGAACGCCACCAAAAACGTGAGGTAAAACCCACGGCACAGCCCGCGCTTGGAATCGACGAAGTACCGACCAAACGCCAGGGCTGCCGCCGTCAGCATCGGTGCGGCACAAGTTGTGGAAACGCCTACACTCACGCCCACCTGAGAAGCAAAAAACGGAATGACGATCGTTCCCAGCAACACGGCGCCTGCAAGCAAGAACGCGCTTTTAAAAGTAAACGGTACGGTGCCAGTCGCCTGCACCTCGTTTGCCATGTCCTCGGGCATTACGCCCACGAGCTTTGCAGACTTACCCACGCTTTGCCTAGCCTCGGTGCGCAGGCGATCAGCGTCCTTGCGCGTTGGATCAGCCACCGTGCCACGCGCAGCGAGCTGCGCCTTGCTCTTCTTTGCCATTACTCGCTCCTTGGAGGATTGATTATGCTTCCCAAAATCGCTCTGGCAGACGCTCCCGTTGCAGAGGGGACGTTTGAGGAACGTCCGGCGATCGTCTGATTGCCCATAACCGCAAAGGCAATCGCTTCTTTTGCGTCCGAAGAATACCCCAACTCATCCTGCGTGCACACCCGCACCCCAGGCATGCGTTGCGCGATGCGCGCCATGAGCGTGGCGTTATGGGCGCCCCCCGCCGCCCACGATCAACTCGTCGAGCGCCCCATCAAGCCTTGACACAACAAACTGCTCGCACGCACGGACAACGCTGAGCGCAGTAAGTTCGGTGAGGGTAGCAACGACATCCTCCGCAGCCATATCCGCATGTGCGCGCAAAAAGTCCTCCACAAACTGCGCACCAAACATCTCGCGCCCCGTCGACTTGGGCGGATCAGCAGAAAAAAAACTCGTTGGACATCAGGTCCGCGAGCACCTGCTCGTTCACACGGCCTCGCGCCGCAATGCAGCCGCCGTCATCGTACTCGACGCCAAACAGGCGACGGCAGGCCTCATCGACAGCCATGTTGCCCGGGCCTGTGTCAAACGCGAACACGCCGTCCTCATTACAGCCTTTGGGCAAAACCGTAACGTTACCAATGCCGCCCACGTTGAGCAGCACGCGATTGAGTGCGCGCGAGCCGTACAGGACCGTCTCGGAAAATGGAACGAGCGGTGCGCCCTGCCCACCGGCTGCCATATCCATGGCGCGGAAGTCGTACACCACGCGGACGTTGTGGTCCCACGCGATGCGCGCGGCATCGCCCAACTGCAGCGTGCCGGCGTGATAGCGCTCGTCATCCTCGTACGCACGCGAGGCATCGGGCTCGTGCCAGATCGTCTGACCATGGCTTGCCACAAACCCCAAGCTAGAAGGCTCCACGCCCGCCGCGGCACACACCGCGCCGACCGCGCGCGAGAACAGGTGCCCCAGCTCCGCATGCAGCGAGCACAGCAGGCGCGAATCGCCGCCGCCGGGTGCGCACGCCTCAAAATGCGCGCCTTGGTTGCGGCAGGTATGGGATACGTCATGAACTCACGCAGCGCAACGGCCGTCTGGCGGTCAACGCCCTCGATTTCCACCAGCGCGCAATCCACGCCATCCAGGCTTGTCCCGGACATCAAGCCAACTGCCAACATCCCAAACCCCTCACTCGGACAACCGGCGTGCGAGCAGCAGGCATGGGCCCGCCGTCGGACCATACGCCGGCTCCACAAGCTCAAACCCGTTAGGCAGCAAGCGGCGCAACGGTCCGAGCAGCAGCTCGCCAGCGCCCTCAAACACGCCGCCCACGTAGCCCACGGGCACTGGATCGCTAGGATCAAACACCCCTCGAGCGGCAGCGGTGATAATCTGGGCAAGCTCGCTTGCTGCCCGGTCGTACACATCGAGCGCGCACGCATCACCCGCCATTGCCGCTTCGCGCAGCACGCGCGTGAGCGACGCGACCTTTGTGCGGTCGCCTTGCAGCTCATCGCGAACATAGGCAATGAGCCCGTATGCGTCGCTGAGCCCAAGGCGGTCCAGCACCACATCGTACAGGGGACCGCGGGGGTCTCTCCCGTCGGCTTGGCGGCTGAACAGGCGCAGGACCTCTCGTCCCATCCACCAGCCGCTTCCTTCGTCGCCTATCTGAAAGCCCCAACCGCCAGCGCGGCAGTCACGCTCACCGCGCACCGCGTAGGCAATTGAACCGGTGCCGCGAATCACCGCAGCCCCGTCACGGGCGCCAAGGCTTGACGCCCATGCAGCTCGCACGTCATTTACAAGCTCGTACGGATGCCCGCCAGCAACCGCGCGAACGACCTCTTCAATCGAAGCGCGGATGCGCGCATCTTGTCCATAACCCGCCAGGCCAAAGCCCATACCGACGTCATCGCTCGCCTCGGCAAGCAATGCCTCCACTCCTTCGGAAAGCACCGCGCGCATGCCGTCGTACCCAACTTGACCCGCATGGCACGTGGGCAGCCTCAGCTGCTGCAACACGTTCATGTCGGAATCGTACAGCTCAAACAGCGTCTTGGTTCCACCGCCGTCCACGCCGATCCACTGCATGCCTAGCGCACCTCCCTAAAGCGGAACTTTTGCCAGGGACGAATGGTGTCGAGCAGGAAGTGCTCGATCTCGGGCACATGGCCCACCACGGAGCTCTTGCCGCTGTTCTCCATGTCGGCGAGCGCGATCTGCAGCTCGCCGGCGTAGTGACCGTACTCGCTGCTCTCAATTACCACGTCGCCACGACGGATCGTGGCAGGGGCGTTGAGGACTTTGAACTCGTGGCCCTTGTACTTAACGCGGCTCTGCGTGGAGCGCAGGAAGTTGGCCGAAACGTCACCGCGGTTAAAGTGCAGCTCGTCCAGAACGATGCTGCGCTCGACCTCCGGCAGGTTGCCGATGAGCTCGACATCGAAGCAAACGAGGTTGCGCGGCAGGTCCTTCAGGATCGCGAGTTCCTCGTCGCTCGGATAGCAGTTCGAAATGATCACGTCATCGATGGTCCCCATCGAAATGAAATGCTCCACCTGCAGATGCAGCGGCAGGTGGCGGTGCATCTCGAGCGTCGGCAGACCGTCCGTCACGGGCCAGTTGGCAAACGTGTCGCTTGCCTGGGACGTCACGAACGCGGCCGTTTGCAGGCCATAGCGGCGGAAATTCTCGGTGCACTTCTCAAAGTGCTCGAGCGTAAGGCCGGAGTAGTTGTGCGGATAGAAGTTGTGGCAGCCTACCAGGTGATTCGTGTCGGGGCAATAATCCATGATGGTGTCCACGTAGCGGGTATCGTTGCTCATGTTGATCTCGACGAGCAACCCCTCGGGGTTGAACGTCATGAGCGATTCCTCGCTACCGGTAAAACCCATGTCCAGGCGGATGCCGTCGGCGCCGATCTCCTTTGAAGAACGACAGGTCCTTATACGAGACGCCCAGCTCGTCGAACACGCGAGGATTGCAGTCGAGCATGACCTCGAAGCCCAGCTCGTGCGCGCGATTGTTCATCTCGATGTAATCGCGCTTGAGCGTCTCTCGGTCATCTTCAACCGAAAGCAGGCAGCTGAAGATGCGCGAGAATCCGGCCTCGGCCGCGCGCTCCATATACGCGAACGTCTCTTCCTTGGTTGCCTTTTCGGGATAGATGGAAATGCCCAGGCGCTTCATGAGGTTCCTTTCGTCGGTTCGCACGAGCCGGTGGGCCCGTCGGCGGGAATGCAAAACAATAACGGGCCCCGAGCTACCTTGTGCCCGGGACCCGTGCGATGGCTACACAGCGGTCACGCTTACACTGACGCTACGCAGCGTCGGCGGCGGGCTGCTCCTCGAGCGAGCCCTCCTCCTTGAGCTGCTGCTTGTCGTACATCTTGACGAACGGCAGGTAGCAAAGGACGGAAACAACGATCAGAACGATGCAAAGCACCGAGGCGCGCCAGTCGCCGCCGGTGGCCAGGTAGGCGCCGATCGGCCCGGGCAGGGTCCAGGGAGCGGTCACGATCACCTGGTTCACCAAACCCATAGAGGTAACGACCCAAGCGATGACCGCGCAGATCATGGGGGTGAAGATGAACGGGATGGCGAGCGTGAGGTTAAGCACGATGGGCGTACCGAAGATCAGAGGCCCGTTGATGTTGAAGATCGCCGGGCCGACGGCAAGGAGGCCGAGGTCCCTTGAGGTACTTGGAGCGGCACACGGTCACGAGCAGCAGCGCGAGACCGATGGTGCAGCCAGAGCCGCCAATCCAGATGAACCACTGATAGAAGGGCTCAGCAGAGATGGCGGGCAGGGCGGTACCGGCAGCGCCAGCGGCGACGGCGTTGGCGTTCTGCTCAAGCAGGGTCAGCCACAGCGGACGGGCAATGGAACCCACGATGGACACGCCATGGATGCCAAAGAACCAGAAGAAGCAGGTGAGGAAGACGATGAGCAGGACACCCGGAAGGGTATCGGTGGCACTCACCAGCGGGGCGATAATCGTGGCAACGGCGTTGTGCCAGTCGAAGCCTACGAAATACGTCAGGGAGCCGATGACCAGGATCACGATGAGCGTAGGCGTAAGTGCCTCGAAGGAGCGGGCGACCGACGGGGGAACCTGCTCGGGCATGGTGATCTTGAACTTGGAGTTGTTCGTGAAGCGGAACACGTTGATCGCAAAGAAGGTCACGATCATGCCCACGAACAGACCGCCGCCGCCCAGGTTGGCCATGGGCAGCACAAAGCCGGCAACGCCAGCCTCGGCCTCGGCGGCAACGTTGACCGGGGTGAAGGTCAGCAAGAAGGCCATGACGGACAGGATGCCGCCCGACACGCCGTCGAGGTTATAGGAACGGGCGAGGCTGTTACCCATGCCAAAGACCGCATAGAGCGCCATGATGTACATGGTCATACGGTAGGGCAGCAAAATCGTGGCCGCGTTGCCGGACAGGAACTTGTAGATCTCCCAGTCCTGGGGCAGCGGCGGCATGGCAACGATCAGGAAGAACGAGCCGACGATGATGAGCGGCAACGCGGAAACAACGCCGTCACGCACGGCAAGCAGATAGCGGTTTCCACCGAGCTTGCTCATGATAGGCCCGAGAGACCTATCGAGGAACGCTTGGAACTTGTCCATGTGTTCACATCCTTTCTTACTCAGGGGCGCTCGACCGCCGAGCGCACGTGGGCCTTAGCCCAAAATCTCATCGACCTGCTTGAAGATGTTCTCGCAGCGAGCCATCGCGTAATCCTGGGGCTGCATGGCGGCAACCGGGATGGACACCTTGGCGGTGATGCTGCTCTTCTGGTACGCAATCTGCGGACCGAGCAGGATAACGTCGTACTCGGGGGCCTTGTCCTGGCACACGCCCATGGCGCAGGCATCCACCTTGAGCGAGAAGCCCTTTTCCTCGGCATACTTCTGCATCTTGGTCATCAAAATGGTGGTGGACATGCCACCAGAGCACACGAGCAGAATCTTGTAGTCCTTCATGGTTACCACCTTTCACTGGTGCTTTCGGATTTGGTTTTGCTCTAGAACTTCCGAAAAGCGCTCATAGTTGCGATTGACGAATGATTTGAACAGGATGTCGATAACCCCCAACTGCCCAATGCGCGACGCCATAGCGGCGGAGCGCATAAGCGGCTCAGTCGACCCCACAAAGAGGACTTCGTCGGCGTGGTGTGCAAGCTCGAATCAAACCCGGAACCCGTGATCGCGATCACCTTGCCACCGCGCTCGCGCGCAAGATTCGCACACGCGTTGACCTCCGAGGTCGATCCCGAATAGCTGATCGCAATGGACAAGTCCTGCGGACCGCTATTCGAGGCATACAGCAACTGCCCATGCCAGTCGTCAATCAGATTGCAGCTCACCCCAATCCTCAAAAGCTTGTAGTGCAGGTCGCGGGCGGAGAGCAGCGATGCTCCCATCCCGAATAGGTTGATGGTTCGCGCGGCTTCCATAAGGTCAACGCAAGTGTCGTATACCTCCGGCTCGTTGAGCTTGCTCACTAGGCGCAACGAATCGACGTTGCCCCTCGTCACCTTCTCAATCGTCTGGAGCGTCGTGTCTGTTGGCGCCAGATCTTCAATCTTGGAAAGCTCGCTCTCGCGTAGCAATGCCAAGTCATATATAAGAAGGCGTTGAAACTCCTTGTAACCTTTGAGACCCAACTTTTTGCACATGCGCGTGATGGTCGAGGGCGAGGCGAATGTATGCGCCGCCAACTCATGGATACTCAGACCCGAAATGACCTCGGGGTCGTCGAGGATCCTCCCAATCAAGTCGCGCTCGGCGGGACTTGCACCGTCCTTATGCTGCTTTAAACGAACCAAGAGACCTGCCATGCGGCATCCCTCCAACCTGGACTTCATTGTAGATAGTGAAAATTATTTGTCATCGTATTGCGCAATACAAGAAATTTAATTTCAACTTTTGACGAGAACGGACCGTAAACGGTCGGTTATCGCCACTTACAGAACCCTTGCATGACACGTTTGCCCATCGCCATCCAAAAGGGCATGTCGAAGACCCCACTTGACTGAAACGCATTTTGTTTCCATTTCACCCACTTTACCTGCACTTTTAACAGCAGTAATTGCACACTTCTATCACGGGTCGCCAACCTCGGGCCCCTCTCGCCCTCGCAAGCCGGGCATCCTTGTCGCGCCCATGAGCATGGTCTATCTTCAAAGCGAGCCCGCATGTGGGCACGTACCAATCATCCATGTAGAAAGGCCCGCCCATGAACGAGTCTGCAGAGACCTCCCCGAGATGATCGCGTTTGGCCTGATTGCGCAGGCGGGCGATGCGCGCAGCAAGGCCTATGAAGCGCTTGCCTCCGCCAAGAAGGGCAATTTTGAGCAGGCCGAGGAGCTCATCGCGCAGGCCGAGGCATCAGTGCTCGAGGCGCATCACATCCAGACCTCGTTGCTCGCCAAGGAAGCGAACGGCGATCACACCGAAGTGAACGTCATGCTTGTCCACGCTCAGGACCATCTTATGACGGCGATCCTTGCCAAGGAGCTCATCGCCGAGATGATCGAGATGTACCAGGCCATGAGCGAACGCAACTAACCTAAGGGCGGTACGTATGGTAGATCTTTCCAAGCTCACCACCGAACAACGCAACCCGCTCACGCTCGAACTCGACACGTTCAGCGCGCTGCAGATCGCACAGGCCATGAACGCCGAGGACGCCAACGCCGTCAAAGCAGTCGAGCGCGTGCTTCCGCAGGTGGCACAGGCTATCGATTGGGCCGCCGCGCGCCTTGCAGCCGGCGGGCGCATCATTTACCTGGGCGCCGGAACGAGCGGACGCCTGGGCGTACTGATGCTGTCGAATGCCCGCCCACCTTTGGCGTCGATAGCGATGTTGTTGTGGGCCTAATCGCCGGCGGCGAAGACGCTTTTTGTCAAAGCGCGTGAGGGCGCCGAGGACGATGCCTCCCAGGGCGAGCAGGACCTGCGCGCCATCGACCTTTGCGACCACGACCTGGTTGTTGGCATCGCCGCTAGCGGCAGGACCCCTATGTGATCGGCGGCCTGTCCTACGCCCGCAAGCTTGGCTGCAAGACCGCCGCGCTGGCGTGCGTGCCCTCCTCGCGCATCGGTAAGGTCGCCGAGCTCGCCATCGAGCCCGTCACGGGCCCTGAGGTCCTCACCGGCTCCACTCGTCTCAAGGCGGGCACCGCTCAAAAGCTCGTCCTCAACATGATTTCCACCGGGGCGATGACGCTTTCCGGCAAGGTGTATCAAAATCTCATGGTCGACGTTAAGCAGACCAACGAGAAGCTCCATGCGCGGGCCCGCAATATCGTGGTCGAGGCATGCAACTGCGACCCCGAGGTTGCCAGCGCAGCCCTTGAAGAGGCAGACGGCAGCGTCAAACTCGCCGTGACGAGCATTTTACTCGGCCTGCCTGCGGATCAGGCGGCCGAGGCCCTGGCAGCTTCGGGCGGACATGTTCGCCAAGCACTCAAGGAGAGCAGCGAATGCTAGCCCCCAACCAGCCAAGCGCCGCCTCCCTACCCCGCCCGCTCGCCAAGCGCCGCCTCCTGTGGGGCGGCGCCACCGCAAGCAGCCAATACGAGGGGGCGCGTTCAGCGCCGGGGGCAAGGGCCTCGACACGCAGGACGTGCGCCCGTACCTGCCGCGCACGAGCAACGCCACCACCGCCACGCGCCTGCTCACGCGCTCCGCAGTCGAGCGTGCCAAGAGCGACACGGCAGGAACATACCCGTTCCGCACGGCTTCCGACGGATACGGCCACCTGGATGAGGACATCGCCCTGCTCAAGGAGCTCGGCATTGACATATACCGTTTTTCCATTAGCTGGGCGCGCCTGTTCCCCAACGGCGACGAGCAAGAGCCCAACGCGGAGGGCCTTGCCTACTACGACCGCGTCTTTTCCGCCGTGCGCAACGCGGGCATGAAGGTTTTCCTCACACTTACCCACTATGCGCTGCCACTCAATCTTGTGGAGAGCTATGGCGGCTGGACCAACCGTGTGCTCATTGGCTTCTACGTGCGCTTTGCGCAGGTTGTGTTTGAACGATGGGGCGAGTTCATCGACTTCTACCTGCCGTTCAACGAGATTAACGCAGGATACTTTAGTCCATGGAACGGAGTGGGCCTCATCAAGCCCGAGGACGGCCCGTACAACCAGTCCGATGTGTTCCAATCTCTGCATCATCAATTTGTAGCGAGCGCACGCGTCATCGAGATGCAGCGCCGCGTGGCGCCCGCATGCCAATCTGGCTGCATGGTGGCCGACTTTTGCTATTACCCTCACACGTGCTCACCCGAGGACAACCTCAAAACCATTCGCGAAGAGCAGGTCAACCAGTGGTTTGCCATCGACGTGCTCGCGCGGGGTTTCTACCCCACCTATATGGACCGGTTCTTTACCGAGCATGGCATTCGCATCGAACTGAAGTCCGACGATCTTGAAGTACTTGCGCGCCACACCTGCGATTTTGTGAGCATCTCGTACTACCAGTCGAGTGTGTGCTCCACCAATGAGACTGCCGAACACACCGCAGGCAACCTCGTCTGCACGGTTAAGAATCCCTATCTGCAGGCAACCGAGTGGGGGTGGCAGATCGACCCCATCGGACTGCGCACCGCGCTCAACAAGCTGTACGACCGTGTACACAAGCCCATCTTCATCTCCGAGAACGGCATGGGGGCGCGTGATGTACTGGAGCGCGATAACGGCAGCGCAGTTGTGCACGATCCATACCGAATCGACTATCTGACTCGTCATTTTGAGCAGATTGACGAGGCCGTCGCCGATGGCGTTGATGTGATCGGCTACATCATGTGGGGCGTGATTGACATCGTAAGCGCTGGCAGCTGCGAGATGGAGAAGCGCTACGGTGTGGTCTACGTCGACGCCGACAATCACGGCAACGGCACGTACGAGCGCATCAAAAAGGACAGTTTTACCTGGTATCGAGATTTCATCAGCTCGCGCCACGGCAACGAAGAGTAGTCGCGGTCGAGACCCGAGCTTTGCATCAGGGCCCACCACCTCGACACATCTACCGTCTCAATCCCCCTCCACCCCACAATCACCGCTGCGGGAGCGATCGCCTCGGGGGCGCCCCCATCCCGCGCCTCCCGAGACGTCGTCGCTCTTTTTCTCCATGACGCAGATGCTCCCAATGTGCGAAACCCGCCTTTTGAAACGATCCGGTCCGTTTCAAAAGGTGGGTTACGCACAGAAATAGTCATGGTAATGTGCTTTACCACCGGTTTGAAATAAGTCGCCCCGTTTCAAAAAAGGTGGTTTCCGCACATTGTCGCGGGGCACGTGAACTCCCGCAAAGAAAAAGCGGCCACCTCACGGCAGCCGCCCTTCATCGACGCACTTTCGTAGCTCCGCGCCTTACGCCAGCGGCTCGATCTTCTCGATGCCGCCCATGTAGGGACGCAGCACCTCCGGCACCGTGATGGAACCGTCGGCGTTCTGGTAGTTCTCCATGATGGCGGCCATGGTACGGCCGGTGGGCAGACCCGAGCCGTTCAGGGTGTGCACAAAGCGCGCGTGCCCTTGAAGTTCTCGGGGTCGCGGTACTTGATGTTGGCGCGGCGGGCCTGGAAGTCACCGCAGTTGGAGCAGGAGGAAATCTCCTTGTACGCGTTGTAGCTGGGCAACCACACCTCGATGTCGTAGGTCTGGCGCGCAGAGAAGCCCAGGTCACCGGTGCACAGGCTGATCACGCGGTACGGCAGGCCAAGCTGCTGCAGGATGAACTCGGCCTCGGCGACCATGCTCTCGAGCTCGGCGTCGGACTCCTCGGGACGGGCGAACTTGACCATCTCTACCTTGGTGAACTGGTGCTGGCGAATGATGCCGCGGGTATCGCGACCAGCCGAGCCGGCCTCCTCGCGGAAGCACGGGGTGCCCGCGGTGTAGCGCATGGGCAGCTGGCTGGCGTCGAGCACCTCGCCGGCATGCAAGTTGGTGAGGGCGACCTCGGCGGTGGGGATCAGGAACTGGTCCTCGCCGGTGTGGTACGCGTCATCCTCGAACTTGGGCAGCTGGCCCGTGCCGTACATGATCTCGCGGTTCACGATCACCGGCGGGATGAACTCGGTGAAGCCGCGGGAGATATGAGTGTTGAGGAAGAAGTTCTGCAGGCGCGCGGTCGAGCGTGGCGCCGGCGCCGGAGAGCACCGTGAAGCGGGCGCCGGCGAGCTTGGCGCCGCGATCGAAGTCCAAGATACCGGTCTCGGTACCCAGGTCCCAGTGGGCCTTGGGCTCGAAACCCTCGGCAGCGAAGTCGCGGGGCTCGCCCACGCGACGGCGCTCCGGGTTCTCGTTCTCGTCCTTACCCACGGGCGTGGCCTCGCAGGGATGTTGGGGATGCGCGCCATGAAGTCGGCGACCTCGGCGTCGAGCTCGGAGCGGCGCTCGGCCAAGCCCTCGATCCGCTCGTTCACCTGGCGCACGGCCTCCTTGGCAGCCTCGGCCTCCTCGCGCTTGCCCTCCTTCATGAGGGCGCCGATCTTCTTGGACTCGGTGTTACGCGTGGCTTGGAGCTCCTCGACCTGCGTGATGACGGAGCGACGCTCCTCGTCGAGCGCAAAGAAGCGCTCACGATCCCAGCTGCCCTGGCGGTTGGCCATGGCGGCGTCGAGCGCCTCGGGATTCTCGCGAACAAATTTGATATCGAGCATGATGCCTCCGTATTCGTCGTATCCGCACCGCAACGTCTATCGCCACACGCCCCGCCGAATGCAAGGGTGCAAGATTGCGCAGTGCAAGTATATACTGGTGACCGTATTTCGCCATGTATTCCAGTAAGAAAGCAGGACAGCGTAATGGACCAGATCTTCACCTTTCTTTTTGGCACCCGCACGGGCGTCGCTGTCCTCTTTGCCGCCGGCGTCCTGATCTTCGCCATCGTGGCGTTCGTTCTGGGAAAAGCGCACGCATAAGCTCTACGTCGACCACGGCCCCAAAGCCGATGACGAGGACGGCCTGTTCTAGAGCAAGAGCCTCCGCAAGCCCGGTCGTGGCGCCAGGGCATGCGAAAGCCCTCCGGTGAATCGCGCGCGGCGGGCGAAGCCACCATCCGCAGCGCCCGCCGCCTGCGGCACCCGCAGCACATAGCGCCCACGGCGCGAGCCGCCTGCGGCAGACATGCCCGCGCGCGGCTCGCGCCCGCCGCGCGCAACACCCGCCACCCACGGCACCCACCGCAAACGCGTCCGCAGCAACGCCCACCCGGCACGAGGCGCACGCCGCGCCGCCCGAAACGCTAGCCCTCGATCGCATCGATGGCGCGGATGAACGCGGAGCGCATACCGGACGCCTCGAGCTCCGCGACGCCGCGGATGGTGGTCCCACCAGGCGAGCACACGGCGTCCTTCATCGCGCCCGGGTGCATGCCGGTCGCCATCTGCAGCTTAGCCGTTCCCGCAACCATCTGGCTCACCATCTCATATGCCGTCGCACGCGGAATGCCGTGCTTGACAGCGGCGTCCGCCAGCGCCTCGATCACCATGGCGATGAACGCGGGCGAGCAACCGCCCACCGTGCCCGCAACAGGCAGCAAGCGGGTCTCGACCTCGACGACGCGGCCGAGCAGGCCCAGCAGCGCATACACCAGCTCGTAGTCGTCGTCCGTGAGCGTCGAGGTCTTTTCGCAGGCGATCACGCCCTCGTTGATGGCGACGGGCGTATTGGGAACCGTCGACAGGTGGCGCGTCCCCGGAATCACGCGCTCGTACGCCTCGCAATCCCAACCGGCGGCAACCGAGAGCACGACCTTGCCCATAAGAGCCTCTGCCAAGGGGGCCAACACGCCCTCGATCATGTACGGCTTGACCGCGACGACCACCACATCGGACGCCTCGACGACCGCCACTGCATCGGGCAGGGCGCGCATGCCGCGCGCGTCGCAGCGCGGAACCAAGGCCTCGTAACGCCCCGCGCAGGCGCACAGGCTCTTTGGCGCCACCTTGCCGGAGGCGATCCAACCGTCCGCCATGGCGCTCGCCATGTTGCCAAACCCAATAAAGCCGATCTTGGAAGTCCACCACGATGCACCCCATAGTAACGCGAAAGGGCGGAGCCAAAGCCCCGCCCCTCGCTATACCGGCAATCGTAACGTATGGCGCGATCTCTAATGCCAGGTGTCGTGCTCCTTTTTGACCTTGCGGGCCAAAAGCAGAACGGCAACCGCCTCAAGCGCGCCCACCACAAGCAGCACGGCGTTGGGAATGTCGATCTTCACAAAGCCCTGCCACGCCCAGAACACCACCGCGACGGCGGTGACGGCGATGCTGCCAAACGCGCATGCCACGGCGGTCCCGCTGCGCGAGGGCACGTTGGACGCGCGCATGCCCATAAGGCCCATCACGATAAAGCACAGGGCGGACACGCCCGAAACGCCCATGTACAGCGGCGCGGCGTCGGTACCGGAAATCTCCGTGCCGCCAAACAGGCCGCACCCCGCCACGGCCAGGCCGAACATCAGCATGGCAAGGCCGGTGATGGCCGCCACGATAGACACGAGCTTCAACAGTTTGCGCGATCCACTCATCGCTTCCCCTCTCGTCAGGCAAAGGGGTCGCTTCTTGGCGACCCCTCGTTCACGCTGCCTTGCTTATACCCATTTTTCCCCTCGATGTGTAAAAGGGGCCGCGTCCGTTTTACATGCATCCGAACCGTTTACGCGCGCGGGTCCACCGGGGGCACCGGAGGCGCCACAGGGACCGGCGCGGAATCGTTTGCCTGGCTCGCCGCGAGCATCTGCTCGAACATGCCCGCGCTCTGCGTGAAGTCGGTGGGCAGCACCACCGTGCTCGCGCGGCCGCTCTTGGCGAACTCGTTCATCATCTCGGTCCACTGCGTGAACATGAACAGCTGGTTGGCCTCGTCGTTGCCCACGCCGGTTTCCTGAATGGTCTCGAGCGAGTCCTTGATGCCGATGGCGATGGCCTTGCGCTGGTTGGCAATGCCCTCGCCGGCCTTCTCCATGGCCTCCGCCTCAGCCTTGGCCTCGGTCACGCGGCGGATGCGGTCGGCCTCGGCCAGGTCCTGGGCGGCGGCCTTGGTGCGCTGCGCGGCGTTGATCTGGTTCATGGAGTCCTCGACCTCAGCGGGCAGCGCGATCTTGGTGATCAACGTGCTCACCAAGGTGAAGCCGTATTCGTTCATCTGCTCGGACACCGTGGCGTTCACGTCCTTGGCGATGTCATCCTTCTTGGCGAACACCTCGTCGAGCGTGTAGACCGGAATGGAGGAACGCAGCGCGTCGGTGATGAAGTCGCGCATCTGCGCCACCGGCTGCTGCAGCATGTAGTAGCTCTTGTACACGCCGGACTCCTGCGGCGCGTTGCCCATCTCGTAGCTCACGTGATACTGGGCGGAGACCTCCAGGCCAATGGTCACGTTGTCCTCGGTTTTGACGTCGATGTCAAAGCCGTTCTTCATGGTGCGCAGGCTCACCGTGGCAGCCTTGCGGTCGATGAACGGAATCTTGACGTGAAAGCCCGCGCCCACAATGGTGTGGAACTTGCCCAGGCGCTCGATGATCACCGCGTGCTGCTGTTTGACCACGTAGAACAGATTGCCCGAAAGCAGGCCGATGATAATGACGACAACCGCCAGCCCCACGAGCCCACCCAAAAGATCGAAGATAAACATGACCGGTCCTTAGAACGGATTGCAGAGATGGATGCATGGTACCTGCTCGCCGTTCACCCTGCTTTCACATACCGTTTGTTTCCCCGCGAACGGTCGACGCGACGGCCTCGAGGAGGGCGGGCGGTATACTGAGCCAACCGCCGGGACCCATCCGGCCATACACCCTTGAACGCCCCGGCAAAGCGCCGCAAACAGTCCCCTCGAGTAAGGGAGACCCCATGGCACGCCGCAACAAGCACGACGCGCAGGTAGACCCCTTTACCGCAGGTGAGCCCACCCTGCCTTGGGACGAATCCCCCTCGCCGTTTGGGGGAGAACGACCAAGCTGTCGAGGAGTGCGCGTTTGGCGACGAGCCGTACGACGGCCCCACCAAGGAACCGGACAACTACAACGCGCCCGCAGCGGATGAAGAGCAGGAACCCGTTACGAGTATTGACCCCATGTACCTGCGCGAGCTTTTTTCACTGAGCAAGAACGGCGAGCAGGACGGGGCTGGCAGGAAAGCGAGCCGCAGGCGGCATCGGGCGCGCGCCAACAAGGCCGGCGGACCCTCCGCCCACGCCGGCGACTCGTCCCCCGTTGGCGCTTCGGACTCCTCAACTTTCCCTGGCAGCTCGGCCCCCTCGGCGCCATCTGGTCACTCGACATCCGTTGGCGCTTCGGCGCATGCCGTCGACTCGGGTTCCACCCGCGACTCGGACCCCGTTGGTCCCTCGTCTTCTGCCCGTGCTTCACGCAGGCAGGACACCAAACGGCGCGCAAAGCCGAACAGCGGCAACAGTGGCACCAGCAAGACGAGCACGCCCCGTCACGCCGCCATACGAACCATCATCTTCGTGATCCTCTTCTTCAACGTGGCCCCAATTGCATGCACCGGCGCCATCTCGCTGCTCGACGCGTTCGATTCACGCCCCAGCGTCGACGCCTCCCACGACGAGCCCGCGCACACGCCCTCAGACAACGACCTCTCCAGCGATGACACCGCAGAAAGCCCTGAAGAGAGCCCCGATGACATCGCAAAGCAGAAGTGCCTGGACATCGCAGCGGCGCGCCTCAACGAGGTGTCGTCGGCAGATGGCCCCGAGCGCGAACGCATCGTCGCCTTCTTGAACACCTATTTCGCAAACTCTTTGGGATACACCACCGAGGAGCTCGGCATCGACGCGGATGCCTTTGCCGTCTGGGCACTGCAGAACTTCTCCTACGAAATCGAATCGTGCTACGTGCACACAGATGAAGGCACGGCAGCCGTGTACTTTAACGTCTGGTGCCCCAGCGCAAGCACAATCGCAAACACTGCCGACGAGGCTGTCTTCGACCGCCTTTACCAGGAGATTGACTTTTTTCGCCGACGTGCCCGAGCCGCTCACCGACGCCCAAAAGGACCAAGTCCGCGCCCTATTTGCCGAGGCACTCGACGACTCTTGGCAAGACGACCCGGGGTTTTCCTGCATCGATTTTGTTTTTGAGGATGGCGAATGGAAGGCCGACGAGGACTCATTTGCCGACGAGATGGATCTGGTGCTGGGCATCTGGTAATCCGCTGCCAGCAGCGCGCGCCCGACGGCAGCTTCCACACGCGACTGAAGCTCGACACGCGACTTTAAGCTTGACACGTGAGCGGGAGGCAACGCGTTCAACAGCCCAGAGCCAAAACTCAGAGCACTTGAAAAAACTCGGTGCACCTATCGACCAAAAAGCCGCCCGGCACGGTCGCCAGGCGCATCGAAGTTTCTCAGGTGCACCGAGTTTTCTCAGATGCACCGAGCCTTCTCAGGTGCATCGAAGTTGCCCGAGTGCACTGAAGTTTCAATGGCGTATCGAAGGCCACTCGCATGGTAGGGGCGGTGGGACTCCGCGTGCGGCACAGCCGCCCGCGATTCGCTTCGGGCCCTATGGGCCCTCGTGCGCTACGCTGGAAAACGCCTTCGTGTTTCCTCAGCTCCGCGCCCTCGCGGGTTCGAGTCCGGACGGCGGGCCCGGACGCAAAACGGCCCCGTCGCCGGAGCCATTACTCGCATGGTAGGGGCGGTGGGACTCGAACCCACAATCCCGAAGGGCGAAGATTTTAAGTCTGCTGCGTATGCCAATTCCGCCACGCCCCATGCGCAAGCAAGTGTACCACGCCCCGCTGTCGTCGAGCGCGCACGGAGCCTCTTCGAGAGTCCGCAGAGCCTCCTCGAATGCGCACGGCGCGTTCAACCGAACAGCAGCCAGGACCTGGAGCCCTCACACTTGGAACCCCACCGCGCCAAAGCGGGTTTATGGGGCAAAAAGCGTGTCCTATAAACCCGCCAAAACTCAGAAAATAGTTCTTGAACCTCGCGTTGCCTTTCGTTAGTATAGGAATCCATGCGGGCGTGGCGGAATTGGCAGACGCGTATGGTTCAGGTCCATATGGGGGCAACCCCGTGAAGGTTCAAGTCCTTTCGCCCGCACCATAAGAAATCAGAACCACCCCTAAAAGGGGTGGTTTGCTCTTAGGGTGTAACCCTCGGGTCGCTGGCCCGCGCCTAAAGACGCCGGCCTTCACGGTGTTCAGGCCGCATCGCGTTTTGACCCGTGGCGGGCCGGTCAAACCGGCGTCAGCGCTTCGGCCGCGCCCCGCGCGAGAACGGGTCCTCGTACTCCTTCACGCTCAGTCGGTCCAGCGCTATGTCCGCCTTCTCCTGCTCCCGTATGTACTTGGCTATCGTCGCCTCGTTCAGGCCGACGGTCGACACGTAGTAGCCGGCCGACCAGAACTTCCGGTTGCCGAACTTGTACTTCATGTTCGCGTGCCGGTCGAAGATCATCAGCGAGCTCTTGCCCTTCAGGTAGCCCATCACGCTGGCCACGCTGTACTTCGGCGGTATCGCGAGCAGCATGTGGACGTGGTCGGGCATGAGGTGCCCTCGATTATCTCTATCCCCTTGTACTGGCAGAGCTTCCTGAAGATCTCCCGAGGTCGGACCTGATTTGGTTGTAGATGACTTTGCGCCTATACTTCGGCGTGAACACGACGTGGTACTTGCACATCCACTTCGTGTGCGACAGGCTGTAGGCCTTCTGGGCCATACGCCTCACCACCCTTCCATCTCGGAACCCTTGCGGCCTGAACAATCGCAAGTGTCCGACGGGAGGGTGGTTTTGTAAAAGCCGAGTTAACTCCACCCGCCTAGCGGGTGGGTTTAGGATGCGGCGCTGCGCGCCGCACAGGCTAAAGCCTTAACTGAGAGGCTCCGTCAAGGAGCCTTTTTTCATATCAAGATTTCCTTTAAAATCTGGGCCCTTAAAAGCTGGGGCATTGAGCAAAACGTTACTTACCGGGCAAATAGCTCACAATGCCATTCCACAATTCCCGAGACGGCGGCAACCGAGTGCGATGAGTCGACAATCGTCGATTGCGGCAGCATCCTGCACTCCCCCAAAACAGAGGCGGCCAACCCGCAGCCCCAGGGCTCGCGTCCACCGCTCCCATATACGTGCCGACCTCCCTCTTGGCAAGAGAGGAGCGAGGAAGGGCTCGCCGCCCGCCGCTCCCGTATACGTGCCGACATGTGCGCAAGGGAGCGCGTCGCCTTTTGCCCCTACAGAGCGCTGAGGGTCGGAGCCCAGCCGATTACGGGCTCACCCCCGGCCATCGTCTCGCAAATCGTTGCCGCCGCACCGGCGAGCAGGCTGTTTTCGCTCACGGTCAACCGTTTGTACCCGCCGGCGCGCATCAGTTCCCGCACGATCACGGCACCGGCAAAATCACCGGCGCGCGCTTGGGCTGAATCCCCGGCAAGGCGGCAACCTGCTCAACGCGCAAACCCCGCATCATTTCGATAGCGTCATCGACCTGCTCCGCTGTCAAATCGCGAAGATGCACAAAATGCGAGTCGTATACGGCGAGCTCGTGAACCATGGCAACCAGCGAAGTCACGGTGCCGCCCACCGCGATCAGGCGATCGGGGCGCGCGGGGAGCTCGCTCAATACGCCTCAAACTGCGGAGCCATCCATGCAACCGCCGCTTCGACCTCATCTTGCGCCGGGGTTCTTGGGTAAAGAACCGCTCCGTCACGCGCCGACAACCTATGTTGAGCGATTGAGCGCAATCGAGGGCAAAAGCGCGCGCCCCTTCACCGGCGCGTACGCGCCCACCACGAGCTCAGTCGAACCGCCGCCCGAATCCGCAACGGCAATACGCTCGCCGGGAAAATCATGCGCCACGCCGTAAAGGTGAGCCGCGCCTCCACGTTGCCGGAAATGACCTGAGGCTCAAGCCCCAAATCGCGCAGACGGACAAGCAGCTTCTCACCATTTGAGACATCGCGCGCGGCACTCGTCAGCGTCGTGCTCACGCAGGTCGCGCCATACGCGCGGGCCTCGTTCACAAACTCGCCGCACGCACGCGCCACGCGCTCAATTGCGCCGGGGCAAACACGCCAGACGCGTCCACGCCCTCGCCCAGATCGGTGATCACCGTGCGCTTGGTCGAGTTCACCACAACACCGTCGCGAACCGTCGCACACAACAAGCGCGACGACACCGTACCCAGGTCAATTGCCGCAAAGCGCGCTTCCCCCATGTCCTACTCCCCCGTCGAAACAACCGCCATGCCGTTGACACCGTCAAAGAAAAAGAGCGCGTCGAGCACCTTCCAATACCAAGCGGAGTTCTCAAGCACCGCCCGCTCCGCCGCCTCGACCTCCGCCGAGGTAACTGGCGTGTCGCCCGAGCTGACATCTGTTGTATCGGAGCCGGTCTTGCTCTTATCTGCGGCGTCTTCGCCCTTGAGCGTGCCCGCGTTGTCCTTGGACGCCGCGCCGTTCGCCGTCGAGGGATCCTGCGCGTCACCGCCGTCGCCGTCCGCCGCGGCATCCTCACCGTCCTGGTCGTTCACATCAACCACCACGGGGTTGCCGTCCTCGTCCAGGCCCTCCACGGTGATGGTCTGCTCTCCAGGCATGACCATGCCGTAGTCCCTGCGCGCCGCGTCCTCGATGCCCTGCTGGGAAAGCAGGCTCTCGCCCTCCTTGCCCAGCGAATCGTTGTATTTCTCGCGAATGGCCTTTTGCTCCTGCAAGATCGCCTCGGTGCGGTGCGCGATGTAGAAATCGCGAACGGGCATGTAGACGCCCACGCCCACCAGCAGCGCCACGATCAGGTAGAAGAAGTGCCGGCGGGGCCCCGTGGTGAGGTCGTACAGCCAGTTCACGACGCGGTTGTCCGTCGCGTATTTCATCGAGGCGCGCTGCGTTTCGCGGGCCGAGCCCGATGCCGAAGCGGAACGCCGTGCACCCGCGCAGAATCCGCCGCGCCCCGCGCAGAATCCGCCGCGCCCCGTGCCAAACTGGCCCCGCCCGCACGCACTTCCGTCGTATTTTGCGAGGACGTGCGAGAGCCGCGACGAGAGGCGGTCGCGCGACGAGTTGACGTCCGCTCGGAGTCATGAGCCTTGTGCCGGCGCGCCTCACGACGCTCCTGTTTTTCGCGAGCGGCGACATCGCTGCCGCGCGCCGAGCGCCGCGTGGGCTTTGAAGAAGAGGATTCTTGCGCGGGCGCTTTCTTTTTGAGGAGCCGATTTTCCGGCAACCGATTTTCCGGCAACTGCTGAGTTGGACGCCGGAGCAGACGCCGGGGCAGACGTCGCGCCAAACGCCGGGGCAGACGCCGCCGGGGTTGCGACGTGTTGAGCGCCGCCCCTCGACGCCGCGACCTTTGTGGCGGCGCGCACGGCCACGGCCTGCGCGGCAGCGGAAAGATCGCCCGTCTTGCCGGGATCGCCGCTTGCAACAGGGCAGTACACTTGTGGTTGTTCTGAGAGTTCATCATAGGCGCCTTGTGCGGTTGAGGGTGTATGTGCGCTTTGATGCCCCCATTATGGCACGCGGGGCGAATGCAGATGTGCAGGCTTTGCGAGCTACGTATAGAGCGCGAGCTCCATGAGGGCAAAAAGCGTGTCACATGACCCATCGCCCCGCTTCATCGCGTCGAGCATCGCCTGCCAGGCGAAGTCCACCACCGCATCCATTTGAACGCGATCGCGAGCCCGGCTGGTGATAGCTGCGTCCCTCTCGAATGCGTGCCTGACTGTCTCGCGCAGGTCCCCAGACATGCTCGCTCCGCCTCCATGGTCCGCTGACGCGTCCTGCCGTCGAGCGCCCCTATGTCGCGGAGCCACGCGGTGCGGAACCCCTCGAGCGAGCTGGACAGGGGCATTCGAAAGACGACGGCAGTAGTCCAGCGCGGTCTCGGCATCACGCGTGCACGTCTCGAGCTCCGCTGCCTCGATCGCCTCGCGCCAAAAACGCTGCAGCACCTCCGTTCGCAGCTCGGCGACGTCGGGCACATGGTTGTATATCGTGCCGGTCGCCACGCCGCAAGCCTCTGCGATGGCGCGCACGCTGAGCGACGCCAGCCCCGATTCGCGCGCCATGCCAAACGCGACCTCGATAATACGATTGCGTGAAATCGCCTTCCTGCTGCTCATGGCCCCGACTTCCCTTCTGAACAGAAGCGTGGAACGTTCAGGGTCTTTACCAGCAAACCGGCCCCCTGACTTGTTTCCACAGTGCCATGCTCCTAATATGAACGCCGTTCATATGAACATTGTTCATATTATACACCACCTCGCGGGGTCATAGCGACGCCGCCTGAAAGGAGCTTTCATGTCCCCCATGCTCATGTTCGCCAGCCTTGCCATCACTGGCGCTCTCATCCTGTACACCATCGGCGTGTTCAAGGAGCGTGCTGACGGTCGCCTGCGCGGGATCCACCTCGTCTTCTTCTGGTGCGGCCTTGCGTGCGACACCACCGGCACCACGCTCATGAGCATCATTGCGCGCGAAAGCACCGCAACTGCCCCCGCCATCCACGGCATAACCGGACTCGCCGCCATCGTCCTCATGCTCTTCCATGCCATCTGGGCAACGGTCGTCTACGTGCAGGGCAGAAGCCATAACGCCAGTGCCCTCAAGCGTGAGCAGACGTTTCACCGCCTGAGCGCCGCCGTGTGGATCGCCTGGCTCGTCCCCCTACGTCATCGGCCTGCTTGTGGGCATCCCTTTTTCATCAAGCTCGGCACAACGCCCTCGGTCATCCTGAGCGTGCTCGTCGCCGGCGTTGCCGCCTACCTCGTATTTCATCCTCATTCGTCGCGCGCATAACCGCGGACGAACCATCAAGGAGGCCCCATGAATCTATTCACCGTCCGCAAGCACACGCTGCTACTCATCGCGAGCATCGTCTGGCTTGCCGCGGGTATCAACATCGCCCGCATAGGCTTCGAAGCCTACGCCAACAACCACGTGACCCCGATCAACGTCTTGCTTTCCGCCGCGGTGGGTGCCGTCTTCTGGCTTTTCGTGTTCGGGAAGCTCGTGGTCAAGCACACGACACGCATTGCCTCGTACGAAGAGGAGCGCCACTTCTTCCTCAAGTTCTTCGACGTCCCGGCATTCGTCATCATGGCCGTCATGATGACGGGCGGCATCGCCATTCGCTCGCTCGGGCTCGCGCCCGAGGTGTTCATCGCCGTGTTCTACACCGGCTTGGGCACGGCGCTCACCTGCGCGGGCATTCGATTTGGCGTCAACTGGCTGCGCTTTGAGGTCACGCCTGCTTAACGCGATTCCATAGCTCGTTGAGCTCCTCTGTCGAGAAGTCCCTCGATGCGGCGGCCCTGCCTATAGGCGGCGTCCTCCATGGCCGCCCAGCGGGAACGGAACTTCGCCGTGCTCGCGCGCAGCGCGCTCTCGGCGTCGACGCCCTCGCGGCGCGCCACATTCACCAAGGCGAAGAGCATATCGCCGAACTCGAGCTCGCGGGCCTCGCTACCGGCGGGCTCCGCCTCGAACTCCGCGCGTTCCTCGGCGACCTTGTCCCACACGGCGGCGGTCGTCTCCCCTCGAACCCCACGGCAGCGGCCTTGCGCGACACCTTTTGCGCTTGCATGAGCGCGGGCAGCGCGCGGGGAACACCATCGAGCAGCCCCTCGGGGCGCTCGCCGGACTCCACAGCGCCCTCGTCCTTGGCGCCCTTCTCGGCAAGCTTCACGCTGTCCCAGATCGCCAACACGTCGTCTGCCGAACTCGCCTGCAATGCCGTCGAGCCGAACACGTGCGGATGACGTCGAATGAGCTTTTCGTTGATATCCCGCGCGATGTCGGCCATGGTGAAGGTGCCCGCGTCGGCAGCGATCTGCGCATGGAGCACCACCTGCATGAGCACGTCACCCAGTTCCTCGCGCAAATGGGCGGCGTCGTCCGCCTCGATACAATCGACCGCCTCGTAAGGCCTCCTCGATCATGTTCTTGGCAATGGAGGCATGCGTCTGCTTGCGATCCCACGGACAGCCGTCGGGCTGACGCAGCCGCCAGATGATCTCGACGAGCTGCTGCATCTCGTCGCGCGCGTCCACCAGCGTCGACGTGTCGCGCGTGATCCCCGCCAGGCTCCCCGCGCCCGTCTCTTTCCACTCTGCCATTACCGCTCCTCCAAAACCACGTGCCTGAACGCCTGTTCAACCGGCAAGCCGCTCTCGTAGATACCGTAGCTGTGCGTGCCGTCCTTGGGGATGGACACGCTGCCCGGGTTGAACAGCCACAGGCCGGGATGCCCTACGCTTTCCTGGTTCACCTTGATGTGCGTGTGGCCGTACACGAGCGCCGCGCCCTGCGGCAGTGCCGGCACGTTGTCCACGCTGTTGTGCAGACCCGCGCCAAATACGTGCCCGTGCGTGAAGAACAGCGTGCGCCCATGGTCGTCCACCAGCATCGAGCTGTCCGCCATGCAGGGCACGTCGAGCACCATCTGGTCGACCTCCGCCTCGCAATTGCCACGCACCGCCGTCAAGCGGCCTGTCGCCGCCAAGTCGTTGAGCAGCGGAATCACACGCTTGGGCGCGTAATCGCGCGGCAGGTCGTTGCGCGGGCCGTGATACAGCAGGTCCCCCAACAGCACCACGCGATCGGGCCGTTCGGTATCGATTGCCTCGATGAGCCGTTCCGCCCAATAGGCCGAGCCGTGAATGTCCGAGGCGATGAGGATCTTCATGAGCGTCCTTTCTGAAGACTACGCGCCCATTGTACCCGCGGCCCCTGCGCATGGCCGCCATGGCCTCGCACCCGAATACGGTTGCCCTTGCGCTTGACGAGCGTGTTGCCCGCATTGGAGCGAAGTGACCTTGCAGACGACCTCCAAATACGTGCACTAGAGCGGCACGGCTTCACGCGCGGCAGCCATGACCTCGCGCAAGGGGCACCAAACGTGCGCGCGGCGGCACGGCAATCCTCGTACTCGGGGGCGATGCGCACCGAGCCGTCGGGGAGCTCTGCCACCTTGCAGCGGATGGAGCCGTATGGAGTCTCGACCGTTAGACGACGGCGCTTGAGCACCGTGCGCTCCAGGGACACGCGGCGGATGCCCAGCGTTGGCGTTTCACAGAAGATGACGGACTCCATGTGTGCCACGTCCTCGGGCACGCAGATGACCTGCAGCTGATAGGCCGGGCGTCCTCTTTTTGGTAAAGATGGGCAGCCAGTGAACCTCGCGGGCACCGGCCTCGAGCAGAAGCTCAGCGACGTAGCCCAGCTCCTCCCCGTTGCATCATCGATGTCGCACTCGAGCTTCACGACTGATGTGGGCGCGGTGAGCTCGTGGGAGTGCGGGGCGGCGGGGCGGCGGGGCTGGACGCGCTCGTCCTCGCGCTCACCGAGCGTCGCACGCCCAGGGTCGCCTTCCGCACCTCCAGACGCGGCACAGGGGCTGGGACTCCGTGCCCGTACGGCCGTTAATCGGCTCGACAATCAATGCACGCAGAATGGACGGGCGGCTGTACGAACGCTTTGCCGGCGCCCAGGCCAACGCAGCACGACCGAGCCCGGCAGTTCGAAGCCGGTCGCAACCGCCGCCACCAGCGCGGCGCCCGTGGGCGTGACGAGTTCGCCCTCCACGTCGCAGACGCCGAGCGGCAACCCGTGCTCCCGGCAGATGTTGAGCGTTGCCGGGACCGGAACCGGAATGATGCCGTGCTGGCAGCGCACGGTTCCATGGCCGTCGACGAGCTGAGGGACGATCACGCGCTCGATGTGCAGATAGTCGAAGAGCACGGCCGCCGAAATGATGTCGACGATAGAGTCGACGGCGCCCACCTCGTGGAAATGCACCTGGTCGATCGTGGTGCCATGGGCCGCCGCCTCGGCGGACGCGAGGATGCGGAACGCTCGCAGGGCAATCGCGCGTGCGGCGGGCGTCATGGACGCTGCGGCGATCAGCGCCTCGACCTCGGCGAGCCCGCGGTGCTCGTGCTCGTGGGCGTGCTCGTGGGCGTGCTCGTGGGCGTGCTCGTGGGCGTGCTCGTGGGCGTGCTCGTGGGCGTGCTCGTGGGCGTGCTCGTGGGCGTGCTCGTGGGCGTGCTCGTGGGCGTGCTCGTGGGCGTGCTCGTGGGCGTGCTCGTGGGCGTGCTCGTGGAGCGCATGGTCGCACGCCGAGCGGGCGGCAAGTGCTCCCCGCCGCTTCCATGCAGATACTCCATATCGTGATCGTGGTTCTCGTGTACCGCGTCGAGCATCACGTTGAAGTCGCGGCAAGCGATGCCGGCCTTGTACACGCGGCTCACCTCAACCGCGAACCCCTCGACCGGCAGACTCGCCAAGACCTCGCGCACGGCGCGCTCCGCCCCGCAGGGTCCTCCGCCACGTCAATCAAAGCGGCGACGAGCATATCCCCCGCAATGCCCGACTGACAGTCCAGCCAAAGCGTCGCACCCGTGGAGGAGCCTCCGTCCACACCCCGTCCGGCCGCCCATCGGCGATTAACTCTCGATGCGCCGGCATCCCCGCCGCGCATCCGTCTCCCCATCGCATTCGGATGGCGCCCCCGGCAGTGCGCACGGCAGCCTCTCCGACGCCGCTCACAACACCGCTCACGAGAGCTTCCTCGGCAGCGCCCGAGCGTCTTCCCCGGCAGTGCGCACGGCAGCCTCCCCGACAGCGCCCATGACGGCCTCCCGGTCTCGCATCGTCTCCTGCGCCATACCTATGCCTCCTTGCCGGGAAGATGATTTATGAGCGACGCCTGGAACGCCGCCCCAAACCCATTGTCGTGTTCACGACCGAAACGCCGCTCGCGCACCTTTGTTGAGCATCGCGAGCAGGGCCGTCACGCCCCAAAAAGCTCGCCCGTACCCCACGCTCGTGGGCACGG
>VOFI01000093.1_pt1 | contig 61078 bp, 82 predicted proteins | sample 5384131 | NCBI WGS metagenome assembly VOFI01 (sample SAMN12384728, study PRJNA508395) | human gut metagenome | isolation source: healthy gut H | host: Homo sapiens
TTTTCTAAGGGAAACAGCTTATTTGTTCTGCTGATGTATATTTGGAAAAATACATTCCCGGAAATGCAAATTCCCGTCGCATTGGAAATCATCATTTGGGTATCCGCATTGGTGCGTATTATCGTATGCCTGCTGCCCCAAAACCGTTGGTGCTCGGGCGCGCCGGCCGGCGGCGGTCACGAACACAACGCGCTGACCAGTGCCGTGTACCTGGCAGAATGGTTTTGTATATCCGCTGCGCTGACGCCGTAAAAGCGGTACAAATCCTCGGCTGTTTTCTTGAATTTTCGCATAGCCGCCCGATTGCCGGAATAAGACAGGCTAAGATCCTGCCAAATGTAGTCGATCCCCATTTGGAGAAGACCGTCGCCCATTTTTATCTTGTACAAATGAAAATCCATAGGGACCACATCATCGGGCAGTTGGGCGATTTTTCGACTGCGTGCTTCCAGCAGGTCCAAAAACGCCTGCACGGCAGTTTCGTCCGTAAGATCCGGCTCCGGCAGTTCCCCCAGCGAGCCTCATTAGAAGCTGGGGTAAGCTCAGTTACGCCTAATTCAGATAGCGGAAAATCTAATGGCGTTATTCCTTTTCGTCTGTAAGCGTAGATTTTATCCAGTCAATCGTTTGGCTTATGTCTGTAAGCGTAGGGTATGACATATATTTTGCGACTCTTTCATCGCTGTTCCACGAAAAGCAAGCTGCTGCATCGTCAAGAGTGATTGGGCGTAAAATCAATCTTTCGGTTTCTAAAATCGGTTCTTTTGACATTTTGACACCTCAAAAAAAATAAGCCGTTGGTGTGAATGATCGTTACACATCAACGGCTTTTTATGTTATAAATAAAACTTTATACCGAAATTGAGTGCAACAAAGTAACTCCGTTTGCAAGGCAAACAGAATAGACTGCTTTATAAACGGTTGCACGATATAATTTCTGCATAACTTCTATCCTTTCTTTTGATAAGGCCATAGTAACATGGTGTGGTGATTTTGTCAAGGTATCTCTCCCTCATCAGAGGAAACCAAATTCTGCTTTCAAGCCTTTATGTAGTTTGCAACGGGACAAGAAAACTATGGAAACTGAAAGAAGCCCCCGAAAAGCCAGTAGCTTTTCAGGGGCTGTGTTAAGTCCAAAAATGTAAGCTTTTTTCATTTTTAGAAGTCTTGAAACCCAGACTTCATTGTCGGAACGAAAGCAACCATCTTTTCAATCTCTCCTAAACCTCCTCATATCTCATAATAGGTCTAAACAGCGTTTCTTCCGGAATCGCTATATCCCTATAAATTCGTGCTGTTTTTCGGTGGATTGGAGTATAAATTGGTGTAAATGGTGTAGAAGCTTTTTATCCTCGCTCAAGAAATGCCACTTATTCGTTGGACACTTTATTATACTCGCTTTTGAAATATGAGTCAAGACCTTCAAACTCAGACTGCCTAAGCTCCTTCGTCACATCGGTATAGATATTGAGCGTTGTTGAAATATCCTTATGACCAAGCGTATCTTGAATGACCTTGACATTCACACCCGCTTCGCACATTCTCGTCGTAAATGTATGTCTTAATGAATGGCAGCTAAAATGCGGAAGCAGCACTTCGGGATTTTCGTTCTTCAAAAACTGCTCATCATTACAGTCACGAATAATACGGCGGATTGCTTTATTGAGCGTTCCCTGATGTTGCGGATTTCCGAAGCGATTGATAAAGATAAAATCTGTGTATCCGTCAACGGTAGCGATACAATGAAGATCGAGCAGCTCCTGCCTTTCCTTTTCCATTATAATTGCCTCTTTCACAAAACTGAGCATTGGCACTTTTCTCTTTCCAGCCGGAGTTTTCGGCGTATTGACATTGAAGTAGCAGCCTTTTTTGCTTCCATCGGTGCGGTGGTCATAGTAAACCAAAGTATGATTTACATCAATAACACCGTCCTCCAGATCGACATCACACCATCTTAATCCGGTAAGTTCTCCGACTCGAAGCCCTGTCCCTACCAAAACCGCAAAGATCGGATACCAATATTGTGCAGCGGGTGTATTTTTCAAATAGCTTAAAAACAGCTCCTGTTCGGGACGGGTTAAAGCTCTGCGCTTTTCTGTCTTGAAGCAATGTGTTTGCTTTAACTCTCTAAGTACATTATCTGACGGATTATTCCTTATATAATCATCGTCAACAGCCATATCTAAAATCTGATGTAAAACCGTATGGATACTGTCAATGGTCGAAGGCTTTAACTGGCGCTCGTCTGTAAGGTAATTATAAAACCTCTTTATGTCTGTTTTTTTTCAATGATGAGACTGTCTTTGAGCCTATTTGATGACGGACAAAGGTTTCATACATATATTTATAATTCTCAAAGGTGTTGTTCTTAAGCCCTCGCTTCAGCTCCTTCCAAAGCTCATAAACCTCGTTGACCGTCGTATATCGGGCTTCAGTTTTAATGCCATCGCTCTTATCTTTTTAATCTGTTCTTCCTTGTAGCGCAATTCATCAAGCGTCTTGGCATATACGCAAAACCTCTTATGATTGCTGTCAGTCCATCGGAATTGATAAGTTCCGTCAGCCCTTTGCGATTCGCCTGTCCGAAGCACGGCTCTCGACTTGTCTTTTCTTTTTGTTCTCGGCATAATTCTCTCTCCTCCTATATGCGAAACTGCTTATCAAGATAATCAATGAACGCTTCTCGGATCACACAGATTTGTGTGCCGTTATTTACCGTGAAAGGACAATTCCCTTGTGAAATGATTTGGCGGATTTTTGCCCTTCCGATTCCGGTGTATGCGGCAGCTTCTTCAACGGTTAAAATCGTTTTCGTCCAAAACTGTGTGTTTTCCGACCTCTTTTGGAGTTCACTTCTGTAAGCTAAAATTTTTTCGTCCATACAACCTCCATCATATTGAATACATTTGCTCAATGTATTCATCAAAAATCCTGCGCTTAATCATTCTCCGATTGCCTACCCATAGCACAAACGGACAATCGGCAAGGCTCGTCATTTCATAAAGCTTATCCCTACCTATTCCCGTATACTCTGCCGCTTCTTCTATCGTCAAATAAGGTTTTACCCAAATTGGAACAGCAGCCACACGCCTGTTGGAACTGCCTGTTTCAGTCAGTTTGTTATCCATTCGCTCGTCCTCCTCTCATACGGAATACTGTGTTTCGAGATAATCCTCGAATTGTTTTCTTTTAATCAGCCGCTTTGTTCCATTCCATAGGACAAAGGGACAGTTTTTTTGATTTGAAGTTTCTTTGATTTTAGATATGCCTATTCCTGAGTATTCGGCGGCTTCTTCCACCGTCAAATTCATTTTCTTCCACAACGGGACTCTCGACATATCCGGATTGTGCTTTTTGCTAAGCATATTGCTGTACCTCCTTGCTTTTGGTAGTTACAGCATAGTCAATATCCTGCGATAAGCCAATTATGCGAATCGGCTCATCGCAGGCTTGACTTTTTCATTAAATGGAGTATTGCCGCTCTATATACTCATCAAAAGCTTTTCGCTTAATCATTCTCCGGCTGCCTATCCATAAGACAAACGGGCAATCCTCGCTTTCTGTCATCTCATAAAGTTTCGCCATTCCAATACCGGAATAGGCTGCGGCTTCTTCAATCGACAGATTTGCCTTACACCATATAGGAATATCAAACTTCCGTTTCCTTTCCCTGTTTTGCGACATCCCTATACCCCTTTCCCTTTGAAAGAGGTGCGTTTGTCATAAACGATATAATCCCAACCTCTATCATTGCACTTATCACAAGTGCCTTTACTTTTAGCAAAAGGATCAAGGCGTCTGACAACATAGTTCGGATTGCGGAAATAGTCATTTAAGCATTTCGGACACAGGCAGCGAATGTCGCCGATCCTGTCAGTGTTGTAAAGCCATAGACCGAATGTTTTTTCAAGGCTGCGTTAATCTGCCTCCAAAGGCGTTCATCATCAACAAAGCCGATATACTCTGTCAAATCATCTTTATTCACAGTCTGTATTTGCTCAAGCAGCACCATTGAAGGCTTCGTCAGACCAAAATCCTCGCCTAAAATAATGTGGGACGGCAAATACCTCTTTTTTATTACACTCGTAATGGACGCAACAATAACAGTAGGCGCATTCGCATTGAAATTGTCTGCCTGAATTACCAGCACAGGTCTTACGCCCGATTGGATAGAGCCGATTCTTGTGCCGAAATCGTAGGAAAATATATCTCCACGCCTGATTTCTGTTTCCTTCATTTTATGTATAACCTCTCTGTTCATTGAGTTTTGAAAGCGCATTTCATATCCGGAATAGAAATACCCCTTCACTCATTTGGACAAAGGGGTGCGAAATGCACACCCAAAATCAGAGGTTTTCATAAAATTTTTGAAATTTTTTATTGCGGCAGCGATTGACTTGTCTACGGAGCTATAATTTATGCCCTCCTCTTTTGCAATTTTTCTTGAACTAATCCCAAGCAAAACGGATTTAAGAAGGCGCTCCCTTTGAACAGGTTGCAGCATACTTAACGCTTGTCTTACCTTAGAAAGTTCTAACTGCCGCAGCTTTTCTTTTTCTTCCTCGATCTGTTCCTCCTCCGCTTTATCAAACGGATCAATAAATGGGGCGATAGATTTCGGATGGAACTGCTCAAAAATCATCTTCGTATCCGTATACATCTATCGTCCTCTTACTGCGCTTTTCATATTTATCATTATTTCTATGTGACTCACTAATCACTTCCCCTGAGCCATTGACAGAAGGATAAACGGCGTATACCTCCTGATAATATCAGGGTACTTGTCCCACAATGCTTCTTCGGACAGTTCCGTTACAATCGCCCATTTTTCCGTTCCAGTGAAACCACTATACTCATACCGAAGGTTAATGAGTTTACAATCCTGTGCAAATAATTCTTCCTGCTCGTTTACTGTAAGTTTTTTCATTTCCGTAATCTCCTTAAATTTGGAATTTTTTGATATACAAGGTTGAAATCAAAAACTCCGGAGATCACGGATACCTACATACAAACGCCTGCCATACTGTGATAGACATAAAGCTCCCTTTCCGCCTGACAAAAGCGAAAAGGGCTGCACAAAAAAGCAGCTATAACATTCACGCCCGAAGGCTGAAAGCATATTCAATTCGTTTTGCCTAAGCTGCTGTATTGCCGCCTAAAAGATATTCAACCAGCATTTGAAAGTCAAGAAAAATTCTCAAAGCTTTAGGCATACTAATTGTAACAGATTTGCTTTTTTCCGTATCATCGGCAAAACTGCGCCAATTTTCCGCCATTTTGTTTTCAGCCTCGTTCCGTAAACGAAAGCCGTTCTTCGGGCAGCATACACAGTGTAGCATACGCAAGGTCGGACATTCAGTAGGGATTTCGTCGGACTTTAGTCGGACAAGCCTTTATTTGAAAAAATTGGGAATATCGCTGCTTTCATCAGCTCCCTTCATATTGAAGATTCCTTTGAAGCACGGAATAGCATATCCCCACAGGGATACGCCGAGAAGCAAAATCGCTTCCCGTTTCCGGTCGTAAAAGGTACTGCGCTCCATATTCAAGAGATCGAGCAGTTCGCTCTCCGTATACCGAAACGCTGATAGCCTGCCGTTGTTATGGTAGTCATATATTTTCGCCATAGCGGTATCAATCAGGTCAACCATCCACTTGTTCTCAAACAAGGCGCTGATACGGCTCTCAAACTCCTGCTTTCGGTATCCGGCGCAAACAGCTCCAAATAGACAAAGGCGCTGTCCAGTTCTTCTCCGTAATATGCCAGCTCCTCATTCACACGGGCAGACTCGCTCAGCGTAATCCAGACCACATCACGGTATACGCCAAGAAGCAATTTTGTTTTCGAGAATATATCCGATTGATTCAAATTAAGCTGCTCATACATTTTCCGAATGCTTTTCGCAGCGAGTGTATCTTTCCGTCCCATCTGTTCGCCTCAATCCTTAAAACGGGTATCATTTGTTGGTAGATAAAAGTTCAAGCTAATTTTTTGAACTCCCTTGACAAAACACGCAAGTTCAGGTATTATATATACGCAACTTACTTGCGTATTGACATTATACGAAATTAACTTGCGCTTGTCAATACAGATACGCAAGATATTTTCAAATCAGGTCGAATAATTTGGAGGTCAGATGAAATGAAATTCTGTGAGAAAGTAAAAAGAAGCCCGCACGAAGGCAGGCTTAAAGCAAGATGAGCTTGCAAAAGCAATCGGCGTTTCTCTGCGGACAATATCGAATTATGAGGCTGGCACCCGCTACCCGAAAAAGAGGGAAACCTATTATAAGATGGCGGAAGTCCTGAAGGTCGATGTCAACTATCTGCTTACCGATGACGAGGAATTTCTGCTGAACGCTGAATCCAAATACGGAAGCAAAGGCGCAAGACAGGCAAAGGAGCTTATGGCAGAGGTTACGGGGCTTTTTGCAGGCGGCGAGCTTGCAGATGAGGATTTGGACGAGATGATGAAAGGCATTCAGGAAGCGTACTGGATCGCCAAAGAGAAGAATAAAAAGTACACTCCCAAAAATACCGGAAATAACGCTTGATGTCCTCTTTTTCGGACAGTGTATTTGATAAGATACTGGCAGTAGAATGGGGGTGTTTGCTCTTGGATATTCAGACTTTAGAGATTGTCAGAAAGGCGAATCGGCTGACAAATGAGCTTGGCACAAACGATCCACATAAAATCGCACGAGAACTGGGGATAGAAGTTATCCCGTTATCGTTCAAGAAGCAGCGAGGGGCATACAAGGTTTTAATGCGTAACCGTTTTATCTTCATAAAAGACGATCTGCACCCTGTAATGGAGCGTATCGTAATGCTGCACGAGATCGGACACGACGCATTACATAGAGAAGAAGCGGTCAAGGCTGGCGGCTTCAAGGAATTTAATATTTTCGATATGCGGCAAAGCCGGATGGAGTACGAGGCAAACATCTTTGCTTCCCAAATCTCCCTGCCTGATGATGAAATACTGGAATATATCGAAAACGGGTATGATATTCAGCAGATCGCACGGGCAATGCACTCAGATATAAACTTGGTCGCATTGAAAACGGACACGCTGATCGCACAGGGCTATCGTTTCCGTCATCAGGAATATCGCAATCAATTTTTGAAATAGATAACTGGAGGGTATAAAGATGTTGATGAATAATAACGAGTATCTTGATTTGGTGCAAACTATCAAACAGGAAATTCAGCAGGCGCAGTACAAAGCTACTTTAAGTGTAAATAAAGAGCTGATTATGCTGTATTACAATATCGGAAAAATCATAAACGAGCATAAAACTTGGGGCAGCAAATTTATTGAAAATCTGGCGGCTGATATTAAGCTCTCGTTCCCGAACGCAAAGGGCTATTCTGTTCGCAACCTTAAATATATGTCAAAATTTGCAAGCACTTATCCTGATGAGCAATTTGTGCAGACGGTGTCTGCACAAATTCCGTGGTCGCACAATGTTGCAATCTTGGATAAGGTTAAAGGAGAAAAGCAAAGAGAGTGGTATATACGAAAGACCGCAGAAAATGGCTGGTCGCATAATGTCCTCATTCATCAAATCGAAAGCGGCTTGTATGAACGGCAGGCTATTGCTGATAAGATTTCAAACTTTGAAAGTCGACTTGCTTCGCCGCAGAGTGAGCTTGCCGTACAAACAATGAAAGATCCATACATTTTTGATTTTATCCCTTTCAAGGAAGATATGGTAGAACGGGATATAGAGCAGGCTCTTGTTCAGGATGTAACGAAGCTGCTTTTAGAGTTGGGAACGGATTTGCTTTTCTTGGCAATCAGTATCATCTCAATGTGGGCGGCGATGATTTTTATATTGATCTTCTGTTCTACAACCTCAATCTACGCTGCTATGTTGTGATTGAGCTGAAAACCGGAGAATTTAAGCCGGAATATGCTGGACAGCTTAACTTTTATCTCTCAGCCGTTGACGGGATTTTGAAAAAGGATAATGACAATCCTTCTATCGGTCTGTTGCTGTGCAAAAGCAAAAACGCATTAGTCGCTGAATATGCCTTAAAAGATATGTCAAAGCCAATCGGTGTCAGCGAATACAAAGTTACAAGTGAGCTTCCTGAAGCTTTGAGCAAACAGCTCCCGTCTGTGGAAGATATACAAAAGCATATCAAAAGAGACTAAAATATCGAAAAGCTGAAAGCCGCAGAGCTATATATCGAAGTCCTGCGGTTTTCATTCTTTTCACTACTCAATGTTATGCTAAAAAATGGGGAAATAAAATTGATAACGCTTTTATGCTCAATGCGACAATACGGAATGGCAAATTAAATGGCGAGTGAAATGGCGACAATGGCAAAGTAGATGGCGAATTAAATCCAGCTCTGCTTTATCTGAACAAGAGTGAATTAGCGGTTTATCGAACATTCCAAAGTATTAGGCATAGCACAAAGATTTATCGGATTTGTTCTTGCTTTTGCAATCATTCCACAACCACCTGCAATGAGCCGCAAAAATCATTGCCTTCTAAAGTAAGATAGTTGTCGCCTTCGTCAAGGGTAACGGAATATGTTCCGTTTTTACTTGTATCGGCAATCATTTTTTCCTCGCCCTTATCAAGCCAGTAAAGCTTTGCCGTGCCGGAATCAACCGTCAACTCGTAAGTTACAGTAAGCTCACTTCCTTTATCCCGTTCTAACGCAGTACCTCCAAAGATATATTCTTTATCATTGAAATCCTCATAATCTGCTGTATAGGAGCCGGTATAGGTATCTTCCCCTTTGGTCTTATCGCCCTGCAAATCTTTTTTTTTTCGTCCGTAAGGGCATATTTGCTGAAATGCTGGAGCATATCATTAAAGCCGTTTATAACACTATCTTTCAGGTTGTCGCCGCTGCACCCCGTAATGGTAAAGACTAAACATAAGGAGAGCAGTGCAGCAGTCAGAATTTTTATTTTTTCATATCATCACCCGCCAATCCTCGTTACAATATTCATACCGATAATTGCGATTGCGCCAACCGCATAAATGCTGTTAATCACGACACATACCTGCATAAGTTTGGATTTTACTTTTCCTTTGGTATAGCTGAGAATGGAAAAGATACCTGAAAAATCATAAAGGCGGCGTAACTGTAAACCATAATCTCCGCTACCGGGGATTCCAGCGCCCAATCAAAGGTACGCAGTGGCAGGATCGTCCACGGGACAAAGAGCATAATGGTAGAAATCGCAGTTAAAATTTTGTTTTTCATTGTAGTTATCTCCTTTGAGATGCGCCGTATCGCATACAGGATACGACAAGTGCCAAAATAGTGATTCCGACTGCAACAGGTAGCCACGGAAGCCAAGCGATTTGTGTTTCATAAACACCTTCAGCAGCTCTCCCATACGCCACCATTATCAGATAGAACGGGTAGCTCATCGGGTAGGCAAACCAGATTTTTGTGTTTATCATAAGCACGGAAGGTACAATCGAAGCCAGACCGATACCGACCGAAAAAATGGGAGACTGGATTAAAGTGGAAACCGCAAGGTATACAGCAGCCATTGGGATTGCAGCGGCATAGATACTGCATACATTTTTGCAGACATATAACGGCTCAAGGATAAAATTATAATCCTGCGTATGGGTAACGATTGCCGCACAAATATAGTACGCCCCAATGGACATAACCATCTGAAATGCCGCCAGCAAAATCAGGACTGTGAATTTAGCAAGGCATAGTTTTGTTGTGCTGATCGGCAGGGACAGCATTTTCAAAATTCCTTTATTGGAGCGTTCCGTTTGATTCAGCAGTACCGTACAGATGACCAGCGACGCCGGGATCATAAACCAAACCATACCCATAAAGCCCTGAATGAAAAAGTTGTTTTCCGGCGTAATCGGGATTCCTCTCAGGTCGAAGTTCATATCCGCATTGATAATGCTCGGAATCCACATCATAATGACAGGGATCAGCAAGATCAATAAGATTTTAGAGCGGCGGATTTTTTTTTGAGTTCCACGCCGACTAATGATAAGAAATTCATTCAAAACACCTCCTTGCTTTCAGATAAAGGACTTTTGCAATACCGAACACGACCGTTTCAATCCCGCAAACAGCTAAAAATAAGGTGGTACGGCTATTTTCCACTGCCGCAGAGAGCATTTGATACGGGGAAGCAAACGGAAACAGGCTCAGCACAATATTATCCTGCGGAAGAATGGAAAGCGTAAATACTAAAATCACGCCAATACCGAGGGATACCCACATATTCTTACAGGCAGACGCAATAACCAGCATAAGCATTACAGTCGGCAGCGTAACTATAATCTGAAACCTGCGGTTTTCAATATTTCGGTCAGGTCAAACACATAACTTGGAAACCAATACTTTGCACAGCCGACTAAGACTGCCATTTCTATGACCACCATTGTGGATAATACCAAAGCGGCAATTAGAAATTTTCCAAAGAACATACTACCTTGACGAATGGGCAGCACCGACATTTTCTGCATACCGTTATCGGCATATTCCGTGTGGTACATCATACAAGCGCCGCAAATGGAAATGAGGATGTTTAACATCGCCATCATCTGCCAATTCGCAGACATCAGTATATTGACTGGATTGCCTGAGAGCGCAGTCATTTCCTCTGCTTTTACCATCATATAGACAACCGGAAAAGCTGCTGCAAGAAAACCGCCTGCCAAAAACGCAGGGAGATAGCCTGTGCGCTTCAGCTTTTTTGGATTCTATTAAGAGACTCATACCGTACCTCCTCTCCTGCGATTATCTTCATCAATCATAGCAAGGAAAGTATCTTCCAGATTATCCGTCGGGAATCCGGCGGCACGGGCGCTTGTTTTCAATTCCTCCTTTGTTCCTTCAAACAGCAGATGACCGTGATTCAGAATACCAATATCGTCAGCCATAAGTTCTACTTCAGGAAGCAAGTGAGAAGAAACCAATACCGTGCAGTCATATTTCTGCGGCAGGGAACGAATCAGGGTGCGTATCTCGTGAATACCAACCGGATCGAGTCCATTGGTCGGCTCGTCGAGAATCAGGATCGGCGGTCTGCCGATCAATGCGCCTGCCAAACCTAAACGCTGCTTCATACCAAGAGAATATTTCTTTGCAAGTCTTTTTCTAAATTCAGTTAAGCCGACAAGCTCCAGAGCGTCATCGACACTGCTTTTTGGAAGTCCAAGAATTTTCCGTATAATTTCAAGGTTTTCCTCTCCGCTCAGATTCCCGTAAAAGGCGGGTGCTTCAATAAATGAGCCAACTTCCTTCAAAATGGGAACTCGGTCTGAAGGGTATGTTTTTCCGTCAATATGAAAACTTCCTTCTGTCGGCTGCGTCAAACCGAGAAACATTTTCATCGTTGTGGATTTTCCCGCTCCGTTCGGACCTAAAAATCCATAAACGCTTCCCTTGCGAATATGGAGATTCAGATGAGATACTGCCGTGAAATCACCGTAGGTTTTCGTCAGATTTTGAGTTTCGATTATATTCATATTGTGAAATCTCCTTTCCTTTGTTGTCTTTAGTATAAAGGCGCAACCTTGTGTCAACCTTCTGGCTACCTTACATTTACCTTACATTTGAACTGCACTGCGAAAATGCGGGAATGATATGCTATAATATAGGAAAAGGAGAATTGCATTATGGACTACGATTACTTAAAATACAAAAAAATCCTCATCGTAGATGTTGCTGTTAAGCACAGTCTTGGTCATCGTCCTTAACATTATTATTCTTGCTGCTATTTCCGCAAGTCAAACGGCAAATGGCAGACCGTGGACGACTGCAAAAGAAACTGCTGAAGCTTTACAGGAAACAGAAACGGGATATGTCTTATCTGGCGATATGACGGAGCGGTTAAGCGGGGAGAATGCGTGGGCAATCTATATAGATAATGACACATTAGAGGTAAAATGGCATACCCAAAATCTGCCGGATACCGTTCCTCTGCACTATACAATCTCCGACATTGCAAGCCTGACACGAGGATATATTGATGGATACCCGACCTATACGGGAGAATGTGAAAACGGATTGGTCGTTGTAGGCTACCCGAAAGACCGATATTGGAAACATATGTCTCCGAGCTGGGATTATGATTTCATCAAAAACGCCCCGTATACCGTCCTGATTGTAATCGGTGTGAATGTTTTTTTGATTTTCCTGATTTATATGATCGCCAATTCCTGCTGAAATCCGTTAAACCGATTACAAACGGCATACAGGCGCTGCCTTCAGGCGAGCCTGTTTATGTCAGGGAAAAAGGACTTTTATCAGACCTTGCCGCTAAAATCAATCAAACATCGGATATTCTCCAAAAACAGAAGCGAAACCTGCAAAGAAAAGAAACAGCAAGAGCAAACTGGATTTCCGGAGTCTCTCACGATATTCGCACACCACTTTCTATGGTAATGGGATATGCCGGACAGATTGAGGACAATAAAAGCCTGCCGGAAAGCGAAAGGAAAAAGGCACGGATTATCCGTCAGCAAAGTACAAAAATGAAAAATCTCATCAATGACCTGAATCTTGCCTCGAAGTTAGAATATAATATGCAGCCGATCCATCCAGAGCCTGTCAATCTCGTAGCAATCGCAAGACAAAGCGTTGTTGACTTTATCAATTTAGATATGGAAGAAAAGTATCCGATAGAATGGAATACAGATGAAGCATTGACTGCCTGTGTCATAAATGGAGATAAAGAGTTGTTGCGGCGGGCAATCGGAAATCTGATTACAAATTCTCAAACGCACAATCCTGATGGCTGTACGATTTCAGTATGCGTCCGAAAAAGCGATACAGAATATAAAATCGTCGTAGAAGATAACGGCGTCGGTGTTACCGATGAAAAGTTAGAGAAGCTTCGCAATACACCTCACTATATGATGAGTGACAGCGGGACTGACGAGCCTCGTCACGGTTTAGGGCTTTTGATTGTTGGACAGATCGTTTCCGCCCATAATGGTACAGTGTCTTTCGATCACGGCAAACAAGGTGGATTTGCCGTTACAATTTCTTTCCCTATTCCAAAGGATAGTCATACTCAATAAATGTTAAAAACCGTAGAGCTTCAATGAAAGCCCTACGGTTTTTTTACTTCAGCAGATTGATTTCATCTTGCAAGTTCTTCAAAAATGTGCCTGCGTGAGCGCCGTCCATCTGCGTGTGATGGAACTGGAAAGAGAGACAGGTAATACCGAAGCCATTTCTTTTTGTATCTGCCCCAAATAATAAAGGGATTGTTGAAAATGCCGCTGTTCATACCAACAGCTCCGTCGATTTCCGTATCTATGATGGCGGAAGTGCCGATGACCATACTATTTTCGGATAAGTCTCTGTCCTGACAGCTTGCAGCGACCTGTGTCGTATATTTCAGATACTCCTCGTTGAATTGATTTAACTCGGCTTTATAGGAAAGGTCGCAGGAGCTGACTTCGCCCTCTTTGTTTTTCACGATGGTATTGACTGCTATGGTGTCATACTGTATGAGCTTATCGCCAACCGGAAGGATATAAAACTCCTTGACCTCTATGGCGGCTCTGCCGATACAGTAATCGAGCAACATATTAAACTTTAGGCTTCTTTTCCTACTGACCTTGATCAGATTTGTGACATCAAGGGTTTTAAAAAAGTTACCATTGGATTGGGCGCTTTCGTCCAAAGCGCATACGCCGCAGCCCTTGTCGTATCTTTGGGATCAACTTCTTTTGGCATACTAACCTCCGATTACTCCGCTTTCCGGATTGGGTGGCGCACGACCGTTTTCAATCGGCTCACATCGCATTTTCTCGGATCGCTCAGATAGATTTCGTGATGGTATCTTGTATCCGTAATATCCAGTTCGTATCCATTCGCTTTCATATAGTCGTGCATTAAATCAACAGTGGCAGGCTCATCGTCATAAGAGCCGATGTGCATACACTGGACGCACATTCCCTCATCATAGGGGAAAAACTCAACCTTAGAAAAATCCTGTTTTTTCTTTTTCGTTGCCTCCTGAACTGCCCACTCAAAATCTTCCTTCGTTACGAAATCCGGCAGCCGGATCATAGAGATAAAGTGCATATCTTCTTTTCTTGCATAATCAAGTCCCTGCGTATTTTCCTGCCACCAAAGACCTTCAAGGGGCGGCACTACATACTCGAAAAATCCCTCGATTTTATGCGTCCCCTTGTAGCTCATCTTTATAGTAAAGGCTATTCCATATAACAAGCCGATTGAGCTTTTATACTCCCCGTTTTCCTCGTTAGGATTGCCTTTCCCCCGGACTGCGATATAGTTCATTTTCGGAATCTCTATAATTCCGGGCTTGTTCTTCGGCATATAAAATTCCTTGCATTCTTTCTTGTAATCAAAAGCCATTTTCTTCCTCCATTTTGCAAATAGAATTTAGGTCAGCTACCATAATGTATTCCTCAGTCGTTTCTTTGACCGTTGTAAATCCCGCTTTTCGATATAGCTTCACTGCATAATTGTCCTTTTGAACAGATAAAGAAAGCTTGGCATAACCAGCAGCTTTTTCTGCTAACAACATTTGTGTAAGCAACAAAGTTCCAATTCCCATACCTCTGTACGCTTTAAGAACAGACATTGCAAGGGAAGGCGTATTCTCATCAATATGTCCGTAGTCGTCCATAATCCTTGCCCATATTGCTCCTACAATATTTCCGTCAACTTCTACAATCAAAGCCTTATCGTGTTTGCTGTTTCCAAAATCTGCAATGTATACTTGCAATTCGGGACAAGTTATCACTGATTTAGGCGGCGCAGCCGTACCATCCGGAATATAAATTGCTTCGTACAAAAAATCACTGAGCAGACTATATTCTTCCTTTCGCATTTCCCTTATAGAGTAGCTCATATTTTACTCGTTCCTTTGTCAAAAAATAGCCTTACCGCATACAGGCATTAACAAATTTCATAGGTACATCCATTCGCTTTGCAACCTGTTCCGGCGTCATTCCACTATCCAAAAAGCGCTTGCATACGACCTTCATATTCTCTCCGACTTCGATAATATGCTTATCCGGATCATAGAAGCGAACGACTCGCTGCCCCCAAGAATGTTCCATAATCGGGTGGACATATTCAATATCACATTCCTTCAGCTTTTCAGCAAACTTATCAAAATCATCTTCTTCAAAATAAAGCTCAAAGTTGTTGCCGCCAAAAGAAATGTCACTTGCACCAATAAATTCCTTATATGTTTCAGCCGTTTGCAGGGCTAAGCCACCTGTCAGTGTCTTATTTGCTCCAAAGTCCATAATGATATGAAGTCCAAAGACTTTTTTATAAAATTCAACTGATCTGTCTATATCGGTCACTACCAACATAGGATTTTTCAACTTCATTCTAATTTTCTCCAAAACACAGTATCGTTATTTCCGATTAGGCTTTCTTTTAATAGCCAACAGTTTCATATAGTCATCGAACTCATAAGTATCAGTCGGCTCAAACATTACCCATTTCCCGTCACGATAAGTTGTTGCTTCATCATATTGCCTGCAAACGGGATCAGAAAGAGTTTCCCTTATCTCCTCAAATTTTACTCTTTCATCTTTTCCAAAGATAATCATAAAACCAAGGCTATTCTTTTTCGCATATAGACTGCAAAGCGTTTTACCACCTCTGCGGTACTTATATTCATAAGTCCAGTTCTTACCGCCTGTATTCCATAGCCGTTCCATATCGTATTTTTCATCAATCGCTGAACACAGCTCTTGCCAGACTGCAAACAAAGGTTGTCCGAGCAACTCAGTCATAGTTGACTGAGTAGGAGTATTTTCAAGCATTGTGTTCCCTCCGCATAACAGTATTTGTTTATGACTTGTTCAGATAAGCACTTGCTAATTTATGTACCTGTTTTATTTCTTTTGACGATAAATCCCATTGCTTCAGTTCATTGGAAACCAGTTCAGGATATTTTTTGCTTATATCTTTCAAAGCATTTCCTATTGATTTTCGTACATACTCGCTTTCATCATCTTTGAGAGAAGATAAAAACTGTATTGCCATCTGCGGATGCTCCTTAAAATAAGGGCGGCTTGTCCAAATTCTCAATCCTTCTGATACAGCTCTCCTTGTATTAGCACAATCACTTTTTAGCCATTCCTTAATAACCGGAATCGCTGTTTCATATCCAATAATTTTGCAGTAATTATCAAATGCCATTGCAAGAATTTCCTGCACCTTCCAGCTTTTGTGCTGACTCACGGTATCTTTCAGAAATGATAATGCAACATTCATCAAGCGAATGCTGCTTGTAATAATTTTCAGCTTCCTTTTTCACGAGTTTTAGACTATCTTTTTCAGGTATAACTTCTTTCAAAGTGCTATGAAATTTTCCATTATGTATATTACCCTTTCAAATTATCCAAAGCAGCCGGATTATTTTCGAGGATTGCCCCAACAGTCGGGCAGGTTTCTAAATCCGGGCAGTCTCCGCAGGTGGAAACACCTTTATTTAACGCACACTTCCGAATCCCGCACAGGCTATCACAAAATACCGTTTTTGCCCCATTCATACGGCAGCCTTCGCAGTTAATATGCTCTGGAAGAATCGGGGCGTTGTTTAACTCTGCCCACAGCTTCGCAGTTTTCTCCCGCAAAGCCTGATCGTCATTGACGGTCGCTATGTATGCGTCGCATTTTTCGCAGTCCAGTCCGCAGTATCCGATCATATCTTTCATAGGTTATACGCCTCCTGTCTATTATTCTTCATCATCAATTTCTCGCTCAAAGATCGAATACTTCCAGTCATCAGTTCCGGAAATCAAACGCCAACCCTGTTTTCCATATTCGTTGAGTTTCTCAATATACCGTTCCAGCTTAATATGAACATTAAACGATGGCTCTGCGCTTAAATCAACTGTCATATATTCATACTTCTTCATAACAAACCGCCTTCCTATATGTAAGTCTTTATGAAAAATTTTTCATTATATCCGCAACAAACTGTGTCTGCTGCTTTCTCAAATACGATTTCACAAAAGGCTTCAGCAGCCATTTCTTCGCTTTCACTTGTTCCGTAAAATCTATCTCTGTTTCATCGCCTTTGGCAGTGAAAATGCCAGTCCAATGACCTGTCATATTGCTGTTTTCCATATCAAATTCCCATCGTCTGTATGGCTTAACAAGCGTCACGGTAAAGGTCGTAGGGTAGCCGTCTTTGGTATATTCGATGAATTGCTTATCACTGATAACTTCTGTCTTGCTCAGGTCGCTTCTCCAATCGGCGTAATTTTCAATATCCAATACCAGCTCCCACACTTTGTGAAGCTCGCCGGGGATCAGCACTTTTATATTTGAAACCGCCATTTTTGCTCTCTCCTTAAATCAGTCGTATTTCTCAATATGCACGGTGGCAATCGCCGACTGATTCGGCTCTCCGGTAATAAGGTCTTGCGGCGCAGGCACGAGCAGCATAAATCCGTCCTTGCCATATCTTAATTCATACCCTTGTGCATACGCTTCTTCCACGGAGATGTGCTGTACCTGTCCGATTACCATAGCCGTAATACCCGCACCGCTTAAATCCTGTATTTCTTTCAAGGTACATTCCATTGTGAGAAACGCTTCGCTAATCGCAGGTGCGTGAATGGTTTTGGCATTGGAAACAGTAAAACCGCCTGCGGCAAATTCGTCATTGTCCCATTCATTCTGATGAATGGTATTTACCAACCTGTCATAACAGCTTATCGGGAGAAAGTTAATGCAAAAGCATTTTTCTCTTTGGATATTGGCATAGGTGTGGGTATGCTGATACAGGTTGCCCATCACGGCAAAGAAAGCGGTCTTATCTCCGTGAAAGCAGCTCCACGAATGAAAGCACACATTCGGTTTCCCGTTCTCTTTCCAAGTCGTGACAGCAAAGAGAACGGTCGGTATTCCTGCTGTTACTTCAAAGTGGGAGAACAGCTCAAATTCTTCCGGATAGGCTGGCTTAAAATACTGGGGAAAATCCTTTTCAATCTCGATCTTCATCATTATGCCTTTCTCTAACCTGAGTAGATTACGACTCATTTGGGATAAAGTATAAGGAATAGCCATCTATATTGATTGGTAGTGTTGGAATCTCTGAGCCATCATAATATTCCGTAGGAGCTACGGTAGCATAGCCGGTCACTCCATCAATGATAATCTCATAATCCGTTCCCTTTGGTGTTTTCTTCTGCACCTCGTAAGTGCCGTTATATGTCTTTCCGTTCGTGGTATCCGTTATCGTGATCTCTCCATCTTTAGCGGTCAAAGTCATATCCACGATTTCAGCGTCAGGATACAGCTCGTCGGCTTCTCCTACGGCAACCACAAGTTCATCCTGATATTGGGCAGATTCCGTATCATTGCTCATAACCGTTCTCATTTCCCACTCATAATCTTCAATCTTCACGACATCAGCATTGCAGGCAGAGAGAGCGAATACGATGAATGACATCAAAAACACAGATAAAATCTTTTTTCATTTCAAACAGCCTCCATATACCGTCACAGCTTCTCTACATCTTCCACATAGATGGAGACTTCGCCACACTTCGGACAGATTGCCACCTTCGGCTTGCCGATCCTGCCGCCGAACAGCTTGTTTTCGTCCGATGACATTATAATTCCGTATCCTGCGCCTTCTACCTTGATGGCGCAGTTTTCTTTCATTTCCGTTCCACATCTGAGACACTTTCTCATAAATAAATCCTCCGTTTCTTTTTATGGATTTCCGGCAGTAAAGCCGCCCCGTTATGTTCTAAGTCTAAAGGTTTTCGGCGCAAAGCGGTATACCAAAATGCTGGCGACAATGCTGTAAAGCACACAGAATACGATAGTCATTATTCCAAATATCATAATCGGCATACGCAGCCGCATAAGGGCAAAACAGATGACATAGGTTACTGACAAAACGATCCGGTATGTGCCGCTTTTCAGCTCCGTCCCTGCGTTATAAGGCTGGAGCAGATAGTAAATCGTCAGGTAATGAATCGAGAAAAACAGGCTCATACACAGGATGGAAACAACCAGCACTACATAGTTCAGCGGATTGTCCGTCCCTCCGGTGGCAAACAGGATCAGCGCCAGTCCGATACCGATCACGAGCGCCGGAACAGCGTTGATTTTCATAATCTCACGCAGGCGAATCTGAAACAGCCGCAGGATAAAGCTCGGCTGCTTGTAAAATGAATAGGTAAGCAGGCTGTGATCGCAGTTCATAAAGAGTGCCTGTGTAAAGTTCGTGCCACGGTTGATAGCGTACATTATAAATACAAAGTACGGAAGCCAAGTCATCACGATTTCGTTAATGACGGTTTTTTCTTCGGGCAGCAGATAGACGCCTGCCAGCACGGCGGCGACAAGGAAAGCGCACACATAGGAAATCTTCTTTGTCGAGTTCCAGAGTATCTTTTTATGCCTTTTGATAAACAGCTCATTCAGATACTCGAAGCCCTTGCGGTTGCTGCTAATGGAAGTATCTGCGGATATTTTCTTTTCATTTGCCTGTTTGATAAGCTTTGTCTGTGCCGTACTGTCCATCTGATTGGTCAATCCGGCTAATAATTCCTTGTTGATTGCGTAATAATCACGGAAGGTGGTCAGCCTTGTGATACTTGCCATACCGAGCGGAATACACACTAAGAATATACACATCGGTACGACCGCAGGCAAAGCAAAACCAAAAGCCGGCGGAGCGTAGGCTGCGGCTAAAAGCAGGGCGATACAGCACCACACATATTTGGACAGCTTATTTTCGTTGTAGCCAAATCCCCTTTTCTCATAATCCCACAGGGTAACAGCCGCCGCAAACAGCTTCATACCCGCTATGCAAAGGGGCAGGAGCAGACAAAACCACAAAGGTACGCCTCTGTCCATACCGAACAGAATCGTAAAGGGCAAAAAGCCCACAACGACCTTCAGGATGGAGTAGAAATAGTTTACAAGCGTATATTCTCGTGCGTCCATTTTCATCAGGATCATCGCATAATATTTATCCTTTGTCGGATTGAAAAGGTGTGTGTTTACAAAGCTGCCGATTACCGTGAGAATCAGCAGGATATGCAGGAACACCTCATTCTCCGGCAGTCCGTTATAAAGGATACCGATACCGCATACCATCGTGATAAAGTAAAGGAACTTGCCGAGGAATACAGAAACGATTTCCCACAGCACGGACAAAATGTTTGCAAAGATTTTCAGCCCCTTTACCTGATACAGCGTTGCCGGAAGCAGCCGCTTTACGAGCGGTATCTGCTTTAAGGAAAACAGGACACCGTTGACACGGTATGTATTTTTCAGGGAAAAAGATATTTTAAGCGTCTTATTCATTTCCTTCCTCCCTGAGTGCCGCAATGATTTTATCCTTAAATTCCCTGCTGTCCAGATCGGTTTTCTCCACGACCTCCAGTTCGCCGTGATTAAGCAGCACAATCTCATCGCAGAGGTCAAGCGCCAAATCCATAATATGAGTGGAGAAAATGGTAATGCGGTCTTGTTTCAGTGAACGGAGCAGTTGTTTCATTTCTTCCGCCACAACCACATCAAGGGATGTCAAAGGCTCGTCGAGCAGCAGGATATTCGGCTGAGCGATGATATTGATCAGCATCTGCATTTTATTTTTCATACCGTGAGAATAGTCCTTAAGCAGCTTGTCCCTGTCTTCCGGCTCAATACTCATATAATCGAAATACTCGTCAATGCTTTTCGGATTATTGATAGACTTCTCGTTGATGTCCATAAAGAATTTCAAAAACTCCCTGCCTGTAAGAAACTCCGGTACGGTAGGGGTAGAGAGTACATATCCGATGTCCTCTGCGGACACCTCACGGCGGACGCCGTTTTCATCTTCTATATAGAAATTGCCGCTATCCGCCTTCAAATCCCTGTTCAGGCAGTTAAACAGCGTTGTTTTGCCAGCACCGTTTCTGCCGAGCAGCCCATAAATTTTCCCTTCATCAAATGTAAAATCAATATCTCTGAGAACTTCCTTTTTCTCAAAGCTTTTTGACAAATGCTCAATTACAAATTTCATAATATCCTCCGTCACATCTTATGCTGGTAATATGCCATCAAAATAAAATCAATGATTGTTTTCAGCAGGAAAGCGCCTACAAGGATAAGAACTATCCATATTGGTATGTCGAAAAAAAATACATACCCAAGCACCTGCCATCAGTAGCCAGTGCAGTATCTCGCCGGATATTGCCTGCGCTTTACTGCGAATGAGCTGATTGCGCTCGTCCTTTTCTTCAATCTCGTTGATTTTCATCAAATCAGGATTTTTTGCGCCCCACAGACCGACACACCATTTCGCAATCCCATAGCCGAACAATCCGGCACCTATCCCGATCATCGCTCCGCTTTGCGAATCACTTAAATAGTCCTGTAAAAAGAAACTTTGCGATCAGAGCTAAAGCAATGCCGATAATACCGATTGCAAGATACATTCCGGTTTTCTTTTTTCATTGCTTTCCCTCCTCGTAAATAAAAATATCTTCAATACTCATATTAAAATACCGTGCAAGCTTAAATGCCAATGTAATCGAAGGATTGTAGCGTCCGTTTTCCAATGAGCCGATTGTCTGTCTGGATACCTCCAATGCGGCAGCCAGTTCTTCCTGCTTGATTCCCCGTTCTTTCCGGATTTCCTCTAAACGGTTTTTCACAGTACGCCTCCTTTCTATGGAAAGCCAGCTTTCCATATCTCTATTATAGCAAAAAGAGGGCGCAAATGTCAAGTATACTTTCCATTCGAAGATGAACTTTTTTCAATCTTCCCATTCTTCACATCTATTGAGCAGCTAAGTTTATCACTTGCACATTGTTTTGCCGAGCATAATTTACCGTATATGCAGTCCCGCCTTTCTCCTGTGTTAAATAGGCTATGCAGACGCTGCTGCCATTTACCAAATGGCGGTTTCTTTTGAACATACAGCCCCGAAAATAGTCGTGAGAAGTATATACTACCTTATCCGCCTGACTTTTGATCTCCTCATAAACCGCTATATCATCTTTGCTCCAGCCTTTTGTCTGTGTGGTACACGGAAGGACTAAAATCAGCTTGATATGTGAATATCGCTTTCTCAAGGATAAAACGCATTGAGCAGCCAGCGTATCAAAGCTCAATGCGCCGCCTGCGCCAAAGTACATATATCCTTCTTCTATCAGTCGAAGCAAGGTGTTTTTTAACCGCTGAGAGAGTTCCGGTATGCTCTCCGGCGGTATTTTTCTATGTCCGGTAAAGCAAGCCGTTTTTCCCCTCATTAAAGTTCACCAGCCAGTTCAAAGCCTAAAAGCACAAAAAATCTAATTATAATACTCATAGTATATCAAAGTCAACAATAAATATCAATAGTCTGTGGAACTACGGAAACAATATTTATAGACTATGAATGGAGGCTGGAACTATGAGTGAAATTGCAAAAAAACAATCGGACAGCGTGTCCGCAATTATAGAATTGATAAGGGATTGAGCCAAGAGAAGCTTGCTGAGTTATCCGGTTGCCACCCTACTTATATCGGGCAAGTGGAACGAGGGGAAAAGAACGCTACTCTTGAAAGTATTGAAAAGATTGCTTCAGCTATGAATATCTCGCTTGCTCAGCTTTTTGAGAAGATAGGCGAAAGCAGCACCGACAGCTATCCTATGAAATGTTACGAGCTGGTCGCAGCAAAAAGTAAATCCGAGCAAGAACATTTATATAAGATGTTAGTTGAAATGGATAAATATAAAAATCAATAAAAGCGGGAAAAAATACGGTGTTACCCCAAATGGGTAGCACCGTATTTTTGTTTCATCATAAACTATTTCCATAATCAAAATATTCTAAAAACTACAATTTTTTATGTATTGGAATTTATACCGTTTTTTACGGAAACCCCATAACGGAGCGTTTTGTAAATCGTCACACCAATCTCAAACAGAGTAATAACAACAATAAACGCAAGCAGTCCATTGGATACCATATCAGCGTTCCAGTAAGTGAAAAAGTTTGCGCTTGAATCTGCATTAGCACCCAACGCCTGTTCAATCTCAAGTACAAAATTCGGATTCCAGATAGGTAAAACTTTCAGCACAATGGCGCTTAACACAATCTGAATTACCCCACACAAAATATTGCTGATCATTACCAGCTTACAATAAACGCCGATGATCAGACGCAAAATCTCATCTATAAGACCAATCAGCAGACTGATTACAAAGACAGGCAGAACAATTCCCCATTGTTCCAAATTGAAAACGGGTACGGTTGTTATGGCTTCGCCTTCCGTAAAAATCGCAGCAAAGAAATGAGGGGCAAAAATTAGCAATACACTGAAAATAACGATAAACACAATGCCCACAATACTATCTCCACGACTTATAATTGCTTTTTTATCCGGTACAGGCTCCAAAATCTTTGGCGTCCATCTGGCGGATGGAATTTTTCGTTCTTCAGACAGGCTTTCTACTGACCATTTCTCTGCCTTCTTCATTTCGATCTGAATCTTTTTCCGCTCCATAATGGCAAAAGTCAAGGTTACTGCACCGAAAGCGGATATGCAGGACAGCATAGCGTCGGTAATTCCGACGATCAATCCGTCCACAATAGCTCGAATAATAACAGAGGCGGCGTTCTGCGAAGTGATTGCGGGTATTTCTCCTATCGCATTTATCAGCGAAATAATCAAAATTGGTACGGCAGCACAGATTAAGACAACTTTTACAAACCACAAATAAGTGTCAAAATATTCAGGTCCAATCAAATACTTCTGTTCGTTTTGATATTGCTTTGCAAATTCAGCAGGATCGCCAAGTTCAGTCAGCACTTCTTCCATAGAGCCTCTATCAGCATACATATCACTGATCAGTTCTTCCAACTCCATACGAACTTCCTCTCGTTGTGCTTTGGGAAGCCGACGAATTACCTGATAAATATATCGATCCATATAATCTTTCTCATTCGGTGTCATGCTTCTTCCTCCTCTAATAACCTTTCGATTCCGACAGACAGATTCTTCCAATATATTTTCATCTTTTCATAGACCTGTGTTCCATACTCTGTTCGTTGATAATACTTTCTCGGCTTTGTTCCGCTGGTTTCCCACTTGCTTTCTAAAAGCTGCTGACTCTCCAGACGCCGAAGCAGCGGATAAAGGGTATTGGGATCAATGGCAACGCCTTTTTCTTCCAAGCTCTGCACCAAAGCATAACCGTATTTCGGCTTATTCATCTGACTGAGTACACTAATTGTCAATGTCCCTCTGCGAAGTTCCAAAAGCAAAGTAGATAATAAATCTTTTTCTTCTCCCATCAGCGTTTCCTCCTGATGTTATTATACTGTATGTCATACTGTATTGTCAATACAAAAATGAAGTGCATTCAAAAATATGCGCCTATCTCAGATTCAGTTCGTTTGTATGTAATTAAGCCGCCTGCATTTAAGCAAGCGGCTCGTTTTTACCTTCCAATCAATAGGCAGGCGCACCGTAGCCGAGTATCTCATAATACCCAACCGGATAACTATTCTGACGAACAGAATCCCCGGAATTGCCCTCGACCGTGTAAACTCTGCCGTTTTCTACCTTTTGGACGATACCCGTATGGTCGGATAATCCGTCCTGACCGCTTTCGTCCGCCCAATCGAAGAAGATAATCATACCCGGCGTAGGCTCGGCACTGTTATCCAGCCATTGCCCTCTGTCCTTAAACCATTGTACGCCGTTGACGCAGCCGGCGTATTTCGGAATCACGCCAGCGTCGATATACCCGCACTCGTTAGCACACCACGAAACGAAGCAAGCGCACCATTCTACACGAGAATTAAAGCCATACCAAGACCAGTACGGATCGCCGCCCATTGTTCCGATTTGGGAAAGCGCAACGGTTACGATCTGATCGTCTGTTCCTGTAATCCCGTAAAGCACCTGCGACCACAGTGAATTGTTTTCATCGGCAAGCAGCTCTGCGAGATACTCTTTCTGTTCCTCGTTAAATCCATACTGCGCCGCCATTTCATCGGCGGTCTTATGGCTGACCGTAATATACAGATAGGTTTGCGTGACCGTGGTTTCCGTCTCCACGATATTTCCGTGACCGTCATCGGTTTCGGTAATAACCGTCTCGGTTTTGGTGTCGGTGCTGGAGCTTATCTCGTTCATCTCCCAAAAGATGTCCGTCAGAAGCTGTTTTTTCGATTCGTCCATCGTAGCAACCTCTTGAGGATTGTCAGGATCGGTGTTGATCTTGACCGAGTATACTGCAAGTACCTCTTTCCAAACAGCACGGCTGCCGCTCATTTCAAGGACATCATAAGATACCGAGGTTTTTTCGTCCTGCAATTTGGTATCGTATTCTATATTGATCTCCTGCACAACGGTCTGCATACTCATTCCAGTCCCAGAATCTTCGCCTGAGAAAAAGATACCGAACACGGAGCCGATAATCATACCGATCAGGCAAATCACGATAATGACTAAAACCGCTATCCAGCCGCCTGCGGCGATTGCGGCGATCAAAGCCTTTGTTCCGGCGATAATCGCCTTGACCGCAAGCGCTATCGCTTTTGCGATTGCTTTCGCCGTAACAACGGCGGCACGAGCCGCCGCCCGTGCCGCCTGAACTGCTCTTTGAGAAGCCTTGACCGTAGCCTGCGCCGTTTTCTGCGCCGCCTTTGCGGTACGCTGCGCTGTCTTGACGGTCGTTTTAGCGGTGCGCTCTGCGGTTTTTACCGTTTTCTGCGCTGTTTTCGCCGAGCCTTTCCCGACCGTCTTAATCGTCTTTTTCCCTGCGGAACGGGCAGACTCTTTTACTGCCTTCTTCGGCTGTTCCACCGCCTTGATACTCTGACCGACGCTTTTTCGTGGAGCTACCGCCTGCGCCTGTTTTTGAAGTGACTGAGCCGCCCGTTTTTCCTTGAATTTCTGAATACCGTCCTTTGCTTTGACGATATTCTGCTTTGTCGCCTGAACGCCCTTGCGCCCCTGCTTGTCAAATTGGTGTACGGCTTCGTGGGAAACTCGGTCGATACCGCTTTCCAAACGGTTGGAAGCGTATTCCTCCGCACTGCTTTCAGGGACATCAACGGAGTGTTCCGCTTTTTCTTTGGTCTGGATAAAGGCGGATTTCATACGCTCGGCAGCCACTGCCGATTTATCAATCGTTTTGATCGTGCCTTTCAGGGTATCCCTTGTCTTAATATCAGGCATAGAAAACCTCCTTTCCAAGCGTTTGTGGACGCTTTGAGGTAAAAAAAGAGGGGAAAAGGTATAAACACCTTGCCCCTCAAAGTGCGAGGGCTGAAAAGCCGCTTAAATCAAGGACTTTTTACCCTCTATTTTTCGATTCTGTGCGCTTTTTCCTTGCGTACTCTGCCTGCTGCCTTTTGTATGCGATACCGGCGCATTTCTCACAATACTTTTTCCTGTTGCCACGCTTGATAATGGGAGCACCGCAGGAAACGCACCTGTCAGGGTGCGTTCCGAGTATCTCCGCTTCCAACGCCGGATCTGCCGGAAGCACCGCATTGCGGAAATACTTGCATAAAAGTGAGTAGGAAATACTCTGCACGCAAACACAGCCTTCCCCGTCATCAAGAAGCAGACAGTTTCCGTCATCATAATTAGCGCACAGCTTTTTAATCAGGGCGTTAGCTCGGTATCTCTGCCGCCCCGTCATTTGCGGGAGCATTGGCACCACTGCTTTCTGTCACTTTTTTCGCCACAACGACAAGCCTTCCGTTTGTGCGGGAATATTCGCAGGTGGAAAGAGTAATCAGTTTGTCGCCATACTCCGCCGACACACCCGTATCGTAAAGGGAAAGCTCCTTGCACTTATCAATATAAGCGTCAAACTCCTCCGGCGACTGAGCGTCCGTAAAGCGGTAATATTTGAAGGCTTCAGGGCTGTCGGTGTAGACAACGGTTTTGAAAACCGCAAGGATTTCATACTCATTTTTCTCTGTCAGGGTGTGAGAGGCAATCGTTTTATGTCCCCGCCAGAAATCCTCGTCCTTGAATTTTTCAAGGTCGGCGAACATCGAGCCGTTGTTCATATGATGACCGTAGATCACTAAATTGTCCGAGGGCTTTAAAACATCGCAGTCCTCCTGCACATACGGGCAGCCGTAAGAACTGTATTCTTTATCAAATCCACGCTTCAGATAGTAGTTCGGATTATCAACCGTCTGCATAACGGGATAATTGATGTTCGTATCTTCCACGCAAATCCAGCCGACCAAATCATTGTTTTGCCGGTACAGTTCGGTAAGCTCCGGCAGTATCGTCTTATCTTCCGAATAGATGATCGGCTCGACAGGCTCGGTTTCGCTGTCCTCTACGAGCTGTACGAGAGAATCGTACATCTGCTCCTGATGTTCCGCCTCCCTGTAATGGTCGATAATGAAATAGCTGCTGACGCCGAGCAGGACGGTAAACGCTGCCATCAACGCAATACAAATCTTTTTTTTTCTCATTGCCATATCCTTTCTGAAACAAGGGGCGGGAGCTTATGCACTCTCGCCCGGTTTGGTTGTCATCAGCTTATACAGCTTCGTATTCTTCGGGAATTTATTTGCGAACGGTACAAGGGAGCTGCCCACCTTGATAAGCCCGTGTCCGGCTTCCACATTCGTAATATACGACATCTGAAGGTCGGAGATATTTAAGAGCTTCGCCAGCTCCAGCCTGTCCGTGGAAGCCTGATTGAGCATAATGATAAACTCAGAGTTTGCGAGCATTGTCCTTGCCGTATGGCTCTGCAAGAGATCGTCCACATTCTGCGTAATACCCGTCGCATAAGCGCCGTACTTTCTGACACGCTTCCACAGGGTAAAAAGGAAGTTAGCGGAATACTCGTGCTGGAACAGCAGATAAATCTCATCAATGAAGATGAAGGTATTTCTGCCTTTCGCCCTGTTCTGCGTAATGCGGTTTAAGATGGAGTCGAGAACGACCAGCATACCGATAGGCATAAGCTGTTTGCCGAGGTCTAAAATGTCATAGCAGATCAGGCGGTTATTGGTATCCACATTTGTATGCTTCGCAAAGGTGTTCAAGCTGCCGTTTGTAAACAGCTCGATTGCAAGGGCAATTTCCTGCGCCTCCGGCTCGTCCTGCTTGAGAAGCTCCTCCCTGAAATCCTGCAAGGTCGGCACTTCGCCCTGATAGTTATTCTGCTGATAGGTGCGGTACACGCTGGCGGTGCAGCGGTCGATAATGGATTTCTGCTTTGCGCCGAGGTTGCTGCCGCCGATGAGCTGTTCGCACAGGGACATAATAAACTCGGATTTCAGAATGACCGGATTCGCCCCGTCGCCGTATTCCTTCGTCATATCCATAGCGTTGATGTGATTTTGGGAAGTGGCGGAGATATGGATAACCTCGCCGCCGAGCGCCCTCACAAGCTGTGAATATTCCCGCTCCGGATCAATGATGATAACATCGGAATCCGAGGAAAGAATCACATTCTCGATCTCGCCCTTTGCGGCAAAGGACTTACCGCCGCCCGATACGCCGAGGATAAAGGAATTACCGTTGAGAAGCTGTTTGCGGTCGGCGATAATCATATTTTTGCTAATCACATTCTGCCCGTAGTAGATACCATTCTCGTGAAAAATATCCTGCACTCGAAACGGGATAAACACGGCAAGGCTTTCGGTCGTAAGGGTACGGAAGGTATCAATCTTCCGCACGCCAAACGGCATAACCGTATTCAGCCCGTCCACCTGCTGAAATTTCAACACGCCGAACTGACAAAGGTGCTTTCTCGCCGTGGTAAGCAGCGCTTCCGTGTCGTTATCAAGCTGTTCTTTGGAATCCGCCGTATGCACAAAGGTAATCACGGCAAACATCATTCGCTGATCTCTCGTTGTTAAATCATCGAGAAATTCCTTCATTTCCTTTTTCTGCTGTTCCATATCATAAGGAACGGTCGCCGAAAAGTTATTGTTGGAGTTCTGCCGCCTCTGCCAGTTGGTAATATTCGTCTCAACGCCGAGCAGACGGTTTTCCGCTTCCCGTACCGCTTCGTCTGTCGGCACGGGAACGACATCAATCGACATCATCAGGTTTCGGTTCAGGTCAGTCAGCTCCGCCACCATACTGTCCTTGATATAGGAAGCATACTCACGCAAAAAAAGGACTCTCCCATAACGGTCGCCCATTTTGAAGTAGTCCTTTTCAAATTCCATCGAATCAGGGCAGATATAGTCCTTGAAGCTGTGTCCCTTTTTGCGGGTTTCCTTAATATCAAAGTGGAAAGAGGTTTCCTCTCCCACACGGTAGAAATCGTGGAAGATACGAAGCCGCTCGTCCGTTTCAAGCTCTACGCATTTGCTGCCGAGCCTGCCGAAATGGGCAATCAGGTCAGCTCCCACACGGGCAAAATAGGTACGTGCGTCCTCAACATTTTTCTTGTTGACCGAGATCGTTATATACTTATCCTGCACGATAGCGTTTGCCCCCGTCGCTTTCTCCAAAAGGATTTTGTTATATTCCTCACGGTATTCATCAAGGCTGTCGCCTTTCATCGGGATAAGAATGTTGTTCTCAAAGTCCAGCCGATTCAAACGGCGGTTGTTGATTGTGATTTTTGTCGTTGCACCGGAATCAAGCGAATTAAGCAGCTCCGAATATTCAAGGAACATCGCTTCTTTATCTTCACGGCTTGCAACGGCATAGTTAATATCGGAAAATTTATAGGTCTTGGAAAACTTGTCTTTCCCGATCTGAAAAATACCGTCATCATAAATGGCGGTAATGGGGATCACATCCTGAACGCCCTTCGGCACAACAAACTTTTCCTTATCCTGTTTGAATAAATTGGTAAGCGTTTTAATCATTTGATTTCAAAACCTCCTTTGCTTTTGCTTCGATACTCGGCTTGAACAGCTCATAGTAGGTATTCGTTGAACGGAAGGTGAGCTTCTTCGGCATTAAAAACTCCGATTTAATCCACGCATAAATGAATTTCTCAGCGGTCATTCCGTTGTATTTGACAAAACCAAGAGCCGCAAAGGGTGCGGCTCCCAAAATGCACATCCACGATACGGTTTCCGTGCCGACATAGGGCTTGAGCAAGAAATAGATACCCACCGCCACCACGCAGGCACAGGCAGAAAAAATGAACTGCCGCAGTGACAGTCCGAAAAACATCGCTTCTGTGTAATTCCTGATTTCTCTGTTAATTTTGACTTCCATTTAGGAACTCCTTTCTTTCGTTTTTGTGCCTGCCGGATTTCATCGGCGCAGACGCACTCGTCCGCAAGACAAGTAACTTTGCCTTTCCGCCGCCCTCCGTAATACAGGCAATATCTGCAATCGCAGTCCTCAAGGGTGTAGCCCTTGAATTTGTTGTATATTCGTTTCATTCTGTTCTCCTTAAAGCCCCATCATCTCTCGGATAATCCGGTCAGTCATCCGCACCGCACCGACCAAAACGAGCATATTAAAGAGCAGTTCTCCGACATACGACCAAACCTGCGTAACTGCTGCCGCATTGGGATCGACAACAGGCGGAGAAGAAGCAAACAGGGAGAAGATAATGCAGGCTAAAACGATCACTGCGCCCTCCAAACATACGGCACAGTAACTTTTAATAAATGATTTCCCCACATTCTGACTCGGCTCTCCTGCAAAGGTGGAAAGCGGAATCGGGGCGAGCGCCGTATACATATACAACTTAAAAAATCTCCCGTACACCGTCATAATCAGTAGGAATGACATTACCGTGATGAACAAGCCGCCAATCAGTGTCACAGCCCATAACGGGATACTCTCAAAAAAGCCGCAGCTCTCAATCGTGTCGATCATTTCCTGCGGCAGAGTGGTCTGCTGTGCGGAAGTAAAGCCTGCGGCGGTCATAATCGTGCCGATTGTACCCTGCACGATATTGAACAGGGCAAGCATTAGCTCCATACCGTAAGTGATCCCCGCCTTTGCGAGCGCAAATCGGATAAAGAGCTTGACAGCGTGTTCCGGTTTCTTAACATCGCTGAAGCTGCCGCAGGTGCGTACCATACCGACCACAAAAAACAGCACCAAGAGCGCAAGACCAATCGCCTGCACAGCGCCGTTGATATTGACAATGACCGCCCATATCCCGCCGCCTTTGAAGCTCTGCGGCGTAGTCGTAATAAGCTGCCATATCTCAGCGAGTTTTTCATTCCAAGTTTCGAGGGCGTTCTGGAGATTCTGAACTACCCAGTTATCACTCAATTTCGTAGCACCTCCTTATAAAGAAAAATGGGGCGTCCCTGAATTGTTTTTCAGGAACGCCCCTGAGCGTCGTTTGCGTAAAGGTTAGCCCGTAATCAGAGTGAGGATTTCTTTTGCGAAGGTGATGATAACGCCGCCCGCCAGCGTCAGAAATCCGTTTGCCCGCTGCGAAGGATCGTGAGATTTCAGGGAAAGTCCTACCTGAACGATACCAAAGCCGAGCAGGATAAGACCAATCGCACGGATAAAGCCGAAAATGAAATCGGACAGGTTATTGACAACCGTAAGCGGATCGCTGGCGGCAAACGCCGTTGTTGACATAGCAAAAATAGCGGTCAGGCTCAAAACCGCCATACAGTAGTAACGAAAGCCTTTCTTTACCTTTCCGGTCATCGGCAGTTTGCGGGTTTCTTTCTTCTGAGTCTTATGAAAAATATTCATTCTGTTTTCCTCCAATCAATTTGATAAGTTTTCAAAGTCCTCATCGGACAACAGCTCGTAAGTCGTTTCCGAAAGCTCCATTTCGGGAACGCTGTCGAGATCAACATACAGGGTTTCAATGGTCGCCACATTTTTTGTGACTTCGCCGTGCTGATACACGCCGCCTTTCCCGTCTGCGGTATATGCCACATTCGGGTGCTTCAAAATGTCGTACTTCAAATCCATTACCGGAAGCTCGCCACGGATAAACAAAATGGCGTAGCGGTTGTCGAGCATTCTCACTTCGTCAGGGGTAAGCAGCTCACGACCGGAAATCTGATAATTGGTCGAGTAGCTTCCGCTCCGTCCTTCGCTTTTCCCGTAGGTGTTGGTATCAATCGTTTCCTTGCCTAAAAGCTCGGACACATACTTGTGCGTACTCTGCTCATTGCCGCCGAGATAGAGAAATTCATCGCAGTTGCCTACGATGGATTCCCATTGTTTCTCAAACAACGCCTTTAACTGCGCCAGATTTTGCAGGATAATGGATACCGACACGCCTCTTGAACGCATAACGGAAAGTATCTTGTCAAAATCGTCGGGCAGGCTCACATTTGCAAACTCGTCCATAAGGAAATGGACGGGTATCGGCAGACTGCCGCCGTGGATATGGTCGGCGGAGTAAAAAAGCTGCTGGAAAAGCTGTGTATAAAGGATACTGACAAGGAAATTGAAGCTCGAATCATTATCCGGTATCAAAGCAAACAACGCCGTTTTTTTCTCGCCCATTGAAGCAAGGTCAAGCTCATCGGTGGAAGTCAGCGCCGCCAAGCTTTCGAGATTGAATTTCTCCAATCTTGCGGCAAGGGTGATCTGAATGGATTTCAATGTCTTTGCCGAGCCGGAATGATAAGATCGATAGTATTTCAGGGCGATATGATCAGGATTATCCATTTCCAAATCCGCGAAACAGATTGTCGAGGGGAGAAGGGCGGTTGTCCTCCTCGTCCTCAATCGCCGCCGCCCTGAGCATTTCCATTACCATAGCGAAATTCTGCTCCTCCTCCGGCGCTTCGTAGTGCAGATAAAAAACAAGGGCGAGTAACAACATACTCGCCGCTGTGTCCCAAAAAGGATCGTTGGATTGCGAGCCTTTCGGGGTGGTACTCTTAAAAAGGTTGGTCACGAGGCGCTGAATATCGTTGTCGTTTCTGAGATAGACAAACGGGTTGTAACAATGGCTTTTCTCCATTGAAATCAAGTCCAGCACCTTGATCTCATAGCCTGCTTTTTCAAGCAGGTTGCCGACATCACGCAAAATTTCCCCTTTTGGATCTAAAATTACCTGAGAGGAATTACTTGTTTGCATTAAGTTCGGCTTACAATAGAATCTTGTCTTGCCTGCGCCGGAGCCGCCGCATACCAAAGTATTCAGATTTCTTCGGTGTTCTTTTTCGCATTCAGTCCGATCCGGACATTCTGTGTCATCAGCTTATTTTCCGATGGCGGGCTTTGACGGTACTTTTTATCAATGGCTTTTGCGCTGCCCCATTTCGCTGAGCCGTGTTCCTCACGCCTTCGGTAATTCCTCCGTGGACAGATAAATCCCAATCCCCATTCCGTAGAGCAAAAGCAGAACGAGGACAGTTTTTAAGCTGTCCCCGCAAAGCTCGATATGGAACGGATCATTGAATACCGTCAAAAGGCTCGGCAGTATCTCCGGCAGACCGCCCTTGACGGACGGCGCTATCAATAAGCCGAGCCACACAACGGGAAGAATCCCAATAACCGCAAGGATGATCGCAGACTGCTTGTTGCTATCTCGATTCACGGCAGGATTCCTTTTCTACCACTTTGAACTTGCGTCTTGGGGCGTGACCGATTTTGATAATCAGGTCGTCAACAGCGTCGGTGGACTTGCCCTCTTTTTTGAGGTCGGTCTTTTTATCGTTCAGGGAACGGATTACAACGCCGTGTTCATAATCGTCCAAAGCGATATGGTAGAGTTCTTCTTTCATCACAGCTACCTCCGGTTATCTCTCCCGTTCCTTTGAGCGTTCCGCCCGCTGGCGGTACAACTCGTCGGAAACACGGGCAGTAATTTCCTTAAACGCCTTCTGCGTCTTGCCGAGTTCGGCTTTGATGTCCTTCGGCTCTTTGTTTTTCAGTTCATCAGGGATACGGTCAATCGCAAAGTTCTGTGTGTCCACGCCGTATTTCTTGCAGAGCATATACCCAATGCACACCGCCTGAAATCCCATATCCCTGCGGCTGTATACCTCGCTGTTCATAGAAAGCTCGGCGTGACCGAGTTCCTGAGCGACGCACTGGCAGAGGGCAACGCTGTTGCCGATGTCCCGTTTCACATAAAGCGTCTGATCTTCATTTTTATAGAAAGCGCCCATATCGGGATAGGGCAGCTCACTGGTGCTTTCAATATTGATCGGGGCGCTGTCGAGCATAACCGCCACCAGCTTTCTCGGATCACGGTTAGCGGTCGGGGCGGCAGGGCGCTTGCCGTTGGTCTGTGAAACATCAAGCACCCTTTTCAAATTGAAATCAATGCCGATTGTCCCGTCCTTCTTGGTGTACTCGTAGGGATCAAGGATAATAAAGGTCTTGGAGCCTTTATTGACCTTTACGCCCTCAGCCGCCCAATCGTCAAATTCCTTGATCTGGCTTGCCTGCGGGAACTGCTTATACATCAGCAGCGCATTGTTCGCCGTGTACCTGTCCATTCGGCTCTGCACATCGAGGTAGGCTTTGAATTTTTCCGGCGACTGCACCACTTCCAAAGCAGTGTTGTCAAGCAGTTGGTAAATGGCTTCTTTCTCCGCCTTTTTCTTGGCGGCGTATTCCTCCGGCGAAAGTCTCGGCGGTCTTGCGCCGCTGCTTTGCTTATTCTTAAAATCGTTGGTCATATCTTTTTACCTCTCTTTTGATAGATTTGATTTTTGCGGGTGCGGGGCGCTAATCTGCCCCAACGCCTGTGCTGTGCGGTTTTCTTCTTTGGAAGCGGTCGGCTCACTGCGCTCTGTTCCTTTTTCTGCTTTCGCCGCCGCCCGGTATTTGCTGAGATTTTCTTTTACAGACGATTTCACACGGGAGACTCTGAGCTTATCCGCTGTATCCATCGCCTTTTGCTCCAAAGACGCAAATCCTTTCTGCGCTTTTTCAAATAAACGGGACAGCCTTGATAAAACGCCTTTATCACTCTTGGAATGTTCCGCTTCCTTTGCGGCTTTGCCCATAAACAGCAGCCCCATATTTTTCAAATGTCCTTTTGCGCCCTGAAGCTCCGCCTGCATAGCGGACAGCTTCTTTGTGTCCTGCGCCATCTCCTTTGACATTCTGCCAAACATAGCGGACAGCTTATCCAGCGCTTCGGGGATTTTCATTGCCCTGACTGATTCGGCGAGAGCGTCCCTGCCTCTTTCCCGGAACGCCCGCACAGCGTTCCCGGCTGACTGGATCAGATTGTCCTTCATCTTTTTGACTGCGGAAAATCCCTGACGGATTTTGCCCTCCGTTTTCTGCACAAGAGTATGGCACTTGTTCCTTAGCGTATTATTGTGAATCAGGTTGATTTCACGGCGCATATCCTGAAGCTCGCCGAGCATTTCTGTCAGCGTTTCTTCCATACCGCCGATATAGCTTACCAGCGACTGCACCTCGTTTTTCTCTTTCATCAAGCCGTTTTTATCGAGTGTGTCTAACAGCTCCACGATCTGCGGGTGTTCCTTTAGTTGATCCATTTCGCTCACCTCTCTTTCGGCTTCTTGGATTTCTTTGGCTGCCTGTGAACGGTCTGCCGATTGGCTTCAGGGGTTTTCGGCTTCTCTTTGGAAGCCTCCGGCACAGTACGCTCTGCTTCCTTTTCCGCTTTGGCAGCCGCCTTATATCGGTCAAGCTTTTTCTTTGACCGAAGGCTTCTTATCTGCCGCCTTTGCGACACCCTTATCAGTGTGCGTACCTGTCGTTTCTAAGTCTCGCTCGGACAGAGGGCTTTTGTCCGTCTTTGCGACCGAGGGGTTTTGGTGGGAATTTCCCTCCTTCTGTATTGGCTTTCCCATCGCTTCCTCCACAATGATCTCGCCCCTTGATTTCGTAGGCACTTCATTGGCAGCCGCTTCACGGTCTGCCACATCTTTTTCCGCTTCGGAAACAATGGAAGCCTTATCGACTTTGCCGAGTTCAAAGCGGTCGGAAATTCGCTGGATTTTCGCAGCGTCCTCCGCACGGGCGATAATATCGACCATCGCCGTATCGCTCTTGGTGTTTTTATCACGCAGAACGCAGTAAAGGACGCCGTATCGTTTTGCCTGTTCGGTAAACTTCGGCAGGTCTTTCTGCTGGAACGAAAAGACCTTCAGCTCCTTGCCGGACTTAATCATATTGGTAAGTCTCGCCCTGCCCCCGTGTCTTATTCGACTGGCTGATCTCCTGCTTCAGAACGGAAGCTAACAGAATAGCGATATTCTTCGCCGCCGAGCCTGTGAGCCGGACAGCCACTTCAAATCCTTCAAGCGACAGCCTGACGATTTGTTCTGCTGCGTCACCGCCGTTGTTCATAGTTTCGGGACTCCTTTCTTTGAGATTTTTCTTCCTCTGCTTTCACTTGCGAAAGAGTGTCGGCAATCAAGCCTGACCGCTTTGCAATCCCATCGCAGAGCTTTACTTCTTTGCGAAGCTCTTTCAAGCGTTCGGAGATAGCTGAAATTTTCATCTTTGCCGCCGACAGCCGTTCATCTGATATATCTACCTTTCGTATTTCATTTCGGAGATGTGTTCTGTCGGCGGTAAGGGTTTTGATTTCGTCCTCAACCGACCGCTTATATGAAAAAAGCTGCTCATCCGTACCGATCTGGTGCTTGCCGAGCAGCGTTACCTGTTTGGTGAGTTCGTCCAGCTTCATCAGGTCGTCTTTGAGAAGATAATGAAGCCTTGCCGTGTTCTGTTGTTTCTGATTGTACTTCGGAAGGTAGCCGAGCCGATAACAGTAGTATAGATACAAGCCATAAAGCCCGCCGACCTTTTGGATTTTGTTTTCTCTTGTGGGCAGGCGGTACTGCCGGATAATATAGGTCTTTGGCTGGAACGGCTTGAACACGATATTATCCCGGTTGGCAGTCAGCCGCTCAAGGATTTTCTCTTTCGTGTATTCTTCGCCGAGCCGATAAGTCCGTATCGGTTTTTCACTGCCTTTCGGCGTAACCGTAGCATATTTGCGGTTGGGATTGAAATTCGAGTGATACCCCATTACGCTCAGTTCATATTGAAACTGCCGCAGGTTGCGGCTCATAGCAATAGCCTCGTCAATCGCTTTTTTTGGCGTTGTTGTATCGGGTAGGCATACCCGCCTCGTCCTTCATCGTAAGATAGGCGGGCGATCTGTGCAGCTCCGGCTTTTCTACAATGGACAGCTTATGTTCCAAGCAGATCTCATCGGCGATATGGCGGAAGTAGTACCAAGACTTTTCTTTGTCTTTCAGCCGCTTCCCATCGGCAAAGGAAACGGAGTTGATGACAAAATGGCAGTGGAGATGTTTCGTATTCAGGTGGGTAGTGACGACCACCTGAAACCTCTTGCCCCACATCTTTCCTTGCAAACTCCATTCCGATCTGCTGCGCCTGTTCGGGCGTGACCTCGTTTTCCTTAAAGCTCAGATACCCGTGATACGCCTGAATCCCGTCCGTCTTGCCGAACTGTTCCTTGACGGTAATGAACTGGTCACGAGCCATCGCCACATTGCAGTTGATCCCGTCGCAGAAAAACTCGTGTTCCGTTTTCTCCTCGTCCTTTGCATAGGCAAGCACATCTTTGAGCGCCTGATAATCTTCGGCGGAATATTCGGGGTTGGCGGTCTTTTCAGGATTGGTCGTATAGTCAAGTACCTGACCGAGCCGGACGCTTACCTTCCAAAGCTTTGTTACTGCCATTTCAGACCGCTTTTTTCAGGGCGCAGAAATTCACGCTCAATCGCCGCCTGAAACTTGTGCCACCTCAGCGCCTCGTTCTTCAGCATTTGCGAATCCACAAAGCCGAGAGCGTTCGCTTTAATGGCAAGCTGATTGATGTTGTTTCCGATAGCGGAAAGCTCCCGCATAGCGTCGTAAAACCTCTCGTCCGGTTTTTCTCTCGGCTCATAGCCACGAAGCAGCAGTCGGATCAGCGCCGCTTCGGTCAGGCAGGCTTTCTTTGCTTTCTTCTTCAAGTCCTGTGCTTCCACCCTAGAAAACCAAAACTGTTTTTTGACTGTTCGTTTCACAGCTCCTCGTCCTCCTTTCGGGCGTTAGAGCCGCCGTGGATTCGGTTGATCTGCATAAGGCACATTATCGTCACGCCGATAACGCCGCCGAGCAGGAAGCCTATCATAAAGAATAGAAATTCGTGCATAGTCAAAATCCTTTCTTGTGTTGGGGTATTAGGGGCAGCCCCTAACGAGCTTTTACTGTTTTTGCCCGATAGGAGTAAAAACAGTCTGCTCGCTAAGCTAACGCAGACCTGTCGGGCTGCCCCGTATTTTCCTGATATTTATCGTTCTTTGTCCGCCCTGTCGGGCTTGAACGGCTCGATCTCAATCCCGTGTGCGGTTTCGTGGAATCGCTCAGGATACCGAAAAAGCCGTTTGTACTTCAGTAGTTGTTCGCCTGATAAGCTGCTGTATTTCTCATCGGCGACATTGGAACGGGCAATAAAAAAGTCGCCGTGAATGATGTCGGCGACCTCTCTTGAATCTTCCATTAAGAAGCATTTTTCTATTTTCCAACCGTCCTTACCGCCCATTTCGTCTGCCATCAAGCCCTCCATTCTCAGGCACGGATCAACACCGTCCAGAGAAGCACCGTAGATGGAATAGCCGCCCATACGGGACTGGAACGCTTTGTTGTCCGAGCTTACTTCATAAGTCCGTTCAAATTCGCTGTACGGTTTTTTGAAGGTATCGGCGGTAAAAACGATATGTGCGGTAAGGTGCTGTCTGTTGTTTTCCGCTTCCCGAAAAAGGGATTTCAGTTCGCTGTAACTCATCTGTGTGCGCTTTGGCGGCTGGTAGACCGCCCGATTCATCGGCAGCTTTTCCTGCTTTCCGTCACGGTTGCAGACGATAGCAGCGTCATCTTCAAAGGGCATATACTCGTCTAAGCCGCCCCCGCCGACCAGTTCTTTCATCGCTTCATAGGTGTTCGGTATCTCTTTTACTACCGGAGATTTACCGACCGGAATGAGCAGGACAGATATTTTCTCCTGCTCGGCAAGCGATAGGAAACGGTCGCTGACCTGTGTCTTTTCCGGCGCAAAGTCAATCCACCGAAAGCCGATACTGTCGCAAAAGTGGAAGTAACTTTTTCCGTTGTTCCCGTCAATGATCTCCACCACATCGGACACAGACATCGACCGTCCTTTATATCCTGCGGGGTGTTCAAGATTGAAAATCTCATAAAGATTTTCCAGCGTGAAGCAGTTTACTTCTCCCTCGAACACCTTATCATAGAGGCTGCTGTCAATCTCCGAGCTGCCCTGAAACTTCGGCAGGCTCTCGTAATTCATAAAGGCGATGTGATTGGTATCACGCTTCATATTGATCTGATAAATTCGTACATTCAACGCTCATAGCTCCTTTCTTTGGATTTGTAGATTCCAAGCTGTATGCAGAGGTAATCGTTATAGTCCTTGCCTTTCTTCGGCGGCTCATCAAAGACCTCATACTTGTTTCTGAGCAGTTCTTTTAAGGTGTTGGCACAGAGCCTTCCTGTTTTATCATTGTCCAAGTGCAAATGAATCGTCTTGATAAGTGGATTTTTCTCAAGAAAAACGGAAAGCGCAATCGGAATTTTGCTGTCTTTGCTCTCTTTTTTCGGCTGATACACGCCCGAAAGAGAGAGCAGATTTTCCGATTTGTAGTCCTTACCCTGAGCTTTTAGCAAAGTGGCATAGGACAGCAAATCAATGGCAGCTTCAAACAAATGCACCGACTGGCAAGGCTCTTTTGCAAGCAGGCGAAAGGAATATTGCTTGTCGCTTCCGTATGCGTCTCCCTTAAAGGTGCTGCTTCCTAAGCCACGGTAGGCGGCATACTTTGGCGTCCCCGTTTCGTCCTTCCCGACAAAAACCGCATTATGATAGCGCCCGTTGCTTTCAAAAATCACACCGTCCGCAATGCACTCCTGAATAATCTGGTAGTCAATGCCACGATTAAAAAGGTACTGTATTACCCGTTTACTGTCTTGATATTTTTCCGGCAAACGCAGTACCTTTGGCTCAGTTTTTTCTTCTTTTTTCGGTGGCGGCGTCCAATTTGCCAGTTCTTTTCCCGTAAGGATTTCCACTGCGTCCATAAAAGAATAGTTCCTGACTTTTATCAGATAGTCAAGCGCATTATAGCCGCCGAAACCTTGCGACCACCAAAACCATTTACCATTGGACATTTTCAAGCTGTCGTGGTCAACGGTACGATATACATTTCTCGTTCCTTTGACTTCTTCAACATTATCCGGCTCAAGCTTTCTCAGATAGGTTAAAAGGTCGATCTGCCGAGCCTGTTCGACCACCTCCGGCGGAATATATGGCATATCAAATCTTCCTTTCCCTGAGAAGCTCAGCAACTTTCTTGATGGAATCCTCCATATCTTCTACCTCAATATTCATCATCCACTCGTCCCAAGACAGCTCCAAGACATTTTTCGTTTTCATAAGGGAACTTACCATTTCAGGCGGAAGCTCCGTATTCTCCACATAATCGTACAGCTCGCACATAAAGGCAAACTGCTTACCGTTTGTGATGATTGTGACCTGCGGCTGGCAAAGATACCGCTTTACATATCGGATCAATTCTCTTTCAAGCTGGCATTGCAGCACCAGCATATCCGCACGAATAGTTTTCAATTTATGCACCATTTCTTCACCTGCTTTCTCTGTTTTTATCCCGTTTGAGTACATCGTTTGCCCTTGTTTCAATGGAATCCCGAATGGTATCCATATGCTCAACTTCTCTGTCCTTAAACTCCTTATAGACATCATCAAGCGGGCAGGGGGATCGGAGCAATGCCTTTGCCTGTTTCGGAGAAAGCTCCAGTTCCTCCATACACATCACAATGTCCTCTCTCATCGTGTACTCGTAGGTATGATTCAAAATTTCCTCCGGCGGCTGATTAAGCAGCCAGTCTCTGTACTTGTCCTGCTCGGCTTTCATCTTATCGTAGAGCAGGGCGTTGTAGTCTGTTTCGCCCATAGCGAACACCTCCTTAAACAAAAATATAGCCGCCTGATTTTTTGTAAAAACCAAGCGGCTATGTAAAGGTATTTGTTATTCGGTAAGTCCCATTACTTTAGATCATCAATACTTCCTGTTTGAATGGCGGAAATATTTTTTTTAATTTTTTCATCCGACCAATCCCACCATCTAATACTCAATAATGATGATATGGTATCTTCAGAAAATCTCTTTCGGATTTGTCGTGCGGGTATACCGCCTACAATCGTGTAAGGCGGCACATCTTTCGTTACTACTGCACGAGTCCCAACGATTGCTCCGTTACCAATGGTAACACCGGACATAATAACAGCTTCATATCCAATCCATACATCGTTACCGATAACAATGTCTCCCTTATTATCCCACGAATCTGTCACATTGCTTTTTGTCCAGTTCCCATTCTTCAAAAAACAATGGGAAAGGGTAAGTAGACAATGACTTCAAAGTGTGATTAGCACTTGTGAAAATAAACTTCGCACCACACGCAATAGAGCAAAACTTTCCAATAATTAGTCTGTCGTGATTGATTGGATAGTGATACAAAACATTGTTTTTTTCAAAATCCGTTGGAGCATTTACAAAATCATTATACATCGTATAATCGCCAACAATAATATTAGGATTTTTTACTACGCTTTTTAAGTATACCGTTTGTTTGTCCCCGGTACGAGGATAGATTTTTGTCTCCGAAATAGTCATTATTAACCTCCTGATATTTTATTTTAGACTATTTCGGTTACTACAATACAACGCTTCACCTACAAACCACCTCTTTCAAACCAATCGTTCATTTTATAAATTGCATAGGTGTATATCGCATACCATCCGAAAGTTGCTCCGTATCAGTATCTACGAAACCCAGTTATGATAGACGGGAACTGCATACGGAGAAGAATTTACTGTAATGGTTTTGCTTGAACTATTTTCTCGTAGGAAGTCCCACAACTTTCTACCAATGCCTTGTCTTTGATACTGTGCTTTCACAAAAAAGCAACAGATATGCTTCCGGTTTTCGTTTGTTGCGATAACTCCCTTTAGTTCTTCTTCGTCATAAGCGCCCCAAAATTCTAATGTTTTGATGATCTCTTTGTTCTCAATAAAATCCTGAAACGACTTAACTCCTTCTTCAGAATAATCGGGAGCCTCAAATTGTAAAAAAGTTTGCCAAATCAAGTCAATGGCATTTGTAATTTGAGTATCATCTATTTTTTTGACTTCCATACTAAGCACCTCGTAAATTTTCGTTATGACCGTTCCTTTTCGATCACATAGGATTGCAAGCTTCTTTTGCAACCATTCTTTTCGTAAAACTTTTCTATCCCCGGCTGCGCTCCAAAATACAGCATAGTAGGGGTATTATCCTGCAAGTTGCAAGAGTTTACTGCCGACTCCCTGTTTTTGATATTCAGGAAGGACGAGCAACTCTGTAATCGTACCGAAATAATATCCGTCTGTAAGAATACGCAAGCAGCCAATCAGTGCCTCATTTTCATAAGCAGTAATATTGATTGTCTGAGACAATGCACACTGTGTTTTTTCAATATCATAATTGCCTTGCCATACTTGTTTGACGAACGCAATAAAGGTAAATGCGTCCAGTTTTTTATCATCTACAATATATTCCATCTTTCTGTCTCCATATTTCCTTTATTAAATTCGTGACGGAAATCTACCACGATAATCAACATATCAAAACCAATTTGCCTTTTCATCTCTAAATCGAGGTTGATCGCCATATTGATACGGATTATAGTTATTACGGTTGCAGCCAAATTCTTTTAAAGACTTAATTTTGTTATCATCCGTCCACTCTACAAGTGAAATGCCGTCAAATTCTTCTATGCTTCCAGCGTTCATTTCATTTTTGAAGTACCATTCCACGATAGTCTGATTACCTTTATGGAAAAACTGCTTAATGTCCCAAATAAGGACTTTTCCCCGTGTATTCCACTCATTAAACCAGTGCTTAACAGTTTTTGCGATCCTGATATTTTGGACTCCAGCTTTCCGTATAAACCACATCTTCTGTAAAAATATCATCTATACCTAAATCCTGCTGCTTCAGCCACATATCAAACCATAAACGGATAATGTTTTCCCTCTCATTCATTATTAAAAACCCCATCTCTATCTTTCTGCCCAAAAGTCTTGCAAAACACGAACTAACTCATTCGGATTATCTTTGTTTACTTCGTGACCGGAAGCTTCCACAATGACCAGCTTGCTGTTTTTCATTGCTTCGTGAAACCGCTTCGCACTCTCCATATTCGTTTTATCCTTTGCGCCGCAAAGAATAAGGGCGGGACAATCAAGCGCTGTCGCCGAATCCATAAAATTGAGATCAACCATTGATTTGCTCAAACGAATAAAATCTTTTTTGCTTACGCCCATATTCTGAAATACGGCTTTGGGCATAAATCTAAATACAATATTTTGAAATTTCAGCAGTCCTTTAGGTATTTCATACGGCGTTCCAATCAAAACAAGAGAGTTTATTTTTTTCGGATACTGGATAGCATAATTGAGCGCAAAGCAGACCGCCGAGGGAAAGCCCGCAAAGATTTAGTTTGTCTTGGTAAGACTCGCACAGCTCGCTGAATGCCTGATATACTGTGGGATAGTCTAATTTCCTGCCTTTTGCAAGGTCAAATAAATCAGGAGCGACAGAGGAAATTCCCCTCGTTTCCAACTCATTTTTAATGGTATCCCAATCCTTACTGTTTTGTCCCAAGCCGTGAATCAAAATATTTTTCATAGGAAAATAACCTCAGTTTTCTTGACATTGACTCTCAAAGAGCCACTTTATTATATCACAGCATTGTGTCTTTTTTCCACCTTGCCGTGATAGATATAGCCGCCTGATTTTTGTAAAACCAAGCGGCTATGTAAGTTTTATTCTACTGTTTTTTTGATTTCCATTCCGTCCATCAGCCCCCGCATATAACAAATGCGGTATTCTTCCAATACAACATTGTTTTCTGCAAGCAGGTACTGGATTAAAAGTTCGCATTCTTCTTCGGTAAGAGCAGATGGCTTTTCCAAATCCAAGACAGCATTGAGTTTCTCGTTTTGATGTTTCAGCTTTGCCGACTTTTCCTTTGCAGCCTTCAATTTCTCATCACGGGAACGGGCTTTAGCGATTACCTGAGACAGCATACTTTCAAGATCGCTTTCAAACAGTTTGATAGAACAGTTTTCTTCCATCGGGTTTTACCTCTTTTCTTTATATGATGTCTCATATTATAAAGACAAATCATTGCCCGCACAAGGAAGCCACAGTTCTATTTTTACTGACACAGCAGTTCAGAGAACTTACTATGTAAAGGCGGTATGAGATTTCTCCCATACCGCAAAGAAGGTTAGCGCTCAGGCTCTTTCCTTTGAAACGGGTACGCTGTCGCCCTCGTCCGGCGCACCGTCCACCAGTTCATTTTCCCGCTTGTCTACATTGAGCAAGCCGTTAAGGACATTGAGCCGATTTGTCTTTTCGGTCAGTTCTTCTTCCTTGTCAAACGGTTTTTCCACCTCTGCTTTCGCAGTAACGAATTGCTGTTCGAGGGTTGAAAGCTCCCTGCTTTTTGCCTCCAGCCGTTCAGAGATTTTCTCAATGGCATTATCAATTCGGGTAATATTGCCGATAGCGTCCGTGCCTAAAGAGACGGAACGGGAAAGGCTGCCCTTGATTTTTACCTGATAGGCTTTCTCAAAGGTATCAAAGGAAAGCTCCAAATCAAAGCCTCTGTACTTGCCGAGAGGGATGGGATCAGGCGAAGTCATTTCCTTGCAGGCGTCAATGATTTTCTGTCCGCCTTCCGCTTTTTCGGAATAAGAAACACCCTTAACCTCAATCCCTACAAAGGTATCGTCCAGAGGCTTTCGGGTGTTCTTTTGCAAGCGATATGTCTTTTTTCCAGCCCCGCAATCGTCTCTTTCGTCCGAGCGATTGTTGTCGGGTAGTATTTGATGATCTTGTCCTCCAGCTCATATTTTTCGGAGAGATAGTTGGACTTCAAAAGGCGCAGCTTCTGCACCTGAATATCCAAATCCATTTTCTCCTTGATGTGCGGATTGTCCGCCGCAAGCATTTTGATCTCCGCATAAGAAAGAGCAGTAGCGTCCACATCTTCACAGGAACGCACGGGAGATTTGCTTGTCATAATCTGACTTGCGAACTTCTGCTTGCCCTCAACGAGCTGCCAGCAGTATGCGTCAAAAGTGCCTTCCGTAACATATCGGTACAGACCGACCTTCGGGTTTTCGTTGCCCTGCCGCACCGTCCGCCCAGCTCGCTGCTCCAGATCGGCAGGTCGCCACGGGCAGTCAAGGTCGTGGGAAGCAATGATCTTGTTCTGAACATTCGTCCCCGCACCCATTTTCTGTGTACTGCCCATCAGGATTCGTACTTCGCCACGGCGTACCTTTTTGAACAGCTCCTGCTTCTTCGTTTCGGTATCCGCCTCGTGGATAAACTTGATTTCCGATTCGGGAATACCACGCTCGATCAGCTTCTGTCGTATATCTGTGTAGACGGAAAACTCGCCTGCACCCTTTGGAGTGGAGAGGTCGCAAAAAAGAAGCTGCGTCAGTTTTTTATCGCTGTTTTCCTCCCATATACGGAACACCTCGTTCACGCAGGCGTTGACTTTACTGCCTTCTTCATCGGGCAGCATTGGATTCATCATTCGCTGGTCAAGGGCGAGCTTCCGCCCGTCGTTTGTAACTTTCAGCATATTGTCCACGCTGGAATCTATACCGCCGCCCCTTATTTTTCGGCTCGTTCGCCGAGAGAGGCGACCATTTCCTTCTGCACCTGTGACGGCTTCACGGCGATGTTATGATACTCCACTTCCGGCACAGGAAGATTGAGCATATCCGCCGTTTTAATGTCGGCAACCTGCTTGAACATCGCCATCAGTTCGGGCAGGTTATTGAATTTTGCAAAGCGTGTTTTTGCTCGGTATCCTGTTCCTTCGGGTGTAAGTTCTACTGCCGTGACCGTCTCGCCGAACATCGACGCCCAAGCGTCAAAGTGCTGCAAATCGTGTTCTTGCAGCGTCCGGTACTGCAAATACCGCTGGATCGTATACAGCTCTACCATACTGTTTGAGATCGGCGTACCCGTCGCAAACACAACGCCACGCCCTCCGGTAATCTCATCAAGGTAACGGCATTTCATAAAAAGGTCGGAAGATTTCTGCGCTTCCGTCTGAGCGATACCGCCCACATTCCTCATTTTGGTGTAAAGATACAGATTCTTGTAATAGTGACTTTCATCTATGAAAAGCCTGTCTATACCGAGTTCTTCAAAGGTTACTACATCATCCTTTCTTGATTGATCGTTCAGCTTTTGCAGCTTCGTTTGCAGGGAACGCTTAGTCTTTTTCAAGCTGCTTGACCGAAAAACGATCGCCACGGTTTCGCTTTATATCCGCAATCCCTTCAATAATATCGTCAAGCTGCTGTTGTAAAACAGCCCTCTGCCGTTCAATACTTATCGGGATTTTTTCAAACTGCGAATGCCCGATAATCACGGCGTCGTAGTCTCCCGTCGCAATGCGACCGCAGAAGCGTTTTCGGTTTTTCATCTCAAAGTCTTTCTTCGTAGCGACCAAAATATTTGCCGCCGGATAGAGCTGCAAGAACTCCGCCGCCCACTGCTCCGTCAAATGATTCGGCACGACAAAGAGGGACTTATTGCAAAGTCCGAGCCGCTTGGATTCCATAGCAGCGGCAGTCATTTCAAAGGTCTTGCCTGCGCCCACGGCGTGTGCCAATAAGGTATTCCCGCCGTAAAGGATATGGGCGACCGCATTTTTCTGATGTTCCCGCAGCTCGATTTCCGGATTCATACCACTAAAAATGATATGGCTCCCATCATACTCACGGGGGCGGATACTGTTGAACTTGTCGTTATACAGCCGTACCAGCTTTTCCCGTCTTGCGGGATCACGCCATACCCAATCCTGAAAGCCCTGCTTAATAAGCTCCTGCTTTGACTGAGCGATAGCGGTTTCCTTTTTATTGAGGATAGCCCCTTTCTTTTTGCCCTCACCATCTTCCATATAGTCGAAGACACGCACATCTTTCATATTGAGCGTATCTTCAATAATTTTGTAGGCATTGACACGCTTCGTGCCGTAGGTGTTGTAGGCTTTCAGGTTGCCCCGGTCGTAAGATTTACCCTCCACATTCCATTCGCCCGTCAGTTTTGAATAGTGGACTTTGATGTTCCATCTCGCATAAACGGGCGTATCCAAAAACTCATACATAAACTGCTGTGCGATTTCTTCCGGCAGCCAAGTTGTACCGAGTTGTACGAAAATCTCGCTGGCAGTCAGGTCTTTCGGCTGTACCTTTTCCAGAGCTTCCACATTGATGTTGTAATCTTCGGGGTAGACTTCTGCGGATTTTTTTGCCCAAGCGAGCTTTTCCCGCACATTGCCGGAAAGGTATTCGTCCGCCATCAGGTACTTTCGCTCGGTGCTGTTTCCGTAACCGTACATCGGGTTTAGGAAGATGACGCCCTTTAATTCCCCATAGATTTCCTGCTCGGTCTTGCCCGTAAGGGAACACATATATTCCATATCCACACAGGCTTTTTCGCCCATAGATACGGCAAGCGCTTCGCTGGCGGTATCAACCGAGGTAACAGGAGTGTGTGGCTTGATCGTCCGCTTCGTGAACATATCCGCCTTGCGCTCCAGCTCCCCGTTCTCGTCAAGCACCTCCAGTGCAGAAAGCAGTGCAAAGGAACTGTCTTGAGAAAATGCGGACACATTCGCACGGGAATTGATCAGCCCGTACTTCTTGGAGAAGGTATCGTAAAGCGCATTTAGCTTCTGCTGTTCCTTTTCGACTTCATAATCAGGATAGCCTGCGGTCTGCATTTCAATCAGGTTGCGAACACTGTCCCTTATGGCAATCATACCTTTAATCCGGTTTTCAGCCGTTGCCGAACATTCCACCGGAGTCATTCGGGAATTTTCACGGTAATAGATTTTATCGTCCACAACCGTATAGGAAAAGTTGCGGACTTCGGGATCGGCGGGAATGGAGTTATCTTCTTCGGTCAGTTCCTCGTCCACTTCGTAATCTGTAATCTCTGCGTGGATATTGGAAATGGCTTCGTCCAAAAGCTCGGCAAGGTCGGCATTTTCATAAGGGACAACGGTATCTTCTTCGCCAAATCTGCCGGACACGGTTTTCCATTCGCCAAGTACCATTTCGGGATGAGCGACAAAGTAGGCGTTCATCTTCACGCCGTTTTCATCGGTGTTCAGGTGTACCCATTCAGGCTCAAGGTCAATGAGCCTATCCCGTTTTTGCAGGATCAGAATATCCGAAACAACCTCCGTTCCGGCGTTTCCCTTAAAGGTGTTGTTCGGCAATCGAATAGCGCCGAGCAGGTCTGCTCGCTGTGCGATATACTTCCGCACGGCTGGATTTTCCTTATCCATCGTGCCTTTGCTTGTGATAAGCGCCATTACGCCGCCCGGTCTAAGCTTGTCTAAGGACTTCGCAAAAAAGTAGTCGTGGATTAAAAAATTATGCTTGTTATACCTCCTGTCATTCACTCGAATATCGCCGAAAGGCACATTCCCGATAACAGCGTCAAAAAAGCTGTCGGGGATATTTGCTTCCTCAAACGGCTGCGCCGCTATCGAGGTTTTCTGATAAAGCTGCTGTGCAATCCCCGCTGAAATCTTATCAATCTCAACGCCGTAGATTTTGCTGTCCTGCATAGACTGGGGCAGCATACCGATAAAGTTGCCGATTCCGCAGGAAGGCTCTAAGATATTGCCCTCCCGAAAGCCCATCTGCTCCATTGCCTTGTAGATTGAGGAAATGACAACGGGCGGGGTATAGAAGGCGGTCAGAGTGCTTGCTCTTGCGCTTTCATACTCATCAGGAGAAAGGGCGGTGTAAAGTTCGATAAACTCGTCCGCCCAAGAGGGATTATTTTCATCGAAGGCTTCGGGGATACCGCCCCAACCGACATATTGCGAAAGGATTTCCTGTTCTTCGGGCGTTGCAAAACGATTGTCAAACTCACATTCCTTCAGCACCTTGATTGCCTCCATATTCCAGCCGAAGCGTTCTTTTTTGCCTGCCTCTGGCACTTCGTGGGAAGCAAGGTCAAAGGTGTGCCGTTCGGACAACGGGATTTCAGGGTGCAGATCAAAGGTCTGTACCCGTGAGCGCTTCGGCTGGCTGAAAGCAGGCGTGAATGGCTCGGCTGCTTTCTGCTCAGGCTGTTCGACAGAATTTTGTTCTGCTATTTCAATTTCCTCGTCAGACAGATACACAAGATCGTTAAAGGAAAGGCTCTGCAAACTCCTTTCGATCATATCTTCAAGAGAAGAAAACTGTTCGCTCCTGACAACTTTTCCGTCTACAAGGGTTTCAAGCCGGTAATCCACAAGATTAACTCTCGCCTGAATTTCGTGCTTATCATCTTCGGTTGTCGTATAAGCAAGCTCCACATTGGAAAGGTCTGTGTAATCCGCACCCTCGTCACGCTCAAACTCCTCACGGCAATACTCATCTATGAGCGCTTTTGCCGTATCCAGTTCGGAAACAGATTTCTTGACCTGTTCCAAGTAGTCGTTTGCCTGCCACTCGCTCTTAAACTCCTCGCTGACGCCCTCATCGTCGATATAGATCGCTTCCGTCAAATCGTCCCAAATGGCATAGCCCTCATCGGTTTCAATGACGAAAAATCTCTCGTCGGGCGGGAGCGTATTTTCTGCCGCCCTGTCGTTTGCAAGATAGGGCGAATCAATGATTTCTACGCCTTTCGGTTGCGGATCAAGGCTGCTGATAAAATCCTGCGGTATAGTGTTCCCGTCTTTATCCTTATAGAAAACGACGGTAAAAGGAACACCGTAGTAATTTTCTTCCTTTATATCCTTTTCAAACTGATAGGGGCTGGTGTATTCAACGCTTTCCCGCACCGTCCCGTCCGTATGCAGATAGTCGATCCTGCCGACTGGCTGCGACTGCACCGGATCTTCCTTATTGGTCGATACGATGTTTCGGGTGCTGCGCTCTCCGTTTTCAAGGGAAGAAACCGCCACATCAAAGCCACGGTCAAGAAGCATATTGACATAGGTTTCCAAGCGGTTTGCCGGAAAGCCGCACATCTGTGTTCGCTGATTGCCGCCGATAGAACGGGAAGCAAGATTCAGCTCCAGCGCTTCGCTTACGGTCTGTGCGTCCGCACCGTAAGCTTCAAAGAAATCGCCCATCTGATACAGCACAAGGCTGTCAGGATTAGCACTCTTGATTTCGTTGTACGCACGATAAGCGTCCGTAAAGCTGCTGCGCTCGTTCTGCTGAACAAGGCGCATAAAGCTATCTTTGCGCTCCAAACGGGGCTGCGGATTTTGCACAGAGCGATCCATCAGCTCTACATTCCAGTCGTCTACTCGTGTGATTTCAAACGGCTTTCCGTCTAAATAAACCTTGTCGCCGACTTTATAAGCGGCAGAGAATAACGCTTTTTGATGTTCCTGTGCCGCCGCCTGCTCAATCCTTGACACTACATCATCGGGCAGACCGTCCACATAGTAGCGGATTTCGCCCTCGTTGCTGATATGAGCAATCGTCTGGTAATCGCCGTTTTCCTCAACGGCTCTGTTCCAGACAGTAAGACCGTTTCCGAGATACCCCATACCAATGTTAAAGGCGGGTGCTTCAGCCGATTCAGCTTTTTCCTCCGGCTGAAGGTAATCGCCGAGTCCTTCGCTTCGGACAGCCTGAATATAATCGTCTTGCAGGATAGTATCGGGCGTGACAACTGCCAAAACCTTGTTTTCCATATCCTCCTCAAAAGAGTAGGACGGGCTTAGATCACGGGGTGTAACATAGAATTTTTTAATATCCCCGTTGTAGCTCTGAACAGCCTGCTGGAACTTTCTTAAATCCCCGGCAGTAAAAATCTCCTGCGTTACCCAATACATCTCATTGCCGTTTACCAAAGCGGTTTCCTTGAAACGCATATTATGGGGAATGAGCTTTTCAAACTCGATAGAATTGAAACGAGGCTGCTGCTCTGCAACCGCCGCCTGATTCGTTACCTTCAGGTGGTCGTTCATCGGGTTTTCCCGCACCCTGCGGTCAAACTCTGCTCTCTCCAATTCCTTTTGGAACAACGGATACTGCATATCGTGAAGAACGACACGCTTATCATCAAAGGCAAGGATTTCGTATTCGTCAGCGCCCATATATACCGTATCGCCGAGATGATAGGCATACTGCGCTTCCTGCTGCGGCTCGCTTTCAGCCGCCTGCGCCGATTCCTGCTTGGGCGGAGCAGAGGAGAGGATTTCACGGTTTCTCTGTTCTTCGGCAAGTTCAGCCCGGCGCTCCTCCTGCTTTTCGAGCCACTGCGGATAAATCTCTTTTTCTTTCGGGTTGAGATAACGGTCAAGGCGTATCAATTCTTTGATTCGCTTTTCCACCTGAGTCCAATTCAGCCGGATATGCGGCTTATCGTCCCCAATGCCTTTTGAGATCAAAATGCCTTTCCCGTCGTGCTGCTCGTCAATGCCTGCGCCGACAATAACGGGATAAGCACCGCCCCAACCGTATTCATTTTTCAGAAAATCGGCATTTTCCTTTGTGGATAGGCTCTTTTCAAACTGCTCATAGATACGGAACTTTCCCTCCGATACGCCGCTTCCACGAGTGAGAACAGCGTCGATAATCTCCTGAGAAAAAGAAAAAGCAGAGGTCTTTTCCTCTGCCTGCATATCCAAAAAGTTCAGTTGCCCGTCTACGGACGGTAACGGCTTCATCGTATCCTGCAATTCGCCGAGCAGCCGCATTGCCTCAAAATACTGTGCGATCACGCTCCAATCATAGAAACCTTGTGCTATTCGGTCTGCATAATTTCCCTCCCAAAGCTGAAGCACATTCTGCCAAGTTTTGTACCCCACTCGCCGCCCGTCGCTCAAAATCACTTCGGTATAATCATTGTTGAAAATACCTTTGACATATTCAGTACGGGCAGCGTTATCGGGATTGCTTTCATAGAAAGCACGAATTTCGTCTTTTGAGGCTTTCAGGTGAGGCGTTGTGCCGAGGATTTCACGAATGGTATCGTCCCCGCTGAAAAACAGCAGGCTTTTGTCCTCGTTGCTTCGGTCGTAATAATCTAAGCGAAGATGACCTCCGCTTTCACGATTTCCTGCACTCTGTTCCTCAGATTGTTCATTCCCTGCACCCACTTCATCATATCCGCCGCTTTCAGACTCTCGGTCAAGCCCTCCTGCGCCGCCATCTGCTTTATCAGGGTTTCTTCCAAGCGGAGCGCTGTCTGCTCGGTTTCCGCCAAATGCTGTGTCAGGGTGCAGCTCGTCAGAAGATTGTAGTATCGGATTTTGTGATGTTCTTTGAGAAATTTCCGCCTCATCTGAGCGTACCTGCCCAAAGTCACTTCCGGCTGCTGCGGCATTGTCAGGTCGGGAAGATTGTAATCGCCTTGCATTGTGTATGTCAGCTCGTTCATTTTCAAAGCTCCTTTCGCTCTTATTTTCAGCCTTATTGTATTCCGGTTTCTCTCTGTCCGCAATGATGCGATTTTGCCTTTCAAGAGCAAGAACAGTACGGGAGATTTCCCCAAGCCCCATCTCCGCAATATCGCTTGACGCAATGCCGAGGGCGTTTAAGGTTTCGGGCGTATTGAAATTTGTGATAACGGAAAAATCCTCCGCTTCATAAAAAAAGCGGCTCGGTATCTATTCCAAGCCTTGTCATCATCATATACGCCACGCTGTTTGTTACCGCCTTTTTATACATAGCGGTAATCATATCCTCCGAAAGACCGTAGAGGAAGCTGTCATCTGCGGCATACATCAGATCGCCCAAATAGTCGGGGATATTATCCTCCACGGCGTTTTTAGCGGCGCTCAGCACAGCGTCCGCAAGGCTTTCCCTGTTTTCCAGCTCGCCGAAGGTGCTTTCAAGGGATTCGATCACATCATCCGTATATTCCGGCTTCATCTCCCAAATCGGAACGGGGCGGGAATAGCGGCTTGCGTGGGTATCGGAAATATCGAAGTAATGGGTTAAGCGCTGCCTGCTCCGGTCGGCGTCCTCAAATACGGCGATACCCTTTGCGCCACGGTTTACCCAACGCCCGAATTTATCGTTCCAGCGCTCGATTTCCAATACCGCCGTTGCGTCCGGTCTTTGGGCGTAGATGAGAAGCTGCTCGTCAAATCGCAGACGATAGTTCCGACAGGCGCAGCGCAAAAAGGCTTGCCAGTTCTGAACATCGGAAACAACAGCGTGTGCGGTACGGCGGTACAGCTCGGAAATCAGGTCGTACTTTCGTGCCATCGGTTATGCACCTCCTATCTTTCATAGTCTTTCTGTTTCGGTTTTACGGGGATACCGTTTTTATCATAGCTTTTCGGATCGGCGGCAGGGGTATCCCAACCGAACATTGAGCCTGCCTTCATTGCCTCTGCCTGACCTTTTGACAAGCCGAGTTTTTCATTCATCTCATTCACAAGGGCGTTTGTTTCACTGGGCTTGCCGCCCTGAATATCCGTGCGGTAAAATCCGCTTTCGCCCTTTTTGACAATGCCGACGCAGTTTTCCGTCTGCACGAACACATAGCACTGCTCCGGCAGAGAAGAACGGAGTGGTATCACGGTATTGCCGTTTTGCTCCATCCGTTCGGCGAACTCGCAGATATGGTAGAGGTTGCTGCCAACCTCTAAATGATAGTCGTCAATATACCGACAGGTGCGGTCAAGCTGTTCTCCGTCGCTCAGAGTAATGCGGATTTTATCCCCGTCGGGGATTTTGAACTTTTCTTTGTAATCCGGCGTGATAAAGCGGATTCCACTGCTCGCTTTTTCCATCTGGCGGTCGAGCCATTCCCGCACATAGCAATAGCAGTAGAAGTTATAGTCCCCACGGGCAGGATTGCACCGTATCAGGAAGCTGTATTTTTCGGTGTCGGCACGGAAACCGTATTCGGTCGCATAGTTGCCCTGAAAGGCGCTGTCGGGATATTTCTCTGCATACTGCGTCATAACCGTGCGGCTCTTTAACAGCCCGTATTCTTCGGAACGAAGGGCGTTGATAACCTCGTCCAGCTCGCTTTTGAACTCGTCCGTTTTCAAATCCCGCCTGTGGTCAAACCAAGAGGAAAAGAACTCTTTGCCTGATCCGAAGTCGCCACGAAGATAACCGATACTTCCGGTCTGTCCCTCGATCTGCGTACTTTGTCTGTAAGTGTATTTCTGCTCGTCAGAATGAAGCGGTCGGATTGTGAAACTACTTTCGTTGATTTCATAATCAAGCCCTTCCAGAATTTCTTTTACAAACTCCATATCCAGCCGCCCATCGGAAATTTCGGCGGCAAGACTGTCGCCTACATAAATCTCCAAAGTCTTATCTTCCCTGAGATTCAGGCTTATTTGATTCTCCAAAATCTGTTTTCCCTTATTCATTTTGCTTTGACTCCTGCTCATCATCAGCGCCTCCCAAATAGGAAAAGAGCCTGTTTTTTGCGATCTGCTCCTGAAGCTCTGTGATAACCGTCATATCGGAGACGGATATATCGGGGATTTTCAAAATGCTTTGCAGGCTCAGCGCCTTCAAATCTTTTTCGGTTTTACAGCCGGAATCATAGAGCTTCGCCAGCACCTTTACTTTCTGCTGCAAAGCGGTGTTTGCGCTTTTCTTCGCTGCCATTTTCTTTTACCTCCCATCTTAGTTTTTAGCGTAGTCAGAATAGACACGCTGCATTTTGTGCCTTGCCCTGCGTACTTCGGGGGAACAGCCGAGTTCAGGATATTTCGCCTGAATCTTTTGCCTTGTCCTTCGGATACTCTCAAAGCAGGGGATACCGTAAGCCTTGTAATTGCTCATCACATCTTCAAAGCTGAAATGGCTGATACCGTGGGTATCATAGATACACGCCTTGCTGACGAGCAGATACAGCTTCATATCGTCATTTCGTGCTTCGGGGTGTTCCTTTAACACCGCAAGCACTCGGTTTTCAATCGTTTTCAGGTTTCTCATTTAAGCCTCCCAAAATAGAAAAGGGGGCGGAGTTTTTAAGCCCCGCCCCCGCAGAAGTTCTTACTTTTTCTTTCTGTTACGGATCTGCAAAAAGATAAAGCCGCCTACGATAAAGGCGACCAAAGCAATTCCGATGATCGCTTTCAGTTCCATCAGTTATCCTCCTTTTTCTTCTTTTTCTTAAAGCCAATGATACCGCAGGCTGCTATGCCTGCCGCCGACACGCCCGCAAGGGCAAGCCAAAGACCGAGCTTGCTGTCATCTCCGGTTTTCGGCGTATCCCTCAGCTCATTGTGCATTTCAACGACCGTGGTAGAGCCTGTCTGCACCGCTGCCTCCTTTGTCGGCAGGCAGGATATACATAGCGGAAGCGGAATTGTTACTTCGGAAATCTTGTACTCGCCGATCCGCAGACCTTCAAGGAAGATTTCGCCGTTTTCATCTGTTTCAAGGGTAACATCATAGCCGTTTGCTCCGGTAATGCGGAAAGCAAAGCCTTCCACCTTTCCGTCAGACGATGTTTTCACGATTTTCAGGTTTCCACGCATAGGCTCGTTTGCGAAGCCTTTGCCCTCTGTGTTTTCCACCTGATAGGTCTTACCGTCCGTGTCGATAAATACCTCATACACGCCCTCGTCACGGATATACGAATCCGGGCTTGCTGATTCCAAAATGAAGTAGCGCCCATAGAGCAGATCGTTCATTTCATACTGCCCGATTTCTTTTTCGGTCAGTGTGCCGATCAGTTCGTCCTCGCTGTCCAGCTCGCCGTTGTCGTTGGAGTCCTTATAGACCTCAAACACAGCGCCCGTCAGCTTCGTATCGGTATATTCAGCGTCCACCTTCGTAAGAGCGATATTGCCACGCACCAGCTCATTGACGATTTCAATCTCAACGACTTGCTCATTCTCTGAGATATTCACATCATAGACGGTATCGTCAAGCACGAATCCGGTCGGCTGCTCGATTTCACGGATATACCAGTTTCCGTAAGGCACATTCTCAAAGGAGAAGCTGCCATCGTCGCCGGATACGGCGGTCATCAGGGCGTTTTCTTCGGTAAACTCCACATCATCGCTCTTAAACAGACCAATGAGCGCACCGCCGAGTCCCTCGCCGTTCTCATCAACCTTTTTGCCGGAAACCGATCCGTAGATCAGCTTGTTTTCCATCGGCTCTCCGTCATTTACGGCAATCACTACCGTTGCAGCTTCCTGTCCCGCATATTCAAATACAACGGGATATTTTTCGCCGCTGAGCTGATAATGCTCGTCTGTCGCCAGCTCTTTTACATAATAGCTGCCCAAAGGCAGATCAGTTTTAACGGTCGCCTTGCCGTTTTCATCAAGCGTGATGATTTCAAGCAGACCGTCTTTCGGGATGGAAGTACCACTTGCGGATACAAGCTCCTCATCGGCGAACAAGCCGAAGCTGATATTTTTGATTTCTCCGTTATTGCCGATACCAAACAGCTCGTTTGTCTCCAGCGCTTTTTCAAGGCTTACTTCAACCTTCTGTCTTTCATTGACAAAGGAAGTCGCCGTTTCGGTTACGGCTACATTCTGTCCGGCGTAAATGAGTTCTACGGTATGGACTTCACTGCTCAACACCATTCCATAGCCTGCCTTGACCTCTTTGACTTCATATTTTCCGAGGTAGAGTTCCTTGCTTTTTGCAAAGCCGGTTTCATCGGTCGTAACCGTATCGACCAGCTCGCCCTTGCTGTATCGGAGAGTTCCGTCTGGCGTTACCACATCTTCGGCGGCACGGATTTCATAAACGGTATCCGGCAGTCCCTGTGTTTCATAAACCGGCTGATAGATAACGGGAAGTTCCTGCCCGTTTTCATCTGTTCCGCCGCTTACCGAAACGCCGAAGAATACCTCGCCCGTCTTTTCAATGCTGATCGTGCCTTTCTGCGGCATATTGGTCTTTTCAACTTTTATCACTGTTACCCCGCTTTCCTCAGAAGAATTTTCTTCCGTGACATCAAAATAGACGGGTGTGGAATCAAGGACATATCCATAAGGACTCTGTACCTCAACGATAGAGTATCCCTGACCGTATGGCAGCTTTTCCGGCGTTACGAGCGAGCCGTTAGCGTCGGTATAGAAAGTGTCAACGGTTGTCGGGGTAGGATAGGTAAACTCCATCGTGATGAGATTGCCGGACGGATCGTAAATCTGGAATCCTGCGCCCGCATAGGGAATGGTCTTGCCCGTTTCTGCGTCCACCTTGACTACTTGGATATAGCTTTCAAAATTGCTGTTGTTAATCAGATAGCGGTAGGTCTGGGCGTCCTTTGCGATGAACACATCAAAATCATCCATCAGCTCCCTGCCTTCCCAGCCGGATACCTGATGGACGGTATATGTGCCGTAAGGCATATCCTTTGTCTGTGCAAAGCCGTTCTCATCGCAGATGAGCGTATCACGCTCGGATTCCTTTGCGTTCGCAAAAGAGCCTGCGGATTTGAGATACACTTCAAAAACTGCGCCTTCTTCGGGTGTTTCGATCTGCGTCTCGCCATCGTCCGTATGTTTGATAATGGCGATATTGCCCTTGATGACCTGTTCCGTTACATCATTTGCGGTCTGATTATGCTCGATGGTATAAAGCTCCGGCTCTGCGCCGACCTTATGGACGGTCGGATCGAGCAAATAGCCCTCACTCGGCTCCAGTTCCTTGATTGTCCAGTCCGCACCGCAGATATATTCTTTTGTGGTAAACTGACCGTTTTCATCGGTATAGTATTCATCAATGAGCTGTTCGCCCTTGAAAATCCCGTATTTTGCTCCCGCAAGAGAGGCGTTTCCCTGAGCCGTTCCCGTCTCAGCGTCGCTCTTGGTCACGGTAACGGTAAACTTCTTCAGGATATTCGTGAAATTGCGGGTAGTGACCTCGTTCCACTTGACGGGTGCGCTCTGATCTTCGGGAATGACATAACGGATTGCTGTATCCACTTCCTCAATGGTGTACGGCGTAGTGCCGCTGATCAGCACATCTTCAAAGGTCGCCACACCGTTTTTATCCGTAACCGCATACTCGTCCACGGCAATGCCGGAGAGCGAAGTGCCGTAAAGGTGGAAGGTCACGCCCTCATTAAAGTTATCCTCCGAGGATTTGATAACCTCAATATCGCCACGCTTCAGTGTGTTGTTGAAGTTGACGGTCGCAACCTGTCCCGCAACTACGGTTACTCTGCGGGACTCCTGCGGCTCGTATCTGTCATATTCCTGCTCGGTTACGGTATATACTCCCGGCATTAGGTTATCGACCTGAATCTGACCGCCGTTTTCTGTCTTAACGGTTTTATCAATGCCGTTGCCCTGAATACGGAAGGAGATACCGTCCACCTTTCCGTCCTCGCTGGTTTTGACGATTTTCGCCGAGCCGTAGGAAACCTTTAATTTAAGAAATCCTTTGACCGGATCATTGACCGTCTGAGCGTAGGTTACGGTATCCTGCACACCGCCGTTTGGTCCATAAATACCGTCTGTCCAAGTAATAACGCCTTTTCTCTGCGCCGTTTTCTCTGCGGTAATCGTCAGCCCGTCGCTCGGCGCTTTCTCGGCAGTGATCGTCAGCTTGTTTCCGCTTACGGAGAACTGAACGCCCGAATCATTGGACGAAAACTTATATCCGGAAAGGACATTGTTGCTGTCCGTCAGCGTAACCGTGTATTTAGAGCCATCCCATTCAAGCTCAATTTCCTGTGCGCTTCCCGGCGTTTTGGAAAGGAAGCTCGGCAGCTTGGAATGCTTCTGCACACTTGCCGCCATTGAGTTGTAGTAGCTCATAATCTTGTCATAAAGCGGGTGGTTAGGGCTGATCTGATCCAGAACAGCGTCCTTGCCGCCTGTGCTGACCTTGTTAAAGTTTTCATCACGCTCGCCGATGACGGTTTCCCAAATGAGAAGCTGTGTAGCGACTGCGTGAGCCAGCTTATCGCCGCCCTCGTTCTGAGAACGCCACGAGGTTGAGATTGTTCCCGTATAGCCGTACTGGAAGATACGACCGATGAACAGCTTAATATCGTCAGGAGAAATGGTGCTGTTATAGGACGAAGGGTAGTTGTCCCAAAAATCCTCGCCCTTTTTGGTAAAGCTGTCTCCGGTCTGCTGCGGGACGCCGATCTCAATGCAGTAGCAGATATTTCCATTGTACGATCCCATCGCACGGACGGTTGTATAACGGGAAGTGCCTGTTTTCCAGCCGTTCATAAAGGTAAGGCTGCCGTGTCCCCATTCGGCGTTGTAATTCGAGTCCCCATCACGGGGGAATGAGATAAGATATACATCGTCCGTTTCCTCTGCGGCATAGGCAGTCGTACCAATTCCCATAAGGGAAGTTACGCACATCAAAGCCGCAAGAAACAGCGACATAATGCGCTTTGGTTTCTTAATTTTCATCTGAAATCCTCCTTGAAATGAAAAAACGCACCGTTTTTTCGGTGCGTCCTCAAAATGGAATATTAAATTTAAGCATAGCCGATATAGATGTCGTAGATTCCGTCAGAGACTTCCTCCGCCCAAATCCATACGGCTGTGATTTCTTCGTCAGCCTTGTACCGATCTAAGCGGCTGTGAATATCCCTTTCAAGATATTTGCAGTGCGCTCCGGCACGGATCGGATTATCCCAACAGTAAATTGCCTCGCTGTCTAACAGAAGCCCCACGCTCTGAGCGTAGCCTTTTGCAAAGGAAATCCAGTAGTCAATGTCAAAGTCGGTTTCGCTCGGTGTTTCTTCCGTTTCAGGCGGCTCAAGCGTTTCGCTTTCTTTTGGTATATCCGGCTGCGGTGTGGATACGGAATGTTCGGTCTTATCCGCTTTATCGGGTTGTTCGGCGGGCTGTGCCGCCTGCCCGCTTTCAGAAACAGTCTGAGGCTGTTCGGAGCTGACCGTATCCGTTTTCGTCGTTTCTTCCTGCTTTTCCGGCTTTACTTCCTGCACGGCTTCAGGCGTTGTTTCAACCTCCTTGCTTTCCTTTCCCGCAGGCGCTTTCGGATTCAGGAGAGCTTTGAACACTCTCCGAAAAAGAAAGCGGCTGCGGCTTATCTTCATTCGGCGGGGCATTGTTGCAGCCTGCAAGCACGATCAGTAAAAGAACCAATAAAAAAACAATCGTTTTTGTTTTCATTACGTTTCACTCCTTTTCTGCCGCTATTTTAATGCGAAACAGCATTTCAGGCAAAGGTGTGAAACGAAGGTTAATCTTACATCATAGGGCATACCTCCTGTGCTTTGGAATGGTGCGTTTTTCTGAGATAGATTGAGTTAGGTGAGATAGCTGTAATCAGGAGAGATAGATTTATTCTTTCGGATAGTCAGGTAGTTTCAGGGGTTGGAGTGTGAGGAAGGGGAAGCAGAAAAACACCTTACCTGCTGTCACGCTCGGCACGGTTACGCAAAAACCTGTTGTTGTAATGCTCCAGCGCCTTGCAGACATACTCCTCCGTTTGATTTATGGGGATATTTTTCGGGATCAGGCTTCGCACCCTATCCCCACGCAAAACAATCTTCTCACGCTGATTCGGCTTTTCCTCGCTCATAATCGCAGAAATCGCCTCTGTTGTCAGCTTGCCTTCCTCGAAAAACTTCCGCATACGGATTGCCTGATCGTGGGACGGGGTACAGTCGTTTAGGTCAATTTCGTCCACCAAATCCCTCTGGCAGTCCTCGTTCAGATAGGACAGCTCAACGGCGGGGCGCATTTTAATTCTGCCCTCGTCCACAAATTCAAGCAGTTCAGGAACAAGGTTTGTAAGGCGGATATATCTGTGTATTTGATTTCGGCTATCGCCACATTCCTCGCTCATTAAATCAAGCGATTGCTTACCCCGTAAATCAATCCCCACTGGGGATGAATTTTCTTTTCTCGGTCTGCCTGCCTGTCTTTTCATAGCGTCCAGCCGCATTTTATATGCGTGAGCTTTCTCCGAGGGAAGTATCTGCGACCGTTGAAAGTTGCTTTCGACCATTAAAATCGTCGCTTCATCACGGTCAAGGTCTACCACCTCACATCTGAGCGTTTCAAATCCGGCAAGCTCGCAAGCCCTTTTTCGCCTGTGTCCTGAAATAAGCTCGTATCTTCCGTCCTCCTTCTGCCTTACGGTAGCGGGAGTAATCACGCCACGCTCTTTGATACTTTCCACAAGCTGAACCATATCCTCATCTTCCCGCACCTGAAACGGGT